>Ga0265595_1000513_pt1 | contig 34491 bp, 48 predicted proteins | sample saktaG_15_FD_190148 | JGI IMG/M metagenome (GOLD analysis project Ga0265595, IMG submission 190148) | Saline water microbial communities from Sakinaw Lake, British Columbia, Canada - sak_2013_06_06_50m | ecosystem: Environmental > Aquatic > Non-marine Saline and Alkaline > Saline ...
TTAAGACGAAGGGTGCTCCGAATACTAATGAAGCGAAGATTTATTGGTTTAATTTTTCTAATTATACGGACTTAGTTGGAAAGGTTCCTCAATATGTTTCTGTTGTTCCAGTTTATTTGAGGAATAACCAAGAAGTTATAGGTGATGCTGCGGATAGAATTGAAATTCCATTGAAGGCTATTACTTTGAGTCCTACAGAGTTGGCTGCGGTGTTTTCTGATTCTGGAAACGCGGTTTATAGAGGGAATGAGACGATTCCTGTTTCGGTTGTTCCTCCTGTGTGTGTTCCTGCTTGTGGAGTAGATGGATTAACTGGAAGTTTGTTTTGTGGAACAGGAGTGAATGTAAATAAATCATATCAGAATTATACTACTTATACTTGTAGTGGTGGTGTGTGTTCAAATTCTACAATTCCTCAATTAAACCAGACTTGTTCTTATGGTTGTACTAATGGAGTTTGTAATTCTGCTCCTGTTGTTCCTACTGGCTGGGTTATTTATGAATGCAAGGCTATAAGTCAGTCAGGAAATTATTATTTAAATCAGAGTATTACTTCAACTGGGACTTGCTTGACTATTACTGCTGATGATGTTGTGATTGATGGGAATGGGAAGACGATAACCTATGGGACTGGGGGGACGAATAATAATTATGGGGTTTATGTTCTTGGAAAAAACAACCTAACCTTGAAAAACTCAAATATCTCTGAGGGGCGTTTGACTGGAGAAAATAAATCTGCTGTTTATATTTATAATTCTGATTATTCTGTAATACAAAATAACAATTTTACTACTATAGGTACTAGGTCGTATGGGGTACACATGGTCGGAGGAGATAATAACTTATTTTCTGCTAATAAGATAAATTCTAGCGGCACATTCGGTTATGCAGTTTATACTTCAGGTAGTATGTCTAATGATGTTTTTGATTTGAATACCATAACTGCTTCAGGTACGGGCGTTCCTGCTATGTATTTTTTAGCATCTTCTTATAATAATACTATCAGAAGTTCTATTATAAGGGGAGTAGATGGCAATGCAGGAATAGTATTTTCTGGAGGTTCAAGTTATGATTCCCTAATAGGTAATACTATTCGGGGAGAGGGGGGCTCTGGTATGGGCATTCAATGTTTATCACTGAGTTATGCAAAGATAATTAGTAATAATATCTATGGGGCCGGATATTACGGCTTGGGAATATCCGGTTATGCATCGGGCAATGTGATTTCTGGAAATTATATTTCTGGAACAAATTATGCTGCAATTTCTGCTGCAGGAAGTTCTAATAATATAATAAATGGAAGTAACTCTTTCTCTGTTCTTGGAAGTTCTTGTTATAATTATTCTTGTGCTGGAATATCTATTTTTGGAACTTCTACAAATGACATCATTAGGGGGAATAGTTTTCATATATCTCCTATCAATGGTCGTGATTTTTATTTGACCCCTATAAATTTAAGTTTAATCGATCAAAAAATTGCGGGATATGCAATAACTTCTTCTGGTGCAAGCAGCATAAACTTTATTGATTCAAGAGAAGGGGCAATAACTTTGTTTAATCTTGGAACATTTGGAGCAACAAATCTTATAGGTACTTCTATTTCAGATATTAGAATTAGTACTAATAGTGCGTATATCAATCCAAGTATTAGTGCATTTAATAGAAATGCGAATATAACTCTTTATGGAATTTCTTTTGTACCAACAACTGTGCTGAAAAATGGTGTTCAATGTGGTGTCTCTTGTAGTTCTGTCATTTCTTTCGGCAATAATAAGTATGGGTTTGAAACAAGTGGTTCTGGGAATTATAGCTTAAGTAGGTGATTAATCCAGATTCAACAAACTTATAAATCAACATATCATTAGTTAATTATGGTTGATTACAAAAAGATTTTAAAAGAAGAATTAGAAAAAATATCTTTATCTTCTTATGAAATTGCAGAGTTAAATAAAACGGCGAAAGACTTTTTGAAACAACTTGATGCTAAAGGAATTAAAGCTTATGTCGGTGGAAGTCTGGCTAAAGGAACGATGGTTATGAAAGATAAGCAGGATGTTGATATCTTTGCTGTTTTTGATTCTAGTGAAGAAACAGATAAGCTCGGGAAAGTTATTGAGAGAATGAAGTTAAATGGAGAGTTAAGGAGAATTCATGGTTCAAGAGATTATTTTCAGATTGATAAGGGGGATATTGTTTTAGAGATAATACCTGTTGTTGAGAATAAAAATCCAGAAGAAGCTGAAAATGTGACTGATGTTTCATTAAGTCATGTTAAATATGTTGTTAATAAGATAAAGAAGAATAAGAAAATTGCAGATGAAATTAAACTAGCCAAGGCGTTTTGTTTTGCTAATGATGTTTATGGGGCTGAAAGTTATATTAAAGGTTTTAGTGGATATGCTTTAGAATTATTAGTTATTCATTTTGGTGGATTTACTAAGTTTTTGAAAGGGTTAAGTAAGAAATCAAAAAATAAGATTATTATTGATTCTAAAAAATCTTTTAAAAATGAAAAGGAGATAATGAATGGGTTAAATGGTTCTAAGCTACAGGGACCTGTTATTTTGATTGATCCTACTTATAAATATAGAAATGTTACTGCTGGACTTGGGGAGGAGACTTTTCAAAGGTTTGTTGTTTATGCCAAAGAGTTTTTAAGAAAACCTAGTTTAAATTATTTTGAGCATAAGGCAATTGATGTTGATAAGATGGAAATATTTGCTAGAAAGAAAAAGGCAAGATATCTTGAGATTGATTTTAATACGAATAAGCAGGAAGGGGATATTGCTGGAACAAAGATGAAGAAGTTTTTTGGGTTTATGATTTGGGAATTAGAAAGAAAAGGACAGAAAGTTGTGGAGAAGGAATTTTATTATCCTGGGAAAGGGCAGTCTGGAAGAGGTTATTTGATTGTTCAAGAGAAAAAAGAAGTTGAAATTAAAGGACCTGAAACGTGGATGGATGAGGCAGTTAGGAAATTTAAGAAGGTTAGGAAGAAGACTTATGTGAAAGGGAAAAATCTTTATGTTTTGGAGAGTGTGGATATTGAGGACATTTTTGCAAGACTTCATGAGAAGGAAGATGAGATGGGTGTTGGATTCGATATATTGACAAGATAATGTTAAGTGATAAGATTAAAAAAAGAATTCTTTTAAGTTGATTTAGTACCGATTAATCCTCATTATGTTCAAAAGAATCCCAACTTCTTCCAGAGGGATCTCCACTAATTAATCCTTCTGCTCTTAATTCTGCTATTCTTAATTTTAATCCTGTTGGTGTTTCACTTACTGGTCTGCTGCTTCTATCTTTTTGTCTGCTTTTTCCTAATAATTGAGCTTCATATTCAGGGCAGTATGTTCCTGGTTGTTGATATTTATCTTTATTTTGTGTCATTTTTTATTTATTTATTTTTTATTTATTAATGTTTTTATTCTTAGTTCAAATATTTTTGATCAACATAACTGTGCCAATTAGGGACCCTTAATAACCATGTTTTTTGCCCCTGCGTTAAATTTCCACCAGTCTCTTCAAATAACTCTCTTACTTGCTGAGCATCAGTGCAATCTCCGGCATAACCATTTTGAAATCCAGGAGTTGTTCTGTCTTCAGGTCTTAAGCACATGGCTTGACTTGCTCTACTTGCTGCAAAATGTTTTACGTTTGTTCTTGTTCCCATCTTAATCCTTCCAAGCCAACTCAAACATATAAGCTAAAGAAGTTGCGAAATATTCAGAATTAATCCAAACACCATAATCAAAATCTTCATGAACTGATGTTGGTTTTATTGTGAATATAAGCTCTTGTCTGTCTGAAATAACAAATCTTGCATTTATCTTTTTTGATTTTATTTGAACATTAAATCTCTTTGATAATTTCTTAGCTTCATCATCACTGTCAGCAATCATTACCCTTAAGTCAATTTTTCTTTTTCTTAACTTGTCAAATACTTCTGAGAAGAACTTTTGCTTTGAGTTTAATTCATAAGAAGAAGTTACAATATATACTGAATTAGAGGCATTTTCCATTACATCTCTCATTTGAATATAAAGATTTGAACGTCCTTTTATTGAGGTGGATAATTCATGATTCTTTATTGGTTCTACGCCTGTTTTATGAAGCTGTTCTAGCTCTTCATATTCTTTTGTATCTTTTAATTGAGATAATGTCTGGACTTTTTCTTCTGCATTTTTTGCTGCATTGTTCTTTAATTTTTCAATTACGCTTTCTGGCTTTACTGCAATGTATTTTACTGGTTTTCCTAGTTTTTGGATAACAAATCCTCTCTTTTCTAAGCTTTCTAAAACATCATAGGTTCTACTTCTTGGGACTGAAGATAATTCTGCAATTTCTCCTGCTGAAGAAACACCTTTTGAAAGTAGGGCTAACCATACTTTAGTTTCATAAATGTTTAAGTCGAAGTATCCTTTTATTTTTCTTATTAATTCTGCTTTTACTATCATTTTGTTCTCCTTAGAATTATGTTGTCTAACTGATCATTTGAGATATGTTCTGGTAGTGTGTTTATACTAAATTGTTCTTTAACTGCTTTTCTGACTTCGTTAACATTAACATTTTGGTAGACTCTTTGAACTGAACTTTCAAAGCGATTTATTATTTCTATATGCTGATCTATTTGATAAGGTCTAGCAATTTGGCCAGCTCTTTTTCCATCAAAATTATTATAAATAATCAATGTCTCATTTCCTTGCAATTCTGGTCTAACTTCATAAGTTGTCCACTGAGGTTTTGCTTCAGTTTGTTGAGGTGTGTTTCCGTTTTTCATTGTGTTTTAAGTTCTGAGAAATATTTAGTTAGTAAGCTATATGCTCCAATTGGGTGAACATTTTCCCAATCTTCATTTAATTTTTCTTCAATCATGGCTGTTGTTTTATCCTTGGCAATTTTTCCGATATAGTCTAATATTCTTTCTCTTTGTTCAGCAGTTTCAGAGGGGTGTTGATTATCTATTCCATTTAATGTGGCTATTAATGAACGAATACCCCTGGGGCAGATTCTTTTACATAAAAACTCTATTACTCCTGTTCTTTCAAGAATACTAAATGAGGTTTCTCTTTCTGGTGTTCGTTCTGTTGTTCCGTTTAAATTTGCTATCATTTTTTTATAAATCTTTAGTATTTCACTACTATAAGTAGATGAATTAAAAGGGGTTTATAAATCTTTCGGGGTGTTGTCTTTTCAGGGTGGTTACAATGTAAAGATTAAAAAACCCTTAAAGATTAAAGATTACATGAAGAATTTAAACATATACCTTTTAATATTTCTTTTTGGGTTTTTTAGCTGTGCTTTTGCTTTTTATGTTTTGTCTTCTAACTTTAATCTTACCTCTTTTGCTGTGAAAAATATAGAGTCTGGTTCTAATTGGATTGATAGAGCTAATATTACTTTGTTTAGTGATAAAGTCATTATAAAGGTTGCAAATAGTACTTTGGGAAGTTATACGGATACTGGGAGTATGGAACCTATAATGAATGAAAATACCAAGGGGATAGAAATTCGTCCTGAAAATGAAGAACAGATCTTGGTGGGGGACATAGTGGTATTTAGAGATGGGGATAGGTTAATTGCTCATAGGGTTGTTGAAAAGGGCATTGATGAAGTGGGTGTTTATTTTATTACAAAAGGAGATAATAATGATTTTTCGGATGGTAAAATAAGATTTAGTGATATTGAAAGTGTTGTGGTGGGGGTTGTATGGTAGGAGGAAAAACTTTAGGAAGTGGTTTACCAAAGGTGTTTGAATTATCCGCCTTGCCTGGTTTTTGTTATTCTCCTCAGTTATTTAGAGGTAACGTTTTTGCTAGGGTCGACATACCTGCAGAGGAAGTTTTATATTTTATGCGAATAAGAGATATAAGGAAGGTATTAGGTAGAGGAAATAATGTACGTGGATTTACTTTGCCTTCTTTTTCAGGTAGGTATGAAATGGATACTGAGAATTACGAATATTCCGCTTGATTTTATCCCTCTTAGATTGAATTAGTTACATGAAAAACAACCAACTAATTATTATGCCTAAAAAGATTCCTACAGTTATAAAAGGCATTGCAGGGTAGAATTTCTTTTTTTCTGAACTGACTAGTAGGAATAATAAGCCTGCAAAAGCACCTGCGATTACTAACAGGGCAGGAATTAATCCAAAAGCTCTTAGGAAAACTCCTGCAGTTATTAGTGGGAAGACAACATCTCCTCCTCCAAGTATTGCAAGATTTACCTTTATCTTTTTGTTTTTTTCTTTCTCTTTCTTTGAAATTGATTTAGATTTTGAGTTTTTTAATTTTTTAATTTTAGCTTTTAGTTCTTTTGGAATGTAAGGAATAAAAAATCCTCCAAATACTTTTAGTTCTTCCATTTGGAATTTTGCCATCTTTTGCATTATTCCTGAGTGCCAGACCGCCCACATATCATAAATTGAAATAATAATCAGAAGGATGATAATTGTCCAGAAATTTAGAAGAGGTATAAATATTACTGAGATTCCTGGATAAATTAAAAGTTCGGTTGCATTATGAATTATCATTGATGGTCTAAACACTTTTAAAAATCCAAATGGGAGGGCGATAGCAAGGGAGATTAAAGATGAATTAGTAAATGATATTTTTAAAAGAGCATTTAGAGTTATTGCAAGAGCTATTACAGTTACTGCAAAAAACCATATTCTTATAGCTGATTTCCATTTGTATCTTATTAATATTGAAATTAGGGTTATGGCAATTATGAATGAGAAAATAATTGAGAATAATCCTGGTTTTGCTTCTTCATCTGCTGAAAAACCGAAGGGAAGTTCTTGTGGGATTGAAAGTTTTTCTGTTTCGCCTGTTTGAGGATTTACAATTGTTTGACTGATTGGGGAGTAAGCATGGATTACAAGTAAACCAATAAACTGTGTGATAAGAAACATGCTTAGAATTATTATTGTAATAGAAGTTTTATGTTTCATAATAGGTTAAGCGATTGTTTATTTATTAACCCTTCTGTTTGATTTATATGCTGCAATTATTACTAAAACAAAAATTCCTATTACTAAAGAGGTTATTAGACTTAAGTTATAATTGTGGGGTAACAAGTATAAATCTAGTAGGCCCCAAACTCCTCGCCAGAAGCTAATAATCGCAAAAGCAGAGATAAGGATTATCAAGGCGTCTTTAAAAGTAAACTTATTTAATAATTCTTCAAGCATTTTATCACCTTTTGTTTTTAATTTATCTTGGTTTTTAAAATTTTAGTTATCTCAACCTAACTGTTTCAAGATTTTTTGGAACAACGGTTTCTATTTTTTGTGTTTTGTGAATACTTGATGCTAAGTCTAGAGATCTGGAGATTTCACCGTGATTTATGATTATCTTTTTTGGCTTTGGATTCATATTAGCAACGAAAGCTGTAAGCTGGTTTCTATAGGAATGTCCTGAAAATCCATCAATCGTTTTTACTTCCAACTTAATAGGAACTGTTTCATCTTTTCCATTTACATTGAAGGTTGCTTCTTTTAGTGTTCCTTCTTGCATCTGTCTTCCTAATCCACTTGGAGGTTGATAACATACGAATGCGATTCCGTTTTTTTCATTATCTGCAAATTCTCTTAGATATTCTACTGAAGCACCACCAACAAGCATACCGGATGTTGCTAAAACAACACACGGACTTCCTTCAATAACTTTCTTTCTTTCTTGCGATGAACCGACTTGTTTAAAGGTATCTGAAGTAAATGGGTTTTTATCCTGGAAGATTGACGCTCTTACTGAAGTCGATAAGAAGTCGGGCCAGGCAGTATGAATCGCATTGATATCCCAAATCATTCCATCGATATATATTGGAACATTTGGTAGAAGATTTTTTTTCATTGCATCTTCTAGGATGAGCATTGATTCTTGAGCTCTTCCTAAACCTAACTCGGGAATTAGAAGTTTTCCTCCTCTGCTTATAACTTTGTTAACAAATTCAATAAGTTCTTCTTCTACTTCCTTTCTTGGGGGAGAATTATTCTCTTTTCCACCATAGGTTGATTCTATCATTAGTGTTTCTAATCTCGGGAAGTAGACTGCTGCAGGGTCCAAGAGTCTTGATTTTCCAAATTTCATATCTCCTGAATAAAGGAAATTGTGAAGGCCGTTTCCGATGTTGAAATGAATCATTGCACTTCCTAGAGCATGACCTGCATTATACATTGTTATTCTTATATCTGGTGCGATGTCTGTAACTTCATTATAGTTTAGGCAAATTGAATGCTTTACCATTTCCCTTATGTCTGCTGTTGAAAATAATGGAGCTACTGCTTGTTTATACGCTACTCCTATGAAATCTAATGATGTAAGAGCAGCTAAATCCCTTGTTGGAGGAGTCATGTAGACAGGACCTTTGTATCCCATTTTGTAAAGGTAAGGGATTAATCCTGAATGGTCAAGGTGAGCGTGTGAAAGGACAATAGCATCGATAGTGTTTAAATCAAATTCAGGAACATCTAAATAAGGGAATTTATCTTTTCCGTTTGAAGATACATCGATTCCACAATCAATTAGGATTTTTGAGACGGGTGTTGATAATAGGAAACAGCTTCTACCTACTTGTCTTCCTCCACCTAGGGCAGTAATTCTAACCCACTCATCAATTTTATCTGGGCTCCATTCTTTGTAGATTTTTGTTCCGATTGAATTAAGAAATTTCTTTCTTTGAGTATTATTAAGATATAAAACAGCTCGGATGTCTTCTGTAATCTTTGATTTTATTGCTGAACTTCTCTGAACTTGGGGTGTCCAGAATGTTTCCTGTCTTATTTCTTTTAATAGGGAGCCAGCTTTTCCAATTGCAAGACCAGGTTTTTTTGCCTCAATTATTACAATACTTCTTTGAGTGTCAAAAATTATTTGGGTTATTTCTGCATCTGCTGGAATTATCCTTTTAATTACTTTTTCTGTTTCCTCTTGATTCATTAAAATATCTTGGTCTGCTCTTAGTTCAACTCTTTTTTTAATCTGATTTACAACTTCCTTTATTGAGGATTCCCCAGTTCTAAAGAAGTCTTTATTAGTTGTATAAACGACTATGTTTGCTCCTTCAAAAATATCGGAAGAAATTACTCCTTTTGGAAGTGATGTTTCAATTGTTTTTAGTATATCTGTCATTATTTATTTACTCTCTTTTGTTTCCATTTTAAAATTAGTCTTCTGTATAAACGGAGTTAGCTGTTTGCTTTACAACCTGTTTAATTCCCTGTTTTGTAATTGTGAAAACGTCAACTCCGTGACCTGATGCAGTATCTCTTTGAGAGGAGGATTTTATAGATTCTATTGCAAGTTTAATACCTTCTTCAATAGTTAGGTCTTTACGATACTGTCTTTCTAATAATCCAAGAATATAGGGCATTCCGGACGAAAAGTTGGCATCATAATCTTCAACTTCATTAACGCCTCCTGCTGGTTCAATTGAAAATAGTTTTGCTTTACCATCTTCATCTAGCCCACCGACCATAGTGCCTGCGATAAAAGGTATCATTGAGGGTTGTCTTATGTTTCTATAGGCAATCATTCCGATAAGGTTTGCAGCTTCTTTTACTGTTGGTCTCTTTTTATCTCTTAATTCTTTTAATCTTAATTCAGCTCTTGCTAGTTTTTGTAGTAGTTCAATATCCGAAGATGTACCTGTTCCAGAAGTTACGATATAATCGTTGATTTGAACTACTTTTTTTGCATTTTTTTGCATTACTATCTGTCCGCCTGCGGTTGCCTTCCTATCTCCAGCCATGACTATACCATCTTTACAGACAAGTCCAACTAGGCTTGTACCTGTTTTTAAAATATTCTTTTTTAATTCGTCATCCATTTTATTAAAAGTTCTAGAAACCAAGTTTCCAAGAATGTATATTATTTTGAAGATTAGTGTATTTAAAAGTTTTACGGTTTTAGAGGCTTTGATTATTATGACTTGAGATTGCTGACTTTTCATCTATTTTTGAGATTTTTATATTGACAAAGCCTTAAAAAGCCAGAAATCTAAGAGGAATTATGGATTACGAACAATTATTGAGTACTGCTTTTGAAAAAATCAAGCCTTGCGAGAAGTGTGAAAGGTTTGAGATAAGAAAGGTAGCTGGGCATATAGAAGGGAGCAAGACGATTATATCTAATTTTTTACAGGTTGCAGGATGCTTAAGAAGAGAACCTGAGCATTTGGCCAAGTTTTTGTTTAAGGAGCTGGCAACTTCGGGAGAGATGGATGGAGATAGGCTGATTTTAACAAGAAAAGTTACGTCGCAAAATGTCAATGAAAAGGTTGAAAAATATGCTAATTATTTTGTATTATGCTCAAAGTGTGGGAAACCAGATACTGAATTAGTGGATGAGAACGGGCAGATGGTTATGAGATGTCTTGCTTGTGGAAGCAAGAAACCTATTTCAGGCAAAATCTAAATGATAGGAGGAAAAAATGGTAGAAGGAAGATGTATGAGATGTAAAGCACAAAAAGAAATGAAAGATATGCAGATAGCAACAACTTCAAGAGGCGGATTTATGGCAAAAGGAAAATGCGTTGATTGCGGTTGTGGTATGTGTAAGATTCTTTCAAAAGAACAAGCTGAAAAATTGAAAAAGAAAGCTTAAATTCATTTTATTTTTATTTTTTATTATTTAGTTATTTGGGATAGATTGTTTTATAATTGAGGATATATAGTTTTTGGGATATAAATCTTTAAAAAGTTATTAATTTGTTTAGCCTTATGAATCTTGAAGATTTGCCTAAGACATTAAGTGTTATGAGACTTGTTTCTCCTAAATATATTCAAAAGTTTGTCAATCAAGATGCTAAAGAATCTGGAACTGAAACAAAGTTTACAAGTCATTACGAGCCTGCCCCTGAAAACGATTTAATTAATGAATGGCTGAAGGCAAATTCTGTTTCGACTCATTTAGAGCCTTTTCCTCAAAAAAGGCATTATCAGATTAATGGTTCTAATGGTGTTGTTTGTGATATAGCTGTTGAAGAGAAGCAAGAATCGGGGGGAGAATTCTTTCATCCTCAGGATAGGGTTTACAGGAGGGAAGTTGAAATAAGATACCAACCGAACGACAGAGGGCTTCCAGAAGAAGTTACTAAAGTTTTGAATACTTTGGGTTTTTTGTTAAGGTAATTTTAAATAGTCTTGAAATTTTTTTATATTATGATTTTGGTTAAAATACATCAAGCATATAGGTATATTGTGGCTGTTTGTGATTCTGATTTAATTGATAAGAAATTTGAAGATGGGAATAAGCAGTTGGACTTAACTGGGAATTTTTTTAAGGGAGAGGAAAAAACAGAAGAAGAAGTGGGAGAGATTATCCTGGACATGCAATTGGAAGATGCAACTTTTAATATTGTGGGGAAGAAGAGTTGTGAGCTTGCGAAGAAACAGGGGTTGATTAGTGAAGGGGGGATTATTCATATCGGCGGAGTTCCAATTGCGTTAGTTCTAATGTGATTTTGCGAGGGAACATATAGTTTTATAAATAGATTTTATTTTCTTATGTTATGGCATATCATAAACCTAGCGCTCCTGAACAACCAGAAGGACCTGTAAGAGTTAAACTTCCTAGAGGGAAAGAAGTAATTGGGATTATTGCTCAGAGAGTTGGTGGAAGTAGGATGCTTATTTCATGTATGGATGGAAAAACAAGAAACTGCAGAGTTCCTGGAAGACTTAGGAGAGCAATGTGGTTAAGAGAAGGAGATGTTGTTATTGTTGAGCCTTGGGAGTTTGATGAGGAGAAGGGAAATGTTCTGTTTAAATATTCTAAGGCTGCGATTGATAAACTTAAGAGAGATGGATTATTGAAAACAAGCGAAGGTGAATTTTAACTAATTTTATAAACTCTTATATCTTTTATTGACTATGACACATACAATTATTGTTGAAAATTTGAGAAAGATTAAGAAAGCAGTGCCTTTAGTTGAAAGTAGATTAAAAGTTAAGATTAAATTTGGAAAAGGCGGGCAGATTTTCATTTTGGGCGAGGAATTCAACGCATTTCTTGTGGATAAGATTTTGAGAGCTGTTGATTTTGGCTTTGATATTGAAGATGCTATGCTTTTAAGAGAAGAAGGTTTTATTTTAGAGTTTATTAATATGAAGGAGCATACAAGAAGAAAAAACCTTGAGGATGTTCGAGCAAGGGTGATTGGGACTGATGGGAAGGCGAAAAGAACTATTGAGGAACTTTCAGGGTGTGTTATTGCCATTAGTGGTAATCATATGGGGGTTATTGTTCATGCAGATCATTTGGACTCTGTTATTCAGGCGATTATTTCGCTTATACAAGGGGCTAAGCATGGGAATGTGTTTGCTTATCTTGAGAAACAGAATGCTGTAAGAAGACATATCGATAAGGATGATTTGGGGTTAAAGATTGATGATTCTGAGTTTGAAGGGGTTTAGTAATGCAATCCCGTTATTTAGTGACTAAATATTTAAATTAGTGGTTATCATTTTTGAAGATTAAACAAAGAAGAAGATTTTTAAGTTCTAATTATTACTGGTTTTGATGGTAAATGATAGATTCAATCAAGGCATTGCTTATGATCTGATTATGCAGCAGATAAAAGATGCTAATACGCAGTCAGGGCAAGGACAAGAGCGGGAAGAGTCAAGAGTACCAATACCTCATGTTGATTTAAGTACGGGTCTAGTGAGTTATGACTGTTCTCCATTAGACAGTTAGTTTTAAATATACTATTTTTCTAATTGTTTTAAGTCCCGGTAGCTCAGACTTTTCTGAGGGTAAAACCAAAGAAGGGAGCAACAGGTAGAGCATTCGGCTGTTACAGCAGATTCTACTTTGGTAGGCCTAGGGAAACCGAAGGGTCAGAGGTTCGAGTCCTCTCCGGGACGTACTCTTCTCGAACCTCTACAAGGTTCTGTTCGCAAATCACTCTTGCTTATTATTATAAATTTAGTGCAAGAGCAATTTGCTCATCCTCTCCGGGACGTACTCTTCTCGAACCTCTACAAGGTTCTGTTCGCAAATCACTCTTGCTTATTATTATAAATTTAGTGCAAGAGCAATTTGCTCATCCTCTCCGGGACGTACTCTTCTCGAACCTCTACAAGGTTCTGTTCGCAAATCACTCTTGCTTATTATTATAAATTTAGTGCAAGAGCAATTTGCTCATCCTCTCCGGGACGTTTTTTAGTTATTTAACATTTAACGATAATTTTAAAAAGCTTGCAAGGTTTCAGGATTTACTCTGGGAAAAAGAATTCTGTGATATATTGGCATGGCGAATAAGGATTTAATAAGTTTGATTGGAAACAGGGAAGTATGGGTGACTGGGAAAGGCGGAATAGGTAAAACGACAGTCTCTGCTGCTCTTAGCTTAAAGTATGCTCGGGCAGGAGAGTGGGTTCTTGCATTTGATGTGGACGGCTATCATTCAATGCCTGATGCACTGAATGTTTCTCCACATAAGGATTGCAGATTTAGAATACCTGAAAATGAAGTTTTTACACTTTATGATGAGCCGAATATAGGATTAGACTTGGATTTATGCTTGGTGTCTCCCGGCAAAATCGTTGAACAGGTCAGGCAGAATAGGAAAACAAGTCCAGGAGATAGGACGAAAGGGATGTCTCCTTATTTTAAGATTCTTCATCTTTATGATGTTCTTGAGCAGTTAGGAACTCTAGTGGCTAGTGAGGATCTTGCAGCATTATGCTTAATGAGTGGTGAGAGAGCGAAGCGTTTAGGTTCTCCAGAGATTCAAGACGGAATTAAGAAAGCGCGGTTTATTTATGATAATCAATCAAGCAATGCAACGATAGAATTGCTGGAAAGGGCAAAACAATGTGTTGAAAGGATAAGGGTTATGAAGAAACATAGGAAGAGATGGAGTGTTGGATCAAAACTTGCTGGTTGGCCTGATTTGGGTGCTTTTGTCAGGGATGACTATGTGGATAATATTGATAAGTATGTTTCTGCATTTGAGAATTTTAGGGATGCTGTTAAGAGTCAGGAAAGAACAGTTTATGTGGTTGCATCTGGAGCGAGAAAAACAGAATTAGATGAAACGCAGAGATTGGTAGCGGAATTAAAAGAAAAACGATTTCCTGTAGAGGCTGTTGTTGTAAATAGATTAACTGAACATCAAAGACCTAATCTAGAATCTTATGACGGGAAGATATGCAATGTCCCTATTTTTACAGTTCCTGATTTGCCAGTTTTTGAATCTTCGAGAGATGTAAAAGAAATTCTTTCTGAATTTCTTGAGAATGTTAGACCTTTAGTTTAATCTACTTATATTTGGCTATCTTTTTAAGTATCATTTGTGTATCATTTTTAGGATAGAAATATTTAAAATACACTTTTTTTGATATTACTTATGGAAGAACCGATTAAGCTAGGAATTGACGCGGATAATGGAGAAGGGAAGTTGCCTGTTAGAAGAATTATAAAGGCTGCAGTTCGGTTATCTAATGAGTTTCCAGAGGATAAGATTACCTTGTTTGGGAATGAAGAAGATATTAATGGGGAAATAAGAAGAAGACCGGCTAATTTAGGGATTGTGCATGCGTCTGAAAAATATGACAAAGAAAATCCTGAGAGGGTAATTCCTGGAACGAGTTTGTATAATCTAGTTGAGCGGGTGAGTGCTGGAGAGATTAATGCGGCTGTGAGTATCGGGGATGCTGCCCAGGTTGTTTCAGCTTTCTCAAGAGGACTTAACGAGAGAAAATTTTGTAAGCCTTCTTTTGTAGTTAAAGTCCCTTTTGTAGGGGGCACTTATGTTTTTGGGGATGTGGGAGTTTCTCAAGAGAGGGTAATGCATCCAAATAATCCGTCTAATCAGGAGACTTATATTCTTGCAAGAGACACTTATAATCAGGGATTAATGGCGATTGCTCATGCAAGAGAATTAGGTATTGAAAGACCTAGAGTTGGGGTGTTATGTAATGGTACTGAAAAATATAAAGGAAATGATTTGATAGTTGAAACAGTAAATATCTTTGAAAAAATGATTTCTCGAACGGATCTTGGGAGTGTTATTGATTTTATTGGAAGAGCAGAACCTCGGGATGGGAGAACAGGAAACCTTGATGTTTTAGTAACGAGCGGGGTATTTGGGAATATTAATTTAAAAAGACTGGAAGAGGACGCAAGAACTGTGGAAGATGTGGCAGTTGATGAAATTAAGAAGTCTCCTCTTTTATGGCCCGCGATACCTTATTTTTGGGTTTTGGGAAGAAAAATGAAAAAGAGACTTCATCCGGATGAGAATTCAGGAGCGATGCTGTTTGGGTTTTCAGATGTTGTTGCTGTAAAGGATCATGGCGGTGCAAATTCAACGGCGATTTATTCTTCTGGGAAAAGAGCAATAGAGCAGTATAAATCTGGATTCGGAAAATCGATGAAGGATTTTGTTTTGAAGTATGGCTTTGTGAAAGGAAGTAAAAACCACTAACTAAACATTTTTATATTCACTTTTCCTTTAAAAAACATGCAATTGAAAGATGCAATTAAAAAAAGAAAAAGTGTGAGAAGATTTTTAGATAAAAAACCGGATTGGAGAAAGATTTTACAGGCTATTGATATGGCGAGATTTGCGCCTCTTGCTGGGAGTCAGACATCCTGGAAATTTATTTTGATAGATGATAAAGATAAGATTGATGAAATAGCGGAAGCGAGTCAGCAGGATTTTGTTGGAAAGGTCAGTTATATTGTTGCAGTTGTTAGTGATGATACTAAGCTGGTTAGAAGTTATGATGAGGCTGGAATTAAGTTTGGGAGACAGCAGGCAGGAGCAGCAATTCAAAATTTTCTTTTGGCTTTGACTGAATTAGGGCTTTCAACCTGTTGGGTTGGTTGGTTTTCGGAAGCGCAGATTAAAAGAGTTTTAAGAGTTCCTGAATCTTGTGTTGTTGAGGCTATTTTTCCTGTTGGACTTGAAACTAAGATTAAAACACCTGAGAAAAATAGGTATGATTTGGATGATGTTGTTTATTTTAATAAATGGGGAAATCCGAGGATGGAAGGAAAGACAAGGGTTTCTATTGAGAGTATTTGATTTTTGTAACAAAGAGGCGGTTTAGTAATATTAATATGATTTGGTTTTTTGGGTTTTATCCACAGAAATATTTTTTATTATATTGTCTATCCTTTGAGTAATTTATCTTCCGCCACCGCCGCCGCCACCAACTCCGCCGCCACCGGCTCCTCCATGACCTCCGCCAGGTCCGCCTGAACTTGCAAATCCTGAGGAAGCGGAAGCATGAAGACCAATGTATAAACTAGATTGATTATTTGTGATTATACCTGCTTGTTTTAGTTCATTAACCACTTTTTTTGAAACTCCTAAAGCTGTTGCATAGACCAGATATTCATTCCACATAATTATTGTTTTATGTGTTCCTGTTCTAATTGTGAAGGAAGCATCTAGGTATTTTTTGAATGCCTGCCATTCTAGATATTCTTTGTAGTAGTCCTGCTTATATCTTATGAGAATTGCACTTGAAAGGCCGACTAGGAATATTAGGAATGTTGAGAATATATCTAAGGGGATTAAGAAGGGAAAGCCGGCTATTGAAGAAAGGAAAGTTGAAAAAAACATTAAAGGAAGTCCAATGAATATGGCTATGTTATTCATGAAGTCTTTTCCTTTTTTGGCTATATCTTTTTGTAATTCCATAAATCTAGGACGTAATATTCCGGGCATGCTCCACGATTTCATGGACTTTTTTAAGTTGAAGTAGTCTCCTTGTTTGTATTTATCATCTGTAAATTCTAAGACCTTTTCAAGTATTTCATAGATTTGTTTTTCTATTTCATCTCCGTTGAATTTATTCAGCTTGATAAAAATTTCCTTGTTTATTTCTTTAACATCAATTACTTTTCTTTGATAAAAACCTAAAAGTATTGATGAGAAGAAATTTTTATCTATTGAGCTAAATATTGGATTAAAATATGCTGCAACTTCCCAGGGTTTTCTTGATTTATTGAACACGCTTAATTGTTCTGGAACATTGAAGTCTTTATCTTTTCCAAGGAAGAACCATATTAAAAAGAATATAATTGCTGGAAGAAGAGCAAAGAGATAAACAAGAAATGAAAGAGGATTACTATCATATTCGAAGTCATTTTGATCTATTATCGAATAGTGGGATATATCCCCATTATATTGGATATAGATAACAACATTGTCTTTTGGGTAATATTCATTATTTCTGATTGCTCCAGATACAATTAAATTATCCGAGAGATATTTGTGTTTGTAAGGAGAGTAGACTACGAATTTAATGTAGTAATTCCCTTTTATTAAAAAGAGGTTTTGTGGATGTAAATTTAATTTAGATTCTATTTTATATTCGCTGTTCTCTTTGAAACCATATATGTCTCCGAAGGTGCATCCGTATTCATTATTTTCTGTATAGGGGTAACAATTATCTAATTGAGCATTGCTGCTGTAGCATTGTCCGTTATAGTCTTTAAAATAGGGAGTTCCAGAAGAGCATGTAACTACACTGATTACTAGATTGTTCAGGTATTCGTTAGATTGACTAATTGGATCTTTGAAATTTCGATATAATGTGTGGTAGGATTGATCTGGTTGAAAATAAAGTGTTTCTGTTACTTGAGTTCCATTAATTGAGATTTCTGATTTATAGAAATTAAAATCGCTAGAGTATTTTGCAAAGGATAATGATATGATTCCGCCTGCAATTAAGATTGCAGTGATAATCAGGACTTTTGTTAGTTCTTTCATTCCTTTTTTAAGTGGGGGAGATATTTAAGGTTAATCTAACTCGACAAATTCTGTCTTAAGCTGTTTTAGAGAAGTTAGGGAGAGAGCTTTTGAAAATCCGTATTTTTTAATCGCTTCTTTTACAAATCTATAATATTCATCAATGTCTTTTGTTCTTAGTTTTAAGATTAATTCATATTCTCCTGTGCAAACATCTACACTTTCTACTCTAGGGTCTTTTGCAATAAGCTTGGCTATTTCTTCCGGATCTCCGTAATTATCTTGGACAAGATTGACTAGAATGTAAGTGCAGTGTCCTTCGTCTATTTTTTTATAATCAAAAACTGCTTTATAAGTTTTAATCGCCTTTTCTTTTTCTAAACTCTTGATATTATAATGAATTGTTGTTGCGGGCTCTTTTATTTTCTTCGCTATCCTTGCTATTTGTGGAGTGCAATATCCTTGTTTGAATAAATTAATTAATCTTGGTTTTATGTCTTTCATTTTAATTTTCTAAGAGTTTTTTCTGCTTTTTTTATGTGTTTTTCATGCACAAGTATATGGTCTGTTGAGTATGCTGAAACTGCAAATATTGGAATCTTTTCATCTGCAAGTGCTTTTGCGACTTTTGCAAGAAATCCAGTGAGTGAAAAAGGCAAAATGCCATCAAAAGTAATGAGCCTATAATCTTTCTGGATATCAATTATGTCTTTTTTATCAATATCTTTTTGTTCAATAATCACGGTTGTCTCATTTTGATCAACGATATTTGTAAATGCTCCTCTGATTATTTTCTTTGACTTTATTATTGCAAATTTTTCAGGATTTAATAAAATCTTCATATAATTGTATAATATTCAACTATTTATAAATATTTCGCTTATTATCTGTATATTATACAACTAATTATATTAAGGTGATTTTTCATCTATTTATATGGAAAATAAAAAATTAATCCAGATGAGAAAGAAGATCAACAGAATAGACGGGAAACTGATGATGCTGTTGGAAAGAAGGGCAGAGATAGTAAAAGCTATAGGGAAGATAAAATTTGAAGAAAATCTGCCGATTTTAAATAAGGCTCGGGAAGAAGAGATTCTTGAGAGTGTAAAAAGTTTTAGTAATCACTGGTTTATCTCTGAGATTTTTATAAAGATATTTGATGAATCAAGAAAGATTCAGGAGAAAAAATGGAAATAGGAATAATAGGGTTTGGAAATTTTGGGAAGTTCATGGCGAAGCATCTTAAAACAAAAGCAGAAGTATTTGTTTTTGATATCCTTGATCGAGAAAAAGAAGCAAAAGCTCTTGGTATCTCTCTTGTATCCTTTGATGAAGCGGTTTCAAAAGGGATTGTGATAATCTGTGTTCCAATGCAGGATTTTGAGAGTGTTTTAGATAAGATGAAAGATAAACTAAGACCTGGATCACTTGTTTTGGATGTTTGTTCATTAAAGATGTTCTCATGCAGGTTAATGGAAAAGGTTCTTCCAAGAACAGTGGATATAATCGGTACTCATCCTTTGTTTGGTCCACAGTCAGCACCCAGTTCTCTTACAAGTATGAGGATTGCACTGACCCCTATTCGGGGTTTAAGAATAGAAAAAGTTAAGTTATTTTGCGAGTCATTAGGACTTGAAGTTTTTATAACGACTCCAGAAGAACACGACAAACAAATGGCTTTATCTCAGGCATTGACTCATTTTATTGGTCAGGCTATGACTAATGCCGGGATAAAAAGAATAGATTTGAGTACAAAAACATTTGACAACTTGATGGATATTGTAGAGATAATTAGAAATGACACTCCTGCGCTTTTTAATGATATGCAGAAGTTGAACCCCTTTGCAAAAGATGCGAGAGAAAATTTTTTGCTAGAATTAAATAAGATTCAGGATAATTTAAAATGATATTTCTTAATCCGGACAGAATAGCAACTAATGATCTTTGCAGGGGTATTGGCGTTAGAAATAGGGGGATGTACATAATAGCTGAAAGTTCAAATCATCCAGCAGGGATATATGTTGCCGAATTTTTTGAAAATAATGCAGATTGGTCTAAAAAAGAAACAAAAGGGGAAACGCCCCACTTTGTAAATGGATTATATTCTGTTGAAGCAGGATGGTACTTGAGACCTGGAACATTATCCGGCGCAGAAAGAACAATTGTATCTATAGCTAGTATTATTGACCAAGAAAATGAAAGAAATGTAGCATTGGCTATTAAAGATATTTGTATGCATCTTACATCAAAAGATATTCCTCTTGCAGTTGAAAGGGGCGGGTGGAGAGATCATCGAATTATAGCTACTTCTGGGAAAGTTAATGGTTGGCCGATAGATATGGCGCCCCAAAGAGGAGAGTTATACTAAATAATTTATAGAAGAAAAATGGAAATGAATGAAAAATTAACTAAACTATATTTCGAGGAAAAATGAATGATCTAGAAAGGTATAATGCAACTCTTGCATATTCTAGTTGGGCTCATAAGGTTATGTGCGAAGGAGACTTAGTTGCTAATCTTAAGTCGCAAGATGTTTTACTTAGAGATCGTCCTTCGAGATTATTGGATGATGCTATTGGTCCAGATTTAATAAGAAGAGATGTTGCGAGACGAGCAATTGCAAAAATGTACGAGCTTGCTAAGATTGAGGAGGAACAGCAAGATGTTCTTTGAGGTGCCTGAAGGAAATGAGTTAATTTTAAAAAGTAAAATAAAAAGAAAAAAAGAAAAAGCCCTGCAATGCAGGGAATATGATTAAATGTTTAGTAGTTATCTAAGCCGAGTTCATTGATAGACATTTTTCTGTCTTGTTTTTCAAACATTGAATTCTTTCCTAAGATGTATGGTGATTTAACACCAGTCATTATTGTAATGACTCTTACTCTTCCTTGGAACTCTTTGTTTACCCTAGCACCAATGATAACTTGTGCTTCAGGTGACAGATTTTCTGTTACCAATCTTCCGATTGTATCAAATTCTTCGAGCTTTAAGTCTGGACCACATGTTACGTGGATTAATGCGCCTGTTGCGCCTCTATAATCTACATCTAGCAGTGGGTTTGTTAATGCCTGTTGTACTGCTGCATCTACTCTTGCATTTGTATTGTCTTCACCAATCCCTATAACTGCTACATCACCATTCTTCATAATTGAAGAAACGTCTGCATAGTCAAGATTGATTAATGATGGTAAAGTAATTGTTTCTACAATTCCTTTGATCATTGTTGAGACCAATTCATTTGCTACTGCGAATGCTTGTTCCATTGGCAATTGCCCTGCAATATCGACTAGCTTATTGTTATCAAGAACTATAGCGGTGTCTACCACTTCTCTAAGTTCCTGTAACCCAAATTCAGCTTTGTCAAGTCTTGCTTTTTCTGCTTCAAACGGCATTGTGACTACTGCGATTACCACTGCGCCGGTTTCTTTAGAGAGCTGCGCAATCACTGGTATTGCACCAGTTCCTGTACCTCCGCCCATTCCAGCCAGAACAAAGACCATATCCGAACCCGAAACAGCCTTTTTCAGTTCAGAAAGAGCTTCTTTTGCAGCCTCTCGTCCCTTTGTAGGATAACCACCACAGCCTAAACCACGAGTCAACTCTTTTCCGATTAAAATCTTTTCGTCAGCTTTTGTAATTGACAAATGCAGTGCATCTGTATTAACTCCATAAACTGAAGCTCCATTAAGTCCTTTGTTGAAAAGCCATGTAGCCATGTTACAGCCACATCCACCTACACCAAAAACCTTAATATTTGCCTTTCCTGCTTTTAACTCGTCAAAGTTGATACTATTCTTCTCAGCGTTTTGTATCGCTTCTTTTGCAAAATCTAAAGCCATGTTTTTTTACCTCCTTTCATCGTTTATTTGTCTGAAGTAGCAACCTAAAGGGAAAACCTTTATATAGTTGCTGTGCTTTCAGCTAGCAGGTAAAAGAAAGAGTTCGTACCTCTTTTGATACACACAATTTAATAAAAAGTAGAAAGACTTGTTCTTTAAAAATATTATGGTGATTGATTTATACCTGTTTTTGATAGGAATTTGGTAATATTTATCCAGAATATAAATTTGATTTTTATAATTCTTGTATGGATATATACTTTCCAGGATAATTAATTATTTAAATATAGATTTTTATTGATTTCTTATGGGTAATGCAAAATTAGTAGCAAGAGTTCAAGGAAATTTTCAACCAGTAGTTATTGTATATCATGCAGAGGGTAGACCGCACTATAGGTACATCCAATAAAGGGTTCCAAACCAATTTCACCTCATGATGTAAGTTCTTTTGGATTAATTAAAGTACGTTGTGATTCTCATAGAGATGATTTGTATGTTGCAGACTTGGCTGTTAAGAGAGCTAATGAACTTGGTGCCGATTATGTTCTTTGGGATACAGGCCTAATTGGTGATGAGAATGGGTCTGTTCTTGGTTCTGATTCAGTTTTTACAACTGAAATTTATAGAGAGAAATCAGCAAGTCGTGGTGCAAGAAGAGGTTAATCATTCTATTATTTTTACAGATTTAAAATACCAAATAAAGAACATAAGGATTACTGAAAAAATAATACCTCCAACAGTTATTATGGTGTTAGGAAAGTCAAAACTTTTATTTGTAATTTCCCTTGAGAAAACTATTCCATAAATGATTAGTATTATCATTTGATTGATGATTTCTAAAACTCTAGAATCCATTTAGACTACTCCAAAATTTCTTAATATAATATAAATTCCTGCTAGGATAATAATTATTCCCATTCCAGCTAATATTTTATATAAGTATTCAATCCACTTCTTTTTCATATCATTATTAAATAAATCAATTATAAAAACTTTTCTGAATTTTATACAGCAACATATAAAAAGGATACTATGTTTTAGTTTCTATGGGCAAAAAGAAAGCATCTGTTGATGTTTTGGTATTAATAGTTGGTGTCTTGACAATTATTGGTGGAGCTTTATATTTAATAAATCAGTCATGGGGGATATTGACCATTGCAATTGCTTTGTTAATAGAAGCAGTTAAACAGGTTTTGAAATAAAAATGAATTTAAGTTTACAAAATACAGCTATTGGATTGGCAGTGATAGTTCTAAATTTGATACCTATATTGACGCGTAAATATAAATATTTAATTTTAACAATTATAATTTCTTTGATACTTATGTATTTAGGAATTTATTTTAACTAGGTGGTTATTTTAACGTTTCTGAATATTCCCTTATATTTTCCTTAAATTTTGGCAGATCTTGTGCCTGGAGATAGCCTCCCGCGGCTCTTAGATGTCCCCCTGCTGAAGAATTCTTAAGATTTTTTATTCCTACTTTTAATAAAGAGATTACATCTGCTCTTTCATTTTGATATCTTGCGCTTAGATGGATATCATTCTCACCTTTATTCTGGCTCATAATGATAAATGTTTCATTAGGATTTTTTTCAGAGAGTATTGTTGCTATGACTGATTTCAAAGGGAATATTGAGTGAAACATATATAGGTTTATCTTACCAATTCTTTCTTTATTCTCATTAAAATCTTTTTCAATAGCTTTTATTTCATTTTCTACTTCTTCAGAGTATTTTTTTATTTCATTTAGATCTTTCCAGGATTCAACTTTTTGAAGAATTTCGAAGGATTTATTTTTTTCTTTGTTAAAATAAATTAAAAAGCTGCTTATTTTATTTGCAACTTCTTTTCGGTAATTGTGGAGAGTGATATTTTCTTTTTTTAAGAATGAATTGATTATTTCTTCATTTTCTTTGTATGCAAATGCGTAATCTGTAATCATTCCTGCCATAGCTAACCACTCTTTTGATTTGTTCTCTTTTTCAGTTAGTTCGTAGGTTAATTTTGATGCTGGAGAGTATTGTTTATAGACTCGATATTCTAAGATAAACTCGGAAATTTCTGTATCTGGTTGGTGGTGGTCTATATAAAGAATTTCCTTATCTGAATAATCTTTTAAATAATCTGAGATGTAGAATGGGGGAATATCCGCTATTATTAATTTATTACAGTCTTTTATTTGTTCCTTAATGTAATCGGATATTGGTTCTGTTCCTAGGCATAAATGTTTGATGTTTTTACAATCTTTGAATTTACAAAAATCGTAAAGCAAGATTCCTGATGAGAAACCATCTAAGTCGTCATGGTGGATGATTGCGATTTTGTCTTCTGGTTTGATCTTTTCTAGGAACTCGCGGGCTTGTTGTTTGGTTATTTTAGGCATTTTATTTTTCTAACTCTTTTCCAACATCAAATAGCAAATTCTCATTTCCGGAATTTGCAAGAATTTGAATACCTACATCAACATTATTTATTTTACCTGCTGGAATTGATATTCCTGGAATTCCAGCTATTGAGGCAGGAACTGTCAAAACATCATAGGCATACATTTCTTCAACGGTTATTTGTGAACCTATTTTATGTGGAAGTCTTGGAACTGTTGGAAGAATTAAGATATCGTAGTCTTTGAATAAAATATCAAATTGTTCTTTAATGTAATTCTTTGCTTTTAGTGCGTTTCTGTAATATTTTCCCTTGAACTCTGCTCTTGTTATCTCGCTGCCACCTATAATTCTTCTTATTACTTCTGGGCCTGCAGCATCTTCAATTTTTAACCCAAATCTTCTTCCATCGAATTTTCTTGTTCCTGAGAAAAATTCAGTATAAACTAGAATATAATAAGTTTCTAATGCTATGTCTAATGGTAAGGAGACTTTCTTTATTTTATAGTTGTTTTTTTCTGCCAGTTGCTTTGCTTTTTCATTGATTAATTCTGCAATCTCTTTGTTGCAAAATTTTGAAACATCTATTAAACCTATTGTTTTTATTTTCTTAGTTGGATTTGAAAAATCTTTTGTTGTTGTATCAAAATTGTCTTGACCCTTTATTATGTTGTGGATTAATTCACAATCTTCAGTTGAATTTGCTAAAGGACCTATTGTATCAAAACTCATACATAAATCAATTAGTCCGTATCTTGAGACTGCTCCATAGGTTGGTTTTAATCCTGTAACGCCGCAATGGGACGCAGGATTTCGTATACTTCCGCCGGTGTCACTTCCTAGAGCGAAATCACATAAATCTGCTGCTACCGCTGCTGTTGGACCTGAGGATGAGCCCCCGGGAATAAGTTCAGGGTTTTTTGGATTTTTACATGGTTTGAATGCTGAAGTTTCGCCAGAACCACCACAGGCAAACTCGTCCATGTTTGCCATTCCAAGGATAATTGCATCTTCTTCGAGCAGTTTGTTGATTACTGTTGCATTGTATGGCGCTATCCAAGATTCTAGAACTTTAGAAGCGCAGTTTGTTTCTAACCCTTTTATGCAGATATTTGATTTTACTGCGAAACATAAGCCGGCTAATTTTCCCACTTCTTTTTTTTGCTTTATTCTTTTATCAATTTCTTTTGCTTGTTCAATGGCTTTTGTATTTATAACAAGGAAGATGTTTAGGTCTTTATTGAGTTTTTTTATCTTTTCTCCAAAATCAGAAACGTTTTTCTCGGCTGTTAGTTTTCCTGATTTTATTTCTTTGACTTTTTGTTTCAGGCTTTGCATTTTTTTGATTTTTTCCTCCAGTTGGGTTTTTCTCCAACTATCTTTTTACATTTTGCTCTTGAAGGCAAATCAGGCTCATATTTCGCTCTTTCAGTATTTTCATTAGAAGTTGTATGGCTTCCACATCGGTAACTTTGTCCATTTAATCTTTGGCAGTTTCCCCATGGTATTGAATTTTCACAAGCTTTGTCATAGAGGTCTCTAAAGTAACTGCTTAATTTTACAGGTAACCTTGAAATACTTTCTCTTAATCCTCTTAATGTTTGGTGATAGTTTGCTATAGCTACAGAATATCTTTGTAATTCTCCTTCCTTTCTAGGATCTTCAATTTCATCAATTACAACAACTGAATATAATAATTCTTTTAACTCTCTGGATGGAATAATCTGTTCTTTTCTTGGTACTTTATTTCTATAATGTTTTAATAGTCCGGCTAGCCTTCCCCTCTCTTTTTGATTTTCAATCTCTATTTTCATCTTTTCCATGCTCCTTTTTCAGCAATTATAAAATCGTCATCTACTAAAGGAGCGTTGCTTAACATAGTATCTCTGAATTCTTGGTCTGTTTCCCAACCATCTCCCTCTTGTCTTGTTCCAGAATTGGATTCAAAATGCTTTTCTTTTGTTTTTATCTTTTCAAGTTTGGAACCGAATTCTTCCAAAAGATGCTTGGATTGCTCTTTTATTTCTTGTTTTTCTTTGTCCGAGACTTTGTGCCAGGTAAATCCTTTTTCCATATCTTTATTTAGAATGAGAGGTTTTTAAGGTTTTAGAGGCAGGATTTATTTTTGGAGATTAAGGAGTCAGTCTTTCTACATCTCTTGGAAGAAGGACGGCTTCTCTTGTGTTGTCAAGGTTTAGCATTCTTTGAGTTATTCTGTCTAATCCAAATCCAACCCCCCCGTGAGGAATTGCACCATATCTAAAAATATCTTCATAGATTTTTGGAATTGCTACTCCTTTTTCTTTTGCTTGTTTTTGAAGGATATCAAGTCTATGTTCTCTTTGTGCCCCTGTTGCAATTTCAACTCCTCTCCATAATAAGTCGAAGCTCCTTGTTTGCTTGTTTTCATTTCTCATGTGATAGAAAGGTCTTACTTTAATTGGGTATTCTGTTACGAATACAAATTCTTCTCCGAATTCCTGTAGGATGTACTCCCCGATTAGTTTTTCTGATTCTGAATCCAAATCGTCATCTGCTGTTAGTTTTTTTCCTTTTTTAGCAAGCATCTTTTTTAATTCAGGCATAGGAATTCTTGGAATCTTTTTAGGGATTTTCAATTCTATTTTTAAGAGTTCTAATTCTTCTTTTCTTTCTTGCTTTACTTTTTCAATCACATACTTGAACATGTTTTCTATAACATCCATAACATCATTTTCATCTTTAATGAACCCTATTTCAAAATCAACACCGGTGAATTCTGTTAGATGACGTGTTGTGTGTGATTTTTCAGCTCTGTAAACTGCGCCTATTTCCATAACTCTTTCCATTCCACCTACTGTAAACATTTGTTTGTAAAATTGAGGGGATTGGGCAAGAACTGCTTTTTTATCGAAATAGTTTACGACAAAAGATTCTGCCCCTGATTCTAAGCCGATTGTGGTTATTTTTGGGGTTGTTATTATTGTAAATTCATTATTTGCAAAAAAGTCAACTATATGTCTGTATATACTTGAACGTACTTTGAATATGGCTAGTGTTTCTTTTCTTCTTGTGTCTAAAAATCGGTAGTCTATCCTTTTTGGGAGTTCGGTTTTTGAGTAATCTGTTACGTCAATTGGGAGAGGTTGCTCTGCTATTGAGATTTGCTCTATTTTAGTAGGGTTGATTTCCATTCCACCTGGCGCTTGTTTGCTTTTTACTAATTTGCCTTGGATAGATATTGCGTTTTCTCTGGACTGATTCATTTTTTCGAATTCAGAGTTGTCTTTTACATCTACAACCTGGATCATTCCTGTAGCATCTTTTAATAGAAGAAAACGGACTTTTCCTAGTGCTCTTGTTTCATGGACCCATCCGCTTATGGAGACTTCGTCTCCTGGGTTTTTGTTGAATACGTCTCTTATGTATGTTCTTTCCATGTTTATATTTGATTTTAAGGATTTATAAAGTTTGGGAGCTCGTTTACAAAGATTTAAATATGGTATTATATACCCTAATAGTATGGTAAAAAATAATAACTACGGAAAGGCAGAATATAGCTTACGAGAAAGAATTTTGAAACTTCTTATTGAAAATAAAAGAGAGTGGACAATTCTAGAGATAGCAAAAGAGCTCGGGGTTGATTATAAAAATACATTCCAGGCAATGGGTAAACTATCCCCTTTAGTTGATAAAAGAAAAAAAGGAAATCTTAACCTTGTTAAGATAAAGATGAATTCTGATCTGGATATCTTTAATGTTGAGAAAAAGAGGACAAGAGACTTTTTAATTAAGGATAAGATGAGTGGATTAGTGAAAGAAGATATTGAAAAATTGAATTATCCTTTTTTCATAGTCTTGATTTTTGGCTCAATTGTTAGGGGGAAATTCACAGATAAATCAGATGTTGATATTTGTATTATTTCGGATAATCTTGATAAAACCAAGGAGCTTATTTCTAAGATTAGATTATTGCCTCAAAAAATTGAGATTCACGACTTTACTACGGATGAATTTGTGTCAATGTTAGATAAAACTCAGAATAATCTTTCAAAAGAGATAATAAAAGAGAATATCATTTTATTTGGAGTAGAAAATTATTATAATCTGGTCTCAAAATGGATGAAAAAAGAGTAAAAATAGCAGAGGAGATCATTATTGGAATTCCTTCCCGTTTTTCCACATAAAGTCAAAATAGCTTTTGTAAGCTTTTGCTGCCGAGGGGTTTTCAATTATAATTCCTTCGGGTTCGTCTGTCCAGATTATTATTGCTATTTTATCTCCATAAATATTTGTTACTGCAGGGCTTTCTGAGATATTTGGAAGGTATTTATGATTTGACATTGGAGCATCTATCTCTTTTCTGTCTTTTCTGCATAATAAATATGTCTTGAATTTCTTTTCTTTTTTCATTCTTGCAAATTGAAGTGCGAATTCTGGAAGCTTTTCTGAAAACTGGCCCTCGCTTCCAAATACATAGTTATCCTTTCCTGTTCTTACAATATCCATAAAGATGCTTCGAATTCCTTTTAAGCCTTTGAATAATCGGACTTGGCCTTCTATTTTTTGAGCTTGATGTCTTTCTTGAAGTTCTGGGAGAATTTCTTTAATATCTTCTTCTTGTTCATGCAAGTAATCTAGTAATCTTCTTGGGCCAGTTACTTGAAACCACTTTACTTTTCCAATCATAACGTATGAGACAAGTCCTTTTTCCTGTAATAGTTTCAGGGCGTTATAACAGGAGCTTCTGTCTATTTTTGCAAGTTTTGAAATTTTTCCTGCTTTGGTTGAGCCGTGGTCGTTTAATGAGAGATATGTTTTTATTTCATTTGGAGAAAATCCGAGTTTTTCTAAGGTTTTTATTATTTTGTCTGTTTGCATTAAAAAGAAAAGGGTCGCCTCTTTTTAATCCTTTTTGTTGTAGATTTTTGGACTACAGATACATTATTATAATTTCAAGCAGTGAATTAAAGCATATGCTTCTTTTTCAGTATCACAAGCATGGAAAAAGTTTAGGGCAATCTTTCTTTGTTTTCTTAGTTCTATATAATTTTGATCTTTTGCAAAATCTCCTCTTATTGTTCCAGGAAAAGCATACCTTGGGTTTGAAGAGCCTCTGATATTTAAGAGTTTTACTACTGCATTTTCTCCACTTATTTTGAGGAATATTGATTCATTTGCTGTGAGATATTTTTTCCTTGCGTTATGTAACCATTCAGGTTCTTTAACATGTCCGTAGATTATACCGAATTCATAAGAAGTTATTATTTTTTTAAGAGATGATTTAATAACCAAGTCAGAATCTTCTATCCTTTTTGTTATTATTTCGACTAATCCTTTTTTTATTGCTTCAGGTTTGATTATCCCTACGGTGGTTTGCATTTTATTTTAAACTATTCAGCCAACCCAGATAGTATGCATAGTGCTTGTTTGCAATTTTTTCTTGTTGTAGTCTTAAATCTCTAGATTCTTTCCAGATTTGCTTTAGTGATTTATTTTTTATATTTCCGAGTGGCTCCAAGCAAACAGGGGTATTTATTTCACTTTTGAATCTATCTGTGAACATAATGCCTCGGTTTACCATTATATTTCCTTCAGGTGTTATTTTCATTCCGCTTCCATAATACATTTCATTGAATAGTGGAACTGGTATATCTTTGGTTTTATTTTCTGCAAATTTTTCTAATTCAGCACAGCTTATGACTGGTCTGAATCCGTTAAATTCCCCTGCTATCTCTTCTAATTTTCTTTGAAGAGTGTTCATTTCATTTAGTGATACGAAATTTTCATCAGCCATTTCTGACCTTCCTAATCTTTTGAGCGGGGGTAGATGATAATGTCCTATTCCTAATTCTGCTAAGAATTTTGCAAATTTGGGAACTTCATTATAGTTTTGTCTGTACAAGCAAGATAGAACAACAAGTTGTTCAGGATGTTCTTTAATTGCTTGTGGAAGCCAAGACATGACAATGTCATATTGTTTGGGATTTCTGTTTATTGAATTTGTTTCTTTAAATCCGTCTAGACTGACAATTAATTTTGAGTTCGGATTGGCAAGAATTTTGTCAACTCTTTTTTTATCTAAAGCCATGCCGTTTGTTATCAAGTTGGGAGTTGAAATTTCTCTTTTGGATGCATAGTCCCAGACTTCATTGAAATAGGGGTGTTCAGTTGCTTCTCCTCCTCTTAATGTAAGTTCATGAACTTTCATTTCTTCAACTTCATCTATGAGTTCAACAAGCCTTTCTTTTGGTATATTTCTTCTGCATTTTGTATCTTTTCCTTCTGAGCAGTATTTGCATCCTGAACTGCAAAATGATTCTATTTCAAAAACAACTCTTGTGGGATATTCTATGTCTCTTTGGCTGAAGTCCTGTATTGTGTTTCCGCTAGAATCAAGAATTGTCATTGTTCTTGATACTGGATTGTAGCTTGTCGTTATTCCTGCTGGCTCGGTTCTTTCTTTGTTATTTGTTTTTTTCATCTTAAAATTTAATTGAAATGGATTTATTTAGAACTTTGTTGTAGATATCTCTACAACAGAAATATTTATACCAACTTTTCTCTAGGATATTAATTAAGCTAGGAGAAAAAATGCAGAGAGAATATGTACTAACGGGGGGGCCTGGATCCGGGAAAAGTTCTATAATTCTTGCTCTTGAGGCAGATGGTCAAGCTGTTGTAAGAGAAGCAGCTGAAGATGTAATAAAGCTGATGCAGGCAAGAGGAATTGCTGAGCCTTGGAAGCAAGCAGATTTCCAAAATAGAATTTTAGATCTTCAACATTTAAGAGAATTGCATATGAGCAGGACAGAAGGAACACTCTTCATAGATCGAGGAACCTTGGATGGTTTGGCTTACTATAATCTTCAAGGAGTAGAGCCGAGCGGAATGATGCGTAGAGAGATAGAGAACTATGAATTTGCAGCAAGAGGAATGTATGGGATGCAGAAGAGATACGAAAAAGTATTCCTTATAGAAAGTCTAGGATCTTGCAAAAGAAGTGCAGTAAGAAGAGAGAACTTAATGGAAGCAAAGGAATTGGAGAGACTTCAAGCAATGAATTATGTTAAGATGGGTTATGAAATTATCAGGATAGCTCCAGGAACAGTTGATGAGAGAGTAACAAAAATATTAGACTCAACTAAATAAAATAAAAATAGGTGAAAACCTTTAAAACTCCTTCTTATATTGTTAGTATATGACCTTCACAATAAAAGCAAAAGACAAAAAGACAGGAGCAAGAGTTGGAACATTGAAGACAAAAAAAGGTGTGGCTGAAACACCTTTTTTTATGCCTGTTGCGACAAAGGCATCAGTGAAGCATATTTCGTCGCAAGACTTGGAAGAAATGGGAGCACAGGCAATTATATCTAACGCGCTTATTTTGAGTTTACGTCCTGGGGAGAAACTTATTAAGAAAATGGACGGGATTGGAAAGTTTATGAATTATTATGGGATTAATTTTACTGATTCTGGGGGATTTCAGATGTATACTGATTCTATTTATATTAGATCAGATGATAAAGGGGTGTGGTTTAGAAATCCATTTTCAGGAGAGAAGATATTTGTAAGTCCTGAAAAAGATATGGATATTCAGCTGGATATTGATAGCGATGTTGCAATGTGTTTAGACACAATGCCTATGTTTCATCATTCTAGGAAAGATATTGAAGAAGCTGTAAGGAAAACTTTGTTATGGGCTGGAAGATGTAAGGAGCATCATGATAAAAAGCAGAAGGCAAGGAAGAAAGAGGAAAGACAGCTTTTATTTGGAATTATTCAAGGGGGAATTTATCCTGATTTAAGGGAGAAGTGTGCTTCTGATTTGGTGGAAATGGATTTTGATGGATATTCTATTGGTGGTTTTGGGTTAGGGGAGACTTGGAAAGATGAAATGAAGATTGTTGATTTATGTAAAGGAATTATTCCAGAGAATAAACCTGTGTATTTAATGGGGATTGGAAATCCTGTTGAAATCTTGGAGGGGGTGTCTAGGGGGGTGGATATTTTTGATTCAAGAATGCCTACTATGTCTGCACGTCATGGAACTTTGTTTACTTCTTGCGGAAAAATAAAGATTACAACTAAGAAATATAAAAATGATAAAGGTCCTATTGACAAGAGTTGTGATTGTTTTGTTTGTAAGAATTATTCAAAGGCTTATGTAAAGTATCAGATTGAGAGGGGGGAGGGATTAGGGTTTAGATTGGCAAGTTATCATAACTTATATTATTTACAGGACTTGCTGAGAAAGGCGAGGGTTGCGATTAGAGAAGGGAAGTTTGATGTTTTGCTTAGGAAGGTTAGGAAGAGCTATAGTGTAAAGTAGGATGTTCATTACTCTAAATTGAATAGCGAATCTAAATCTAAATCTAAACTTTCGAAATGACTTTTAACTAAATTTTTAGAGTCTTCTATTCCTTTATTATAGATATCTCCTCCGATGTTTTGTAAAAAGAAGTCTAAAACTTTTTCAGCAGCAACAATACCGATTTCTTCTTCTCTCTCTTCTTTGAAAAATGTAATTGTTTTTTCAATTATCGCTTTTCTTTTTTCTTTTGACATTAAATCCCACTTGCGTTTTATTTCTTCCATATTCATGTGTTTTATCATGGAAATATAAAGCTTACCTTATTAAGATTAAAAACTGAAAAGATTATAAACCTAATAATCTTGTAAAATTAAATGGATGACAAAGAGGTATTTTTAGAGAAGGTTGCGTATAAGGGGCTTTTTAATTTTAATGAAGTTTACAAGTTTTGTGATGATTATATGGGTGAGAAGGGGTATTATGTAATTGAAAAGTCTAATGAACAGGAAGAAAATAAAGGAGTAATAAAGCTTAAGATTAAAAGAGACGGGTTTAAGAAAGCTACTGATTATTACAAATATGATTTAAGGGTGACTATTACAGGAACTTTTAAAAAAGTATATGCGGAGAAAGAAGGAAAGAAGATACAAGTGGATGATGGGGGTGTTGCTGTTAAGATACAGGGATTTTTAATACCCGATTATGGGTTTGCTAATTTTAAGGGTGCTTGGAGTGGGAAGATTCACTGGAGATTTTTAAGAGGTGTTTACGATTTGATTACTAATAGAAATAATAGGGAAAAGCACGAGGAGAAAATGGCCATGGAATCGGAAGAGCTTGCTAAACAATTGAAAGCTTTCTTTAATATGGGTAGGTGATTTTACTAAATCTAAATGATTATAAACATAATACTTTTAAGTTTATGATGTGGAGATATTGTTCTATTGATGGCATAGATAGGCTAAATCCCCGATATGGTCGGGATGAAGCGCAGGAATCTTGCATAGACAGAAGAACGCCAAGTATTACTTGTCCTTATCTTTCGAGCATAGGAAGATGCAACCCTTATGGGAGACGGGGAAGTTACTTAATTGATCTTTTAAGAAGGATTCAAGAAGAACTTCAATCTGGAGGAGAGACCGAGGGAGAAGCAGAAGACGTGTTTGTTGACTAGTTTATCTGTTTGTTTATTCCTCCTCGCCTCCTCATTTTCATTTCTTGTTCAATATACCTAAATGAGCGAGCTCGTTCATAACATCTTTTCCTGAAATTTGGCCTTTGAATTTTGCCATTATTAAACCCATATAAGCATTTGTAGAGAGATTTGGTTTTTCTTTTCTGAGTTTCTTAATTTCTTCGTTAAGATTTATTTTTTCCTTTTTAGTAGCTTGTTCAAGAGTTTTTCCTTTTACAATCTGAAGCATTATATTTTTTATATCACTTTCGGAGATATTTGATTTTTCAAGGTTTTGCAGAATTGCTTCTATAACATCCGTGCTAAGTTTTTCTTGAACAGTCTCAATGGGAATTTTTTCTTTTACAGAAATTTCTTTTGTAAATATTACCAGGATTTTTGCGATAATGTTTGCATTTTTAGATGTATTAAGTAGTGTTTTAAATTCGTCTACTTTGTTTTGTTTTAGTATTAATTTTATCAATTCATCATTTAATCCAAATTCCTGAAGATAAGATTTATTTTCAGAAGCAAGTTTTGGAAGTGTTTTTTTAGCTTTATTTATTAATTCTCTTGATATTTTTAATAATTGTAAGTCTGTTTCAGGATACATTCTTGCCGAACCAGGCATGGGTCTTAAAAAAGAAGTTGTTGCGTCAGGATTTGATCTTCTTACTTCTTTTGGAACTCCACTTGAAAGTTGATTTAATCTTTGTTTTATAGACATTATTGCTTTTTCTGCTTTGTCATGATTTGAGATTATGATGATGAATGCGTCTTCGTTATTAATCTCTAATGTTTTGACTATGGAATTAATCTCTTTTTGTGAAAAATCATATTTTTCTAGATTTTCATCTGAATGGATTATTCCTCCGATTCCGGATGTGGATTTTGCGAGATCGGATAAATCGGTTCCAACTCTTTTTCCTGGCTGTAATTCTGTTCCAAGGATTCCTTTGAAGTTTTCAATTTTGAATGCAAATGCCTGATTGTTATTTTCAATAGCTTTCTTTATAAAATTGCATTTTGTATTCTCAAAAATAGGCGTGACATCCTGTGTTTTTGATGTTTTTGTTTT
>Ga0265595_1000515_pt1 | contig 34411 bp, 35 predicted proteins | sample saktaG_15_FD_190148 | JGI IMG/M metagenome (GOLD analysis project Ga0265595, IMG submission 190148) | Saline water microbial communities from Sakinaw Lake, British Columbia, Canada - sak_2013_06_06_50m | ecosystem: Environmental > Aquatic > Non-marine Saline and Alkaline > Saline ...
AAAGGAATACATAAGAAAATTTGAAGACAAAACTGTCATAAAAAAAGTAAAGCAGGTCATAAAGGATTTTGTTGGAACAGAATTTGACTATGAAAAAACATTGGTTCTTACATCAAATAAAAAAATTGAGCTAAAGGGAATAAATGTTTTGAAATTTGATGATATAATCTATGAGGTAACAGATAATATTGACAAGCAGAACTACAGAAACACAACATTAAGAACAATACAGCTTATTAAATACCTTTTGATAGCTAATCCAGCTAATCTTGCAGAGCTGTTAAAAAAAGAAACAGGCAACAAGATCTTAAATCAGGGAACAAGGGAGATGTTCATAATAGATCTGTTAAAGCAGGATGATGTTAAAAGAATACTGGAAAAAGAATCAAATGAGAGAGTTATAGTTGATATCGTAAAGGAATCATCATTAAAGAGGCCGGAAAGGCTTGCAAAGGCACTTGAGCAGGATATACTGACAAACAGGACAAGGAACAGGTTTCTGAAATCATTGTTAGTACAGGAAAAAATAGCAAAGGCAAGCAAGACTATCCTAAAGCCAAAAAAACAAAAATCATTGCAGTATTTTTTCAAGAAGAAAAACCCTAAAGCAAAAGTTTAATAAATATCTCTTTTTAACTATCTAAAAAAGCGGTGATATGATGGATGCACTTTTTTATCTGACATCTTTGGCTATTATCATGGTCATAGGTATATTATGCACAATTTTTTCAGAAAAAATTAAAATGCCCAATGTACTTCTTCTGGTTATAGCAGGCATAATCATAGGGCATGTTGAGTATGAGGGTAATCCTTTAATTAATTTCTCACCCCTGTTCCTGACCTCTGTAGGAACCCTTGCCTTAGTAATGATAATCTTTGACTCAAGCTCAAGGCTAAAGCTAAAAGAGTTTGATACTTTCTCAATGAAAGCATTAAAGCTGGCAGGAATATTTTTATTGCTAAACCTAATATTCTTAACAGCATCTGTAAGCCTTATTTTTAATATCAATAACATATTTTTAGCAATGATGTTTGCTGCCCTGATGTCTGGAACAGCGCCAGATATTGTTCTTACTATGCTTAAAAACACAAAGAACAGGGTAGTAGAGCTGCTTAAAATAGAATCAATATTAAACACACCATTAATTGTTCTCATACCATTTATAATCCTTGATTTATTTAATGATTATGGTGAGGGATTATTTTTCTCAAAATTTATGGAAACCATGGGCCCATTTTTGCAGCAGTTTATTACAGGCATTGGTGCAGGCATTTTAGTTGGCATAGTTGTTTTTAAGATAATGAGAACCAAATATTCAGAGAATTTGTCACCTCTTGCTTTAATCACTGCTGCCCTTATAACCTACATACTTGCAGAAAACCTTAAGGGAAATGGGGTTCTTGCAGTAACAACCCTTGGATTGTTTTTTGGCAATGTTTATGTCAGGGAAAAAGAATCATTGCACGAATTTTCTTCCCTATTTGCAAATTCGCTTGAGATAATTGTTTTTATACTTGTTGGAATAATAATAAAATTTCCCCTTGATATATTATTTTTCGCAAAATCCATGCTTTTGTTTATGATATATCTTGTGATAAGATACATCTCTGTCCAGCTTTGCTTTTCAAAACTTAATTATTCAGTTAAGGAAAAACTTTTTATGGCATTAAATGTGTCGAAAGGCATTGCTGTTGCAGTTGTTGTATTTATACTTGCCACTTATGACATATCTGGAATTGAGCCTATATTAAATTTAATACTTGCATTTATGATATATAGCATAGTACTTTCTACAATAGTTGTAAAGCTATCAAAGAAATTTCTAGGGGAAGAAGCAATATGATAAGGCTTGGTCCTGCTGGCTCTCCAATGAAAAGCACATTAGACGGGCTTGGTTACATAAAAGAGATAGGATTAAATGCAATGGAGGTTGAGTTTACTTATGGTGTAAGGATGCAAAATGAGCTTGCAGAAGAAATTGGAAAGCTTGCAGAAAAACTTGATATCAAGCTTAGTGTTCATGCACCCTACTATATAAATTTGGCATCTGCCGAAAAACAAAAAATTGGAGCATCAAAGAAAAGGATTCTTGACAGCTGCGAAAGGGCTAATTATCTTAAGGCAAGCCATGTTGTTTTTCATGCAGGATTCTATGGAAAACTAAAAGAAAATGAATGTTATGAAATGATAAAAAAAGAGATTGTTGAGATGCAGGATATAATAAAAGATAATAAATGGAAGACAGAGCTTGCGCCAGAAACAACAGGAAAAAAATCACAGTTTGGCTCTTTAAACGAGATTTTAAAGCTCAGGGATGAAATCAAATGCAATATTTGTGTTGATTTTGCACATCTGCATGCAAGAAATAACTCTATAATCTATCCTTCTGTTTTTGACCAGTTGTCTGGCTTGAGGCATATACACTCTCACTTTTCAGGAATAGAATTCACAGACAAAGGAGAGAGAAGGCATCTTGTCATGGAGAAAAATGATTTTTTGCCTTTTGCAAAGGAAATATTAAAAAGAAAATCAGATATAACTATAATATGCGAGAGCCCGGTAACATGGCATGACTCATTAAAGATGAAAAATATCATAGAAACCTTAAAAAATGAAAAAAATAATTATTGATACAAATTTCATTGTAAGCGCAATTAGGTTTAAGATAGACATATTTTCAGAGCTTCAAAGAATATGTGATTTTAAATATGCTGTCTGCATAGTGGATGGCACAATAGATGAGCTGGAAAAACTAGCTGAAACAGGGAAGCCAAAAGACAAGATTGCGGCAAGGATATCACTAGAGCTAATCAGGAATAAAAAGATTAACATAACAAAAACACCCCCTAAAAACAAAAGAGTTAAAAACGTTGACCTTTTAATTTTAAACTTGATTAAAAAAGAGGATTTCATAGTTGCAACACAAGATAAAGAACTTAAAAAGGAGATAAGAAAAAAAGGAGCCCCCATTATTGTTTTAAGACAAAAAGGGTACCTTAAATTGATTATTTAACAAAAAGAAGGTTAAAATGTTCTACAAAACACAATTAAAAGACCATATAAGGATTCCACCCCATTTTTTTGGGCTTAAGTTAGAGGACGCAATGATAGAAAGAATTAAAAAGAAGTATGAGGGGTATATTTCAAAGGAGTTGGGTATTGTAATTGATGTATCAAGATTAGATAAAATCGGTGAAGGAATTATTATCCCTGGAGATGGGGCATCATACTATGAAACAGAGTTTGAAGTAATAATTTTCAAGCCAGAGATGCAGGAAGTTCTTCTTGGAAGAATAAAGGATATAGCAGACTTTGGCGCTTTTATCAATATTGGTCCAATAGATGGCATGATTCACATTTCACAAACAATGAATGACTTTGTTTCATTCAACAAGGAGAAGACTCTCGCTGGCAAGGAATCAAAAAAAACCTTGAAAATAGGGGATAAATGCAGAGCAAGAATAATTGCCACAAGCTATAAAGATCTATCAAACCCAAAACTTGGTCTGACAATGAGGCAGACCGGACTTGGCAAACTTGAATGGATAGAAGAGCAGTTTGGGCCAAAAGAAAATAAAAAAACTGAAAAAAAGGTTAAAAAGAAATAAAATGGGTAAAAAAGTTTGTAAAAAATGCAGGATTTTTGTAAAAGGAGATAACTGCCCAGTATGTAAAGGCAACCAGTTCAGCACAAACTGGCAGGGCAGAATAAACATACTAGATGCTGATAAGTCAATGATTGCTGAGAAGCTTGGAATAAAAGCAAAAGGGGAATATGCTATTAAAGTAAGGTGAATTTTATGGAAATAATTGAAAAAAAAGAACATACACTATTATCAAGAACAGAAATTATAGCAAAAGATAGTTATACAGGGACAACACCATCAAGGAATTCTATTAAAGACAGGCTAGCCAATACATTGAAAGCAAATAAAGAGCTCCTTGTTATAAAGCATATTTATCCTAATTTTGGATTTAGCTCTGCAAAAATAATAGCTTACTTATACTCAAATAAGAAAGATATGGAAAGGATTGAGCCAAAGTATGCATTTAAGAAAGGGGTTTCTAAGAAAGAAGAGGAGAAAAAAACAGAAGAAAAGAAACAGAATAAGCCAGAAACCAAGGAGAAGGAAGGAGTGAAACCAGAACAAGAAAAACAAGATGAAAGCAAACTTAAAGAAAAGAAACCAGAGCAAAAGAAGGAAGGTAAAAAAGAATAATCACATAATAAATATTTAGAAAAAAAATCATAAATAAATAAAAAAATTCAATTAAAAATGGCAAAAAATAAAAAGAAACCACAGAAAGCAGTTGATATAAAAAGCCTTTATTCAGTAGAGGGAGGGGTTCTTAAGAGAAAGGCAAAATTCTGCCCAAAATGCGGGCCAGGAGTCTTCCTTGCAGCACATAAAAACAGATTAAGCTGCGGAAAATGTGGATATACTGAGTTCATAAAAAAACAAGAACAAGAGAAATAATTCTATTTGTAGGGCTTTATTTGATAACTTAAAATTAAAAAGAATTACTTTTCATTACTATCCAATCTCTGGAACACAAGAAGGTCTTCTGTTGTAAGCTTTTTTCCTTTCTTAATCTTTTCTTCAACATTTTCCTGCTTTTCTTTTATTATCTTTTCCTGCGTTTGCTTTTTTTCTTTTTTTGCGTTTTCTTTAGATAGTCCAAACTCCTTGTTTATCTCATTGATTTCAACAAGTTTTTTCTTTAATAAGTCATTAACCTCTGTCACTTTCTTTTTAAATTCAAAGAATTTCTTGTAAGAATCATCTTCTTCTTTTTTTAGTCCATCAATACTTTTAAGAAGATTTAGCATTTCCTCATGCTTTTTCTGGCTTTCATCAGCATTGACTTTAATATTTTTGTGAGCATCATCAGCCTCTTTTTTCAGTTTGTCAATTTCATTGGAAAGCGAGTTAGAGTCTTTCCAGACCCGGCTAACTTTTTCTGCTTCTTTGTATTGCTTTTTCTTTCGATTTATTTCCTTCATAAGTTTCTGTTCTTTATCAAAGGGCATTACCTCAGTTTCTATCTTCATCTCAAGTTTTTCAATCTCATGTTTAATCTGGGAAGGATCTTCTTTTAGGTTAAATTTATTTATAGTATCATCTTTTTCTTTGTTAACTTTTTTTATCTCAAAAATTTTGCCCTTAATCAACTTGTTGTAGTTTTCCCTTTTAGACTTTAGTTCCCTGACTTTTTTTGTCAGGTTATTTCTGCTATTTTTCAGTTCCTTAATATTTTTAAAAATATTAGAAAGATCATTGCTTGCTTTTTCTTTTTTCTTAAACCACTCTTCCTTTTGGTCGTCCAACTGGTTTAAACTCAATCTTAACTCAATTATTTCTTTTCTGCATTTGCTAAGATTTTTTAATAATTCCTTATTGTTCTTTTTCTCTGGCATGTCCTCTCACTTAATAATTAAAAATAAATAATTAACCAAACAACGAACCTAAACCAGCAGCTGCCTGATCCTGACTTTTCTTCTCTTCTTCTTTATTAGCCTCTGGTTTTGCTTCTCTCTTTTCTGCCTTTGCTTCAGCAGCTGGTGCTACCTGCATAACAGATGCTTCTTTAATTACTTTTTCAACATCAACCCCGTCAAATGCTGCTACCAATGCCTTGACTCTTGCTGCATCTGGTTTTACCCCAGCAGCCTCTAATACTTTTGTTACTGTTGCCTCATCTATTTTTCCTCCAGCCTTGTGGATTAACATTGCAGTGTATACATATTCCATTTTATTTGCCTCCAAATTTATGTTTAATTTTGTTGATCCTGATTTTCCTTAGTTTTAATTTCTTCTTTAGGTTTTTCTTCTTTCTTGATTTCTTCCTTTTTTTCAAGTTTCTTTGATTGTTCAGCAGCAAGTACATCTTCTTTTTGTGTTTCCTTAATCTCTTCACCCTTTGCAATTACTTCATCCTTAACTTTTTTCTTTTCATCTTTAGGTTTTTCTTTAGTATCATCAGCTTTAGCTTTTGTCTTTTGCTCCTCTTTTTTTACTTCTTCTTTTACTTTCTTTTTCTTATCCTCACTTTTCTCTTGTTTTGGTTTTTCTTTAATTTCTTCTGGTTCCTTGATTTCTTCAACCTTTTCAGCTTTCTTGACTTCTTTTTCTTCCTTAACAACTTCTTTAACTTTTTCTTCAGGCTTTTCTTTTGGTGCATCAGAAATATTTAATTTTGATTTTAGTGCTAGCATCTCTTTATTTGCCTTTGCCATAATCTCTTCCTTAACACCATCAGCCATTATATTCTGTGAAAGAGCAAGGCTCTTTGCTTCCCTGAAAGCCTTTGCTATCATTATTTCTGTTGTTTCTTTGGTTAAGAATGATAATTCGAGGGCAAGCCCAATAGCAGAATTATATGCTGTTTTTATCATGCCCATAAATTTGTCTTCATCAATATCAAGGATGTCCTTTGTAAATATTGTTCCATTGTCATAAACAGCTATTAAATTGAGACCAACATTCATTGGCTCAACACCTAATCTTACAAGTATTCCAGCAATAGCGGCACTTACCTTGTTTCCTTTTTTTACAACAACAGCATCGCTTTTAACAACAATTTTGCCATTTTCAATTCCTGTTTTTATGCCTGCTGATGCAAGCTCGCTTATAACAGGCCCTGGGCTGAATGGTGTTGGCCCTGCGCTAACTATGATGTCTTTTGGTGCAACCTGGCCTTGCTTTGCAGGAGCTGTTGACATGCTTCTCTTTAAGGTCTTTGCAAGCTTGAATGGATCATCTTTTGTAAATAATAATGCAGGCATGCCTGTTAAGTAATTCTTCATTTCTTCAATGCCTTTCTTATTATCTTTTACTTTATCCAGGACAATGTTCATAAACCTTCTTTTGGTCATCCTTATAACAACCTTGCCTCTGAGCTGCCCCCTCATCTTTTGCAGCTGAGCAGTTGGAAGGTTTTCCATATCCACAACACCAATAACAGGGTAAGAATTAACTAGATCACAAAATTCCTTTACAATTTTTTTCTTGGATTCGGCAACGTGAGCCATTTATAACACCTTTACAGGCTTACCCATTGTAAGCTTTAAAAATACTGATTTTATATTATGTTTTTCATTTGGAAGATGATGTGCAAGCTGCTCGTAAATGCTATATGCATTATCAGCTATCTCTTCATCTTTCATTTCTTCATTGCCTATTATTAATTGTATTATAAGACCTGTTTTTGCAGATATTTTTACTGTTTTTTTTAGATTTGCACAAAGTGCATTAAGGTCTGTTTTATCTGTAACAACACAGCCTGATTTTGGGTTGGGCATTTTTCCCTTTGGCCCTAAAACACGCCCAAAAGCTGCAGCAACCTTTGCCATTATATTTGCCTGTGCTATAAAGAAATCATATTCATTGCAGAGTTTCTTTGATAATTTTTTATCCACTGCATACTTCTGAAAGTCATCTGCTACAATAAAATTATCACATGATGACTTTGCCTTAGCTGCAAGCTCTGGCCCTACAAGGGCGCATATTTTTGATTCCCTGCCTTTATCATAATGTAATTTTAAGAAGAATTCTACCTGCTGCTCTGGCTTTTTAAGGTCTAAATCCTTAAGATTAACTATTAAATCAACCTTCTGCTTGAAATTTCTCTTCTTAGAATCTTGTTTTGCCTTGTTTAAGGCCTCTAAAAACTTCTTTTTATCCATTAAGCAACCTCCACCCTCCTACTGGCCAGAAAGGCCATTAGTTGTCGGGAATACTGTTATAAGCATTATTATTAACTTTTAATAGTAGCTTTTTGCTACTTTATAAACATTACTATTGTATATAACTTTTTTTACTCTCTATATTTTGGTAAGGTATCTCACCAAATTCACAGTAGCTGCATGTTGCATCAAGATTAATCCAGCCATCTTCTGTTTTGTATTTCTTCATGGCCTCATCAAGCTTTATCTGCACATACACATGATTAGGAATAAAAACAAACCTTGTTTCAATGCCAATGGCCATTTCAAGATTTGCCAAAAGAACTGCCATGCCGTCACAGTCAGAGCCTCCTGTGGCCAAAACTTCCCTTGCAGACTCAACATATTCTGTTCTTGGGTCACTAACATAATCAAAATTATCTCTTACAAAATAGAATATTGCCTTGGCCTGGCAAACTTTTTCGCTGTTGCATGACTTTGATGCAATCTTTGATGCTGTTTGTTTTATCAATTGGTCATTTGGGTCCAGCAAACTTAAAAACTCGTTTCTTGTTACAAATGTTGTGTTTCTTTTTTCTATTGTTATGTTTATAGGAAGAATACTTTCCTTTGTTGGAATGTTTTTTGGCTCAGGGTCAAGCTTTACTGAATAATATGGAACAATCCACAAAATCAGGAGTAAAACCATGAACAGCGCAATAATATAAACAAAAGGGCTTTTTCCTTTTTCTTCTTCCAGCTTTTCATTTAATTCATTGGCCTCAGGATTCATCTGTCCTCCAGTATGGCCTTATCTCTGTATTTTCAATGCTTTGCCTTTTTCCATCTGTGTATTCCTTTAGGCCTAACCAAGCTATCATTGCGCCATTGTCAACATTAAACTGATTTTCAAGTATAAAACATTTAGAGCCATTTTCCCTGCACATTATTTTTGCCATTTCCTGCAGTCTTGTGTTGCATGCAACTCCCCCACCCAGTAATAATTCTTTTTTATCGCAGTGGAACATCGCCCTCTCGCTCACTTCCAAAAGCATTGCAAAAACAGTTTCCTGCATTGAATAAGCAAGGTCTGCATTTGTGTATTTTTTTGAGTTAAACTTTTGCTTTAAATTAGTTAATATCCCTCCAAAGCTGACATCCATCCCCTTAACAATATAAGGCATTTCAATGAAATTTTTTCCATCTTTGCTTAATTTGTCAAGCTTTGGGCCGCCTGGAAATCCAAGTCCGATATGTCTTGCAAAAGCATCAAGAAAATTCCCAACCCCTATATCAAGTGTTTCTCCGAAAATACGATATTTTCCGCCCTCAAATGCAATGACCTGCGTGTTTGCTCCAGACGCATAAAGTAAAACAGGATCTTTTGCTTCTGTCAATAATTTTCCAATCTCAAGATGTGCAATGCAGTGGTTAACACCAATGATTGGCTTATTTAATATTAAGCTTAAAGACCTTGCAATCATTGCCCCTATGCGCAGGCAGTGACCTATGCCTGGCCCCTGTGAAAAAGAAACCAAGTCAAAATCACTTAGTTTTATATTGGCCTTTTCCAATGCCTCTTCAATTACCTTATCACAAACATCAATATGATGCTCTGCTGCATTAAAAGGAATTATTCCTCCGGACTTAGTAGTATAAGAGTTTATTACATTGGCCAATACTTTCTTATCTTTTACAATCCCCACACCGAATGTGTGGGCCGTGCTTTCTATTCCTAGGCATATCATAGAACAGAAGAAATAACATCCTTATTAAAATCTTTTTATTTTAACTATTTACAGAATAAATAAAAAAATAAAAAATCTAATCAAGAATATATGGATTAATCTTTGTCCATGCAATCAGGTTAGCAAGACCAACAGGAACCCAGTATGACTTTGAATTTGGGTCAGTGCCTGGTTTCACATCACTAAAATATTTTTTTAATCCTGGAATAGAACCAACTGGTTTTTTTGAATCAGATGTTTCTTTAATCAAATAACTTACATTTTGTTTTGGCACTACAAGCAATTGCCTTGTCTCCCATCTATGCTCAGGATTTCTTTCTATGCTCTCGACTATTTCATCTACTGTTTTGTCTATTTTAGCGTACGTCAATACCTCAACTTTTTCTGTTCCAAAAATATTCTTATCATATCCAGCAGAAAATGCAATTCCATTAAACTTAAATTCTTTTAAATCCTCTCTTGATAAACCTACCTCTTTGTCAATCTGGTGAACTATTAAATTCTCAAGTGGAATTTCTTTACCTTTATCACTTAATTTTTCAGGATCATGGTGACCTGCAGCAATGGCGTGATACATATTATCATATTCTGCAGTTGGACCCCTGTTTGCAATTAAGATGTATCCATCCTTAGTCTCACATATTGCATTTGTTGCAGGAGGGTTAACAAAGAACGCTTGTCTATTACCCAATAATTTCTCACCTTGTTCTATAAGAAATTTTTTGTAATCAGGATTTTCAGCAGCCTTTAAAAGAGTTGCAGCAAATGTTCCATAATTTCCAAGGGTAACTTCTATTCCTTCAGGGCTTAGACCTAAAAAGTTATATTGTATTCCTGGACCAAAACCCAATCTTTTATCTTCCATCTCTCTGCATATCTCAACATATTTGTTTAGTATTAACTCAACAATTTTTTCAGTTCCTTTTTGTACTCCAAATCTGTTTACTGAATCAAGGGAACAAGAATATTTTGGGTCTTTTGAATATATTTGAATTTTAGACAAAACATCTTTAAGCTCTTTTGCAGCTTCCAAGTTGTTAGCAGTTTCTGGAAATAGAACCTTATCTGATTTAACAATATTAAAATTACTTGCAACATCTTTAGGTATGACTGTTACATCAGGTAGAATAAGGTTTTTTTCTGAATAAGCAAATGGGTAAATCATATTTTTATTTATCATTTTACCTTCCAAAAGTTTTATCTTTCTTTGGTATGTATAAGCATATATAAATCTTTTGATTTTATTACTATTTATAAGTACTTAAAATATTGCTTTTATTTTCTAGAAAGAAACAAAAATAAAATGAAAACCATGCAAAGAATTAATTATTTTGTATTAGTTTAGAGCTCACGCTAACTAAGTTTTCATTATATCTTGAATTTAATGTTTCATAGAAATAAAATAAATGAAAACCATGCATTGGCAAAGTACTATGGGCTGTTGGAAACCGCGTGCTGAATGCCTCGCCGAAGCTTGGCACTTACACACCGGTCCCATTAAACGGGTCTTCTACCCGAGCCCTAAGATATCTCTTTTCAAGGCGGGTTTCGTGCTTAGATGCTTTCAGCACTTATCCCTTGGGGCGTAGCTGCCCGGCTTACCTTGTCAGATAACCGGTAGACCAGAGGCCCCGAGCCCCCGTTCCTCTCGTACTAGGGGGTCCTTCCCTTCAGATATCCTACATCTCCAGCAGATATTAAACAAACTGCCTCACAGCGTTCTGAACCCAGCTCACGATCCCTTTTAATGGGTGAACACCCCCACCCTTGGCCGCTTCTGCACGGCCGGGATAGGAAGAGCCGACATCGATGTAGCAAGCAGCGCCGTCGATATGAACTCTCGGGCGCTACAACTCTGTTATCCCCGGAGTAACTTTTTTGTCATCCCTAGCCCCCATCAAGGAGGCATAGAGGTTCGCTAGACCAGAATTTCTTCTCTGGATCCCTTATTAGTCAGAATCCAGTCAGGCTGACTTTTGCTCTTGCACTCTACAACGGATTTCTGACCCGTTTGAGTCAACCTTAGGGCTCTACTGATATCATTTCAGTAGAGTGCCACCCCAGCCAAACTGTCCACCAATAGTTGTTCTGATTTCTCAGTTAGTGATATAAACCCTAAAGGGTGGTGTCTCATTGTCGTCTACACTTAAACTAGCGTTCAAGCTTTAGCAACTTCCACCTACACTGCACATCAGGATTCACATCACAGCTACAGGCTACAGTAAAGTTTCACGGGGTCTTTACTTCCCTCTGGAGATCCCTGGCTTTTGCACCAGGAAAGAATGTTCGGAGGATTCTAATTGGGGACAGCGACGATTTCGTTACGCCATTCATGCAAGCCGTCATTCAAACGGCAAGGCATTAAGCTACCTTAAGAGAGTTATAGTTACCCCCGCCGTTTACCAGCCCTTAGCCTCCTTGAAAAGAGGTTTTAGGTACTGACACTGGGCAGACGTCACCGACTATACGCACCTTTACAGGCTAGCAGTCAGTTAAGTTTTTGTTAAACAGTCGAACCATCTTTGTTACTGAGCCCTGCTATCGCATTTATACAAACACAAAAGCAGGGACCCCTTATACCTAGGGTACGGGGCTAATTTGCCGAATTCCCTCAATTAGATTACTCCTTCACATCTTAGGTTTCTCACCTAGGGGCACCTGTGCTGGTTCTGGGTATGATTATTCAAAATCTGTTTTGATTCCTTTTTCATGGACTCAAGGTATAAACTAAATGGTTCATAAGAACCACTCATCCTGGATTTAATCAATTTCTCATCATTGTGATACTCCATTGATTTATTCCAGTTGATACAAACGACAATTTGTATTAGCCTAACCCAAAGTGTCAGTAATCAAACTTTCGTTGCCGAATATTTGAATAGTAACGGAATATTAACCGTTTTCCCTTTCCCTTTTCTCAATTTATGAGATCAGTTAGGATCAACTAACCCTTGACTAAACTATATTGTCAAGGAACCCTTGCCCTTTCGATGGCAGAGATTCTCACTCTGCTATGATCTTACTATTACCAGGATTCTCTTTCCTGACAGGTCAACATCTTTTTGCAAAAATGCTTCTTCCCTATCAGAATGCCTACCTACCACAAACCTTTCGGTTGTCTATAGTATCGGTGATCAACTTAGCCCTGTCCATCTTCGAGACCCATAACCTTGACAAGTAAGTTGTTACACACTTTTTAAAGGATGGCTGCTTCTAAGCCAACCTCCTCGCTGTCTTAGGCTATGGACACTCTTCACCCTTTAACACTTAGTTGATACTTTAGGACCTTAACTATAGTCTGGGTTGTTCCCCTTTCGCGACTCACCCTTACGACGAGCCGCCGTTTTCCAGAATCTATGATACTAAAACATTTGGAGTTGGACAGCGAACCGACCCCTTTCGAGGCCTAAATTCCCAATCCGTAGCTCTACCATTCTAGTTATCTTATCTGAAACTTGACTACGGCCAACTTCGGTAGGAACCAGCTATCACCGGGCTCGATTGGCTTTTCACCCCTAGCCACAGGTTAGAAGAACACTTGCACGTAGAACCTCTTCAGGCCTCCACGAGGTTTTATCCTCGCTTCACCTTACCCATGGTTAGATCGCCCGGCTTCGGGTCATATCCAAGTGACTACAGGCACGTTAATACCCTGCTCCTTGCAAGCTGCGAGCTTGTTGGTTTCCCTTAGGATGCTTCTTTTAAAGAATTATCCTTGCCACTTAGATAAACTCCCTGGCACGTTATTCGAAACGGACGGCAGAACTCCTAAGAGCCCTGCCCTTCCATCACTATTAGGTTTCAGGATCTTTTAACTCCCTGTTAAGGGTTCTTTTCAACTTTCCCTCACGGTACTGTGCTCTATCGGACTCAAAATGTATTTAAGGTTAGAAGTTGATGCCTCCTAATTTCCTGCTTAGTTTCCAGTAAACAGTACTCAAGAACACGCTAAAATCTTTTTCAGTTGCCTCTACGGGGCTGTCACCCTCTTTGGCTTAACTTTCCAGAAAAATTTGAGTTCCCGAAAGAAGATAAAAAGCGGTCTTATAACACCACATCTCCTTTTTCTTTCAAAAAAGGATTCAGTTTGCCTTGTGCTGTTTTCAGTCGCTCTTACTAACAGCATCTCAATTGATTTTTTTTCCTGCAGGTACTAAGATGTTTCAATCCCCTGCGTTCCCCATCCTTACGGATTTAAAGTGAAGTCACATTCGGAAATCTCTGGTTCAAAGGCTACGTGCGCCTCGCCAGAGCATAGTGTAGCTTGTCACATCCTTCATCAGCATCTTGAGCCAAGTCATCCACCTAATAGTTTAATTGTACTTTGCCTATGCATGGTCTCATAATCAGGAATTAGGGTTTTCCCAACTTAACCCTTTACCCAATGTTCAACATTGGATAAATTTACTTTATTGATAAACATAAAATGGACCCGTCGGGACTTTCAAAGCCCTTGCGTTTATGGCAAGAAGCTGTTCGAACCCGAGGCCCCCGCCTTGCAAGGGCGATGCTCTACCGGGCTGAGCTACAGGCCCATATGATAATAAAAAAAGAGTGCATTAGTAAAATAAAAAGGAGGTGATCCAGCCGCAGGTTCCCCTACGGCTACCTTGTGACGACTTAACCCATCTCACTGAGCTTAGGTTCGGCTTAATCAAATATATTAAGTCTCACCTAAACCCTGCTCGAGTGGTTTGACGGGCGGTGTGTGCAAGGAGCAGGGACATATTCACCGGACGATGTTGACGTCCGATTACTAGGGATTCCATCGTCATGAGGGCAAGTTACAGCCCTCAATCTGGACTAAGATAGGATTTGGAGGATTAACTTCTCCTTTCGGAGTTGTATCCCATTGTTCCTACCATTGTTGCGCGCGTGTAGCCCAAGGGATTCGGGGCATACAGACCTATCGTAGCCTGCACCTTCCTCTGCGTTTCCACAGCAGTCCCTATAATGTGCTCAATCCTCTGAAAGAGTTGTTAGCAATTATAGGTACAGGTCTCGCTCGTTGCCTGACTTAGCAGGACACTTCACAGCACGAGCTGACGACGGCCATGCACCACCTCTCGGCTTGTTAAGTAAGGTCTTTAACCTGACTTTCATTCTGCCGGCGCCCTTGGTAAGATTTCCGGCGTTGAGTTCAATTAAACCGCACGCCGCACCCCTTGTAGTGCTCCCCCGCCAATTCCTTTAAGTTTCAGCCTTGCGACCGTACTTCCCAGGCGGCGAGCTTAACGTCTTCACTTCGACACTGCATATTCCCGAAGAATATGCAACACCTAGCTCGCAGAGTTTACAGTCAGGACTACTCGGGTATCTAATCCGGATTGCTCCCCTGACTTTCGTCCAATCACCGTCGAATCCGTTCTAGTCAGACGCCTTCGCCACAGTTAGTCTTCTTAGGATTATAGCATTTTACCGCTCCCCAAAGAATACCTCTGACTCCTCCCGGTTCCAAGTTTAATAGTGTCTTCTGCACGCTGTCAGGTTAAGCCTGACAATTTCACAGAAGATTTATCAAACCGGCTACGAACGCTTTAGGCCCAATAAATATGATCACCACTTGTGGCGCTGGTATTACCGCGGCTGCTGGCACCAGTCTTTCCCACCACTTATTCTCCAAGATATTTACTCTTGAAAAAAGCTTTGCAAAAAGCAAAGCACTTAGGATTCCCTTATCACACTTTCGTGCATTGTAAAGGTTTCGCGCCTGCTGCACCCCGTAGGGCTAGGGCCAGTATCTCAGTGCCCTTCTCGAGGTTATCTCTCTCAAGACCCCTACTGATCTTCGGCTTGGTGGGCCATTACCCCACCAACAACCTAATCAGCCGCCAACTCATCCTTAGGCATTGCTTTTAAGGGAAAAATCATTCCAGAAGAATTCCCCTATTTGGTGTTAGCCCCAGTTTCCCAGGGTTATCCCAAACCTAAGGTTAGATTATCGACGTGTTACTGAGCAGTCTGCCGGTGTCCCGAAGGACCCCATGACTTGCATGGCTTAGTCGAATCCTAATAGCAGTAATCTCCCGCAGGATCAACGGGTATTATTAAAGATCCTTTTAATATAAGGCTGTTTATTGGAATTTAGCTTAATACAAGGTTATTTAAGCCTTTTTGCATTACCAAATGCACTCTTATTCATACTTAACAGTCAACTGTTAAGTATACATTCTCTATGCTTAAAAAAAAGCAAGAATATTGGAGATGATTACTCTTTACTTGATTAAATGAGCATATTAAGGTTCTTTTTAAAGCTTTTGCTTTAAATTAGCCTATAAGTCCATTGAAGAGACTTAAAAAATGAAAAGATAGCAACTATTATTTCCTTGCAGCATTTTTTCTTTTTAGTTTCTTAATTCTTTTTCTCTGCCATTTCCATCTCATCTGGCCTTTCTTTTTCCATCTTCGTGAGCTTCTTTTCATTTTTGAATGTTTTCTTTTTTATTATAATATGCCCCGTCCGGGACTTTCGATATGGTTACGAACTTGATATGAGCGTAACCATTTGTTCGAACCCGAGTCACCGGATCGAAAATCCGGTATGATTGGCCGGACTACACCAACGGGGCAAGATGGGCCCGCGGGGACTTTCATCATAAATTATGAATTTGAACCCCAGACCTCTGGCTTTCCTAAATTGTACCAAAAGTTGTCTTATAAGACCAGCGCTCTAAACCAGACTGAGCTACGGGCCCAAAAACTAAAAAAAGGAACTTTTAGGCAATATATAAAGGTTTCTATGAATAGAAATGCGACAGCCGGGATTCGGACCCGGGTCACGTCCGTGGCAGGGACGTATCATACCACTAAACTACTGTCGCATAATAATATAAAATTAAAATGGTGGGCCCACCCGGATTCGAACCGGGGACCTTCGCCGTGTAAAGGCAACATCATAGCCACTAGACTATGGGCCCTTATTTTTAAGAGAAAAGAGAATTCTATAAAAATCTTTTTATTTTATAATTAAATTTACAACTACTTCCGATATGTTTATATAGTTTTATTAATTCAATTTTTTAAAATGCAGGAGAAAATATTTGAGCTTTTATTTGATAAGGATGAGATAACTTGGCAGTCCATAATACTTGATCTTATAAAAACAGAGCAGATGGACCCATGGGACATTAACATCTCGCTGCTTTCACAGAAATATCTCGAGATGCTTAAGAAATTAAAGGATCTTGATTTTAGGATTTCCGGCAAGATAGTCCTTGCAGCAGCAATCTTATTAAGAATTAAATCAAACAGGCTTGTTGGAGAGGATATAACAGAATTAGACAGGCTTATGGCAGGCCAGGATTTGGATGAATTACAAGGAGATTTTTATGACGAACTTGAAAGCGAATTTCAGGCAGGCCAGGCAGGGTCAATAGCTATTGACGAGCCTTTATTGACACCAAGAACACCCCAGCCAAGAAAAAGAAAAGTATCTGTTTATGATTTAATGGATGCTTTGCAAAAGGCACTTGAAGTCAAAAAAAGAAGGGTTATGAGAAGTATTCCAACATCAAAGGTAGAGGCTCCTAAGAGATCAGTGGAAATAACAAGCATTATAAAAGAAGTTTATGGAAAAATAACAGGATTTTTCTTTAAGAACAAAAGCAAGAGACTAACCTTTACAGAATTAATTCCTTCTGACAGCAAAGAGGATAAGGTCTTAACATTTATCCCTTTACTGCATTTAACAAACCAAAGGAAAATTAATTTATTGCAGAAAGAGCATTTTGGTGAAATTGAGATAATGCTAAACAGATTAAGAGCAGAAAAACTTGTTAATGAAGAACTAAACTATAATAAAAAAGAAATAAGACCTGAGCAATATTTTGTATTTAATGGTGGAGTAAGGGTAAAAAACTTAAGGGAATTGGCTGAACAATTAGATAAGATTAATAATGAAACATTTAAACATCATGTAAACAGTAAAAAAAATGATTTTAGTGATTGGATAACACATGTTTTTAATGAAGGAAAATTAGCTGAGGAGCTAAGGGAAATAAAAAACATTGAAGAAACAAGGAATAAAATTTTAGAGTATATTAATTAGGTGTGTATTATGGAAGAAAATCAAAAAGAATTACAAAAAATGTACCTTGAGCTGCAGTTTTTAGACGAGCAGATGAAACAGATTCAAAAACAGATAACCATGTTAGACGAACAATTAGTTGAGTTAAACAATACTATCCAGGCATTGGATGATTTTAATAAGACATCTGTTGGAACAAATATACTTGTTTCACTAAGCCCGGGAGTATTTGCAAATGCTGAGCTTAAGGATAACAAGGAACTACTTGTTAATGTTGGCAGCAATATTGTTGTTAAGAAGAATGTTGATGAAACAAAAGAGCTGCTTAAAAAAAGATTAGATATTATAAAACAGTACAGAGATTTGATACTTGCTGAAATGCAGAAGATTAATCTGCAGGCTGTAAATCTCGAGCAGGAAATTAATAAAATAACTGAAAAGAAGGAATAAATATGTTTAATTTCTTTAAAGATAAACTCAAGAAAGTATTATCCAAATTTTCAAAAGAAGTTGAGGAGGAGATAGAGGAAGCTCCAAAGCCAGAGGAAGCAAAAGAAAAACCATTTGGAGAGAAAAAGAAAGAGGTTAAAGAAAAGCCTAAAAAAGAAAAAGAAGAAACTAAAGAAGAGCCTAAAGAAGAAAAGAAAAAGGTCAGGGAACCTAAAAAAGTTGAAGAAGCAGAAGAGAAACCAAGAGAAGAAAAGAGGGAAGTTGAGGAATTAAAAGAAAAACATAAAGAAGAGAAAGAATTTAGAGAAGAAGAATTTGGGGAACTTGAGGAAAAATCAGAAGAAGTTGAAGAAATTAAAGAAGAATCAACTGAGAAGAAAAAAGGATTTTTTCAAAAGATAACAGAAATTATATCCAAGAAAACACTTTCTGAAAAGCAATTTGATGATTTATTTTTTGAACTAGAAATTGCATTAATGGAAAATAATGTTGCTGTTGAAGTAATTGAAAAAATAAAACAGGACCTAAAGCAGGAGCTTGTTGAAAAACAGATTTTAAGAAAAAAAGTTAAGGACATAATAATTGAAACCCTAAAGAAATCTTTGGATGAATTGTTTGATGTTGATAAAATAAATCTTGTTGAGAAAGCAAAAGAGAAAAAACCATTTGTTATCTGCTTTGTTGGGATTAATGGCTCTGGCAAGACAACCACAATAGCAAAGATATGCAAACTGCTTCAAAAAAATAAGCTTAAATGTGTTATTGCAGCAGCAGACACTTTTAGGGCAGCTTCGATTGAGCAGTTACAATTACATGCTGACAAGCTTGGTGTAAGAATGATAAAGCATGACTATGGCTCTGACTCAGCAGCTGTTGCATATGATGCCATAAAATATGCTCAAGCCAAAAAACAGGATGTTGTATTGATAGATACTGCCGGAAGGCTTCACTCAAATGTTAATCTAATGGATGAGGTTAAAAAGCTGGTTAGGGTTGCAAAGCCTGATTTAACCCTTTTTGTAGGGGAAAGCATTACAGGAAATGACTGTGTTGAGCAGGCCAAAAAGTTCAACGAGATAGTCGGAATAGATGGAATTATACTGACAAAATCAGATGTTGATGAAAAAGGGGGAGCTGCAATTTCTGTTTCTTATGTCACAAAAAAGCCTATTTTGTATTTGGGTACAGGCCAGGAATATGATGACCTAAAAGAGTTTGACCCTGAAATAATTATTTCTGGAATTGGATTATAGAAAGGTTTAAATAATTCTAATACTAAATTAATATAAAACTATTTAAGAGGTGATAAAATGGTTAATTTTGGAGAAGCAATAAAAAGGCCTTTTCAGGACTTTAAGAAGTTAGGGATTGGGGCTCTTATGTACATGATTCCTTGGGTGAGCATAATAACAGGATTTTTCTCTTCAGGTTATGGCTTGGAATGTGCAAAAACAGCTATAAAGAAAAAATCAAAACTGCCTGAATGGGCAGACTGGGGAAATCTTTGGATTAGGGGTTTCTTGGTATTTTTGATTTCAGTAATATATTTCCTGCCATTGGCTTTACTATCAGTTTTATTTGTAGGGCCATTGATTTTAAAAATAATGGGAGGAATATTATCATCAAATCCAGAGACATTTATTGAGGGCCTTGGATCAGCAGGAAGCACACTCGCATTTTTGGGATTGTTTGCAGTTTTAATAGCATATATACTACCAATGGCAATAATGTTTTTTGTTGAAAAATGGAAATTTGGTGATGCATTTAAAATTGGAGATGTTTTTAAGAAGGCATTTACATCAAAGTACTTTGTTGCATGGATTATTTTAATTGTTTATGCAATGGTTATTGGATTGATAGTAGCATCATTAGCAGCTGCAACAACAATCACAGTAATTATACCTTTGATATTAATGGGATTCTGGAATATGGCATTGACAATAACATCTATGACAGTCTTTGGAGAAGTATATTCAGAGATTAAATAAATAATTTTATTTTTTATTTTATTTTTTATTGAAACTTAAACTAATTTTCTGATGATTTTAGAAAAGTTTAAATATAGTTATAACTATTATTGATTAAGAGGTGATATTATGAAAAAAATATTTGTTTTATTTGTTAGTATTTTTTTATTGAGTTCAATAGTTTTTGCTGCTCAAGGAAGTATTAATGGTCAAGGTACCGGACAAAATACAGAACCTGAGGATGGATCACAAGGCCAGCAGGGAACAAATGGGGCTGAAAGCTCTGATGAACAAGACACAGGACAGGGACAGCAGGTTCAGGAAGAAGAGCAGACTCAAAATCAAGGTGAAGATACTCAAATAATGGTTCAGCAGAGGCAGGAATTAAAAGCCGAGACAAAAACACAGCTTCAGGAAATGGTTCAGCAAAAGCAGCAGGCAATGAATCAGGAGCTTGAGGGAAAAAGTGAAAAAGAGCAGAATGTTTATCAAAATCAAAATCAGGTTAGATTAGCTGTACATTCTCTTCTTGCAATGGAAGATTTAGTTGGTGGAATTGGAAAAAATGTTTCCCAGATTGCACGCCAGTTTAATAATTCTGTTCAGGCAACGCTCAATGCAGAGGAGAAAATACAGGCAAAAAGCGCCTTTGCAAGGTTCTTTTCAGGCGGGGATGAAAATTCAGCAGAAGAGATTGAACAAGAAGTAAACCAAAACAGGTTGAGAATACAGGAATTAAAGCAGCTTTATGAACAATGCGATTGCGACGATGAAGTAAAGGCAATGATGCAGGAGCAAGTGCAAAATATGGAGCAGGAGCAGAACAGGCTTCAGGAACTTGCACAGAAAGAAAAGAAAAGCAAGGGATTGTTTGGATGGCTTTGGAAGTAATTTTTTTATTTATTTTTTCTTTTATTCAAATTCTATTTTTCCGTTAAGGTAAATTCCTTTGTGGAGTTTTACAGGCCTCCAGTTGTCTTCAACCAACTCGGCATCAAGCCATTTTGCCAATTGCTTTGGATTTCCTATTGTTGCTGAAAGGCCCACAATCTGTATGTTTTTCAGAAGTTTTCTTAATATTGTTATTACTATTTCTAAAGTTGGGCCTCTTCCAGGGTCATTCAATAAGTGAATCTCATCAATAACAACCAAGGCAATATCATTAAGCCAAACAGCCTTGTGCCTGATTAATGAGTCAAATTTTTCGCTTGTGGTTATTATCAAATCATAATCAACAAGATAAGGGTCTGAGGAATCAATATCCCCTATAGACATTGCTGTTTTTATAAAAGGATATTTTCTTTTAAACTCCTTGAATTTCTCAGAAGCAAGTGCTTTTAATGGGACTACATAAACAGCTTTTCCTTTTTTCTCAAGAATTATTTTTGTGAATACTAGCTCGGCGCATAATGTCTTTCCGCTTGCAGTTGGAGTGCAGACAAGGATGTTTTTTCTTTCTAATAACCCTTTCTTTATTGATTTTTCCTGGCATGGCCTTAATTCTTCAATTTCTTTTTCTAAAACACAATAGGCCTGGATTGGTATATCTTTCTTTATATCTTTAAGCTGCATATTATTTTTTTAAATTAGTTAACTTAAATATTTTATTGTTTCTATAGATTTTATGATTTGTCAAAAGCTCGGAGGCACTACTAATCACAGACTGACAGCATACTAGACTTCCTCACTTTTGAGCACATTTTATTCCATTATAAACCAATAGTCATAGACTAGTGGAATAAAATGTTTTAATATGGCCACAATTTGTCTGGTAATATTTATATACTTAAAACAATTTTATTTTATTATGGCATCAAAAAAAAGAAAAAAGCCAGAGCTTATGGCTCCAGCAGGAAATCATGAAAGCCTTGTATCTGCGATAAACGCAGGAGCAGATGCAGTTTATCTTGGAGTCAATGAGTTTAACATGAGGATTACAGCAAAAAATTTTTCTCTTGAAGAGCTGCATGATGTTGTATCATATGCCCATAAAAGAAATGTAAAAATTTATCTTACAGTTAACACAATAGTCTTTGAAAATGAGATTGCAAAAGTTAAGAAAGTTATCAAAGCAGCAAAAAAAGCAGGCGTGGATGCAATCATCTGCTGGGATATGTCTGTTCTTTCAGAATGCAAAAAGCAGAATATTGACGCATTTCTGAGCACGCAGGCAAGCGCAAGCAATTCTTATGCATGTGAGTTTTACAGAAAGGCAGGAGCAAAAAGAATTACCCTTGCAAGAGAATGCACTATTGAGCAGATAAAACAGATAAAAAAGAAAACAAAAGCAGAGATTGAAATCTTTATACATGGGGCAATGTGTGTTAGCATATCAGGAAGATGCTTCCTCAGCCAGGATGTTTTTGGAAAGAGTGCAAACAAGGGAGATTGTTTGCAGCCATGCAGAAGAGAATATACAATAACTGATAATGAAGAAGGGCATTCTTATGTTTTAGGAAGCAATTATGTTTTAAGCCCGAAGGATTTATGCACAATGCCTTTTATTGAAAAAATCCTTGATTTAGGTATTGAAGCATTAAAAATAGAAGGAAGAGCAAGAAGTCCTGAATATGTCAGCGAGGTTGTTTCAGCTTACAGGAAGGCAATAGACCTTTGGTATGAAAATAACCTCAATGAAAAAAATAAAAAAATATTGCTTAAAAAACTGAGTTCAGTGTACAACAGAGGGTTTCACTCAGGATTTTTTCTTGGAAAGCCCTCAAACCAATGGTCAGAATGCTATGGCTCAAAATCAACACATATAAAAGAATTTGTCGGGATTGTAAAAAATTTTTATGCAAAACCAATGGCAGCTGAAATTGTTATTCAAAGCGGAATAATTGAAAAAGGAGATACAATAATTATCATAGGCCCAACAACAGGAACATTAAAACACAAGATAACTTCAATGCAGATTAATAAGGTTTCAGTAAACAGCGCAAACAAAGGAACATCTGTTGGAATCAAGCTTAAAAAAACAGCAAGAAAAAATGACCAGGTTTATATTTGGAAGCCTAGAAAAAATTGATTTTGCAAGGTTTCATAATTAATTGTTATTAATGCTCTTTGACAGCCTTATAATATCAGTTTTTTCTTTTTTTATGAACTTATCAAGCAGCTTTATAAAGTCTTCATGAAGCTCTTTGTTTTTTATCTTTTTTGCAAGCTCATTTGTATCAACGATTGCTAATTCATCCCATAACCCAAGCTTTTTTATCATTTCGTTTAAATCAGTCCTTTCATTCTTTGAAGGAAACTTGAATGATTCATAAGAGCTTACAGAAGCCTTTATATCAGATCCGAAAATAACATCAACATCCTCTTTTTTTGCAAAGTCAATCAGAGTTTGCCTTACTTTCTCAAGCTCTTCACTTAATTTCTTTATTTTTCCCTGTAGTTTGGTATAGTCATTTACAAGCTTTACTCCATCATCTTCAAGGTATTCTTTTGGCTCAAGAGTTTCTATTTTGTAAAGATGCTTGAAATGTGGGCATATTGGCCTGAAATTGCACCAGTCGCATAATTTTGTTACAACAGAAGGAAAATCCTTTGCAGACTCTATTTTATTAATTGCCTTTATTGTTTCCCTTCTTAGTTTCATAAGCTGATCCTGAGTTCTTTCTGAAACTATTTCCTTGTCAAATGCAAGATAATGCCAAATGAGCTTTATCCTCTTTACATCACCAAACTTTTTTAATACCCACAAAGAATACAAAGCAAGCTGCCTGTCCTCTTCAAATTTTACCTGTTCTGGAAGATAACCTCCTGTTTTGTAATCATGAATTTCATAAGCACCATCCTCTGCTTCATTAAGCCTGTCTATTCTCACATGAAATTTATATTTATCATCAAGGTCAATAAATTCTGTTGTTTCAAGGCCAAGCACCTTTCCCTTGTCAAAAGGCTTGTAATGGTTATAATAGTCTGTTAAGAATTTCTCACCCATCTTTCTGTAATTTTCCTTGTCATAGCCTTTCTTGACAATTACAATAGCATCATTCAAGTTCTTCTGCCACAAATCATTATAGAAATCAAGAACCTCATTAATTTTCATCACTTTCTGAAACTTCAGGTCAGTGTAAAGCTTTTCCAGAACCTCATGAACTATGCCCCCTAAAAATGCCTCAATAGTCTGCTCTATCTCTGTTTTTATCTTATCAATATACTGGAACTTAAACCTAAGCGGGCACTGCTCAAAACAAGTTATTTTTGAATATGAATATGTTGGCATATAATAATAAATAAACAGGATTTATTTAAATATTTGTTTAATGAAAAGAATATGTTGATATAAGTGAGGTAATTTACCCCTACTTTTTATTAAAAATAGAAAAGTTTATAAATATGTAGGGGTAAACATATTTTATGGTAACAATAAAAAAGAAAGTTATAGGAAATAAAGAGTATTACTACCTTGAACATACAATTAGGCAGGATAATAAAATCATAAAAAAGGAAAAATACTTAGGTAAAAAACTGCCAAAAAATATTGAAGAGTTAAAAAAAGGATTTTTTTTAAAAATATATGAGGAAAGATGGTATCCTCTGCTTAACAAGATAGAAAAGAATTATTCTAAAGATCTAAGATTAATGCCAAAAGTTGCCAAAGAAAAAAATATTCAAATTTTTTCTATTAAATTCACTTATGATACACAAAGAATTGAGGGATCTAAGTTAACATTAAGAGAAACAAGTGAGTTGCTTGAAAAAGACATTACACCAAAAGAAAAATCCCTTATTGATATTAAAGAAGCTGAAGCACACCAAAAAGTTTTTTATGAAATATTAAGATATCAAAAAAATTTATCATTACAAATTATATTATATTTGCATAAAAAATTATTTGAAAACACAAAGCCAGAGATTAAAGGCAAGATAAGGCAGCATCAGGTTATGATATCTGGCAGCAGGTTTGTCCCGCCATTTCCAGCAGAAATCTATCCTCTTCTGAGAGAATTTTTTAAGTGGTACAATAAAAACAGGTATAAAATTCATCCAGTTGAACTTGCAGCTTTAGTGAATTTAAAATTTGTGACAATACATCCATTCAGTGATGGAAATGGCAGAATAAGCAGGCTAATCATGAACAAGATTTTGAATAAGCATGGTTATCCCCTGTTTAATATTCCTTACGAAAAAAGAACCGGCTATTATAATGCCCTCGAAAGAGCACAAATAAAAGAGCAGGACAATATCTTTATACAATGGTTTTTCAGAAGATATGTAAAGGAATATAAAAGATACTTGTAAATTACTAAGAAAATTATGAAGAAATAAAAATATGATAAAAAGTACATAATACTTCTTATAGACCAGAATTAATCAAGCTCTTCCCAGTCATTTCTTTTGGCTGTTTTATATTTAGAATATCAAGTATTGTTGGAGCTATGTCTGCGAGGATTCCATTTCTTAACTTAATTTTTTTCTTTTTGTCTGAAACAAGAATAAATGGCACTTTATTTGTTGTGTGAGAAGTTTTTCTTTTTCCAGTCATTTCCTCACAATTACCATGGTCTGCTGTAATCAAGACAATACCATTTAGTTTTTGAACTTCTCTTACAACATCACCAACACAATCATCAGTTATTTCTACAGCCTTTATAGCAGCTTTTAAAACTCCAGTGTGGCCAATCATATCAGGATTTGCGAAATTAATTATTATAACATCATATTTTTTTGATTTGATTCTCTTAACAACATTATTCCTTATCTTGTAAGCGCTCATCTCTGGCTTTAGGTCATAGGTTGCAACTTTCGGGCTTGGAATTATTATTCTGTCTTCATTTCTGTTTGGCTTTTCAACTCCGCTGTTAAAGAAAAAAGTAACATGGGCATATTTTTCTGTCTCTGCAATCCTTAGCTGTTTCATTTGTTTTTTTGACAAGACCTTTCCGAGATTATTTCTGATTTCAGGAGAAGGAAAAGAAACAGGGGCTTTTATTTTATTATCATATTCACTCATGCATACAAGGCTGAATTTTGAGCCTGTCCTGAAATGCTTAAAATTTTTATTAGTAAGAGCATAACTTATCTCTCTTGCCCTGTCTGACCTGAAATTAAATATTATTATTGAGTCTTTCTTGTTCATGCCCTTGTAATCTTTAATAACAGTTGGGCTTATGAACTCGTCTGTTTGTCCTTTTCCTAAAGCACTGCTAAATGCATTTAATGCAGAAATTGAGCTAAAACCCTGACCATGAACTATTGTATCATAGGCCTTTTTTACCCTTGCCCATCTGTTGTTCCTATCCATTACATAATATCTTCCTATTACAGTTGCTACCTTTCCGACTTTTAGTTCTGATATCTTTTTTTCAAGTAATTTAATATATTTTTTTGCAGTTCCAGGCAAGCAATCTCTTCCATCTGTTATGACATGAATAAAAACATCTTTTATTCCATTGTTCTTTGCCATCTTTAATAGAGCAAACAAATGGTTTATATGGGAATGAACCCCTGCATCACTCAAAAGTCCCATTATGTGCAGGCTTGATTTGTTTTTCCTTACTTTACTTAGCTCATTAAGCAAAACCCTGTTTTTAAAAAATGATTTGTCTTTTATTGCATTGTTAATCCTTGTCAAATCCTGATGCACAATCCTGCCAGCACCTATGTTAAAATGGCCTACTTCACTATTGCCTATAAAACCGGGCGGCAATCCAACATACTCACCATAAGGAAATAATGTAGAGTGAGGATAATTTTTCATTAAGAAATTATAGTTTGGTGTTTTTGCATTTAATATGGCATTGCCTTTTTTTTCTTTTCTTATTCCCCATCCATCCATAATGATAAGAACTAGTGGTTTTTCCATCTTGCATAAGCCTTTTTGCCAAGCTGTTCCTCAATTCTAATCAACTGGTTGTATTTGCATGTTCTCTCCCCCCTGCACGGAGCTCCAAGCTTTATCTGTCCGCATCCAAGCCCTGTGGCAAGGTCTGCAATAAACGCATCTTCTGTTTCTCCAGAGCGATGCGAAACCATTACATTCCACCTACTCTTAAATGCAAGATTTGCAGCATCTATTGCTTCTGTTATAGTACCAATCTGGTTTGGCTTTAATAAAAGAGCATTACACAGTTTAAGGTCAACTGCTTTCTTTATCCTCTCAACATTTGTTACCAGCAAATCATCTCCAACTATCTGGATTTTTGAGCCTATTTTTCTTGTTAAATTAGCATATGATTCAAAATCATCCTGGTCAAAAGGATCTTCTATTGAAATTATTGGATATTTCTTTACAAGGTTGGTATAATAATCAACCATTTCCATACCAGTAAAATTTTTTTCAATTACATATTTTCCATTCTCATAAAACTCACTTGCAGCAGGATCAAGCGCTATCTTTACATATTTTTCATGGCCTGATTTTTCAATAGCTTTTGTTATCAAGTCAAGCGCTTCAAATGCATTATCTATTTTAGGAGCAAAGCCACCCTCGTCACCAACACCACTCATGCCATATTTTTTTGAGATGATTCCCTTTAGAGCATGATATGCCTCTGAGATAATCATTGTGGCTTCTGAAAAGCTTTTTAAGCCAACAGGAACAATCATGAATTCCTGCATCTTAAGCTTGTTATCAGCATGCTTGCCCCCATTAATAACATTGCAGAATGGAATAGGTATTGATGGTTTTCTTCCTGAAATTTCAGATATATACTGATATAGGGGTTTTTTCTTTAAAAGTGCTCCTGCCCTTAAGCAGGCCATGCTTGCAGCAAGCATTGCATTAGCCCCAAGCTTTGTCTTATTTTTTGTTCCGTCTAATTTAATTATTTTTTCATCAATATCTCTCTGTTTTGTAAGGCCAATATCTCTCAATGCATTAGAAATTATGCTGACATTCTTAACTGCTTTCAGAACGCCTTTGCCATTATATCTTTTATCTTTATCCCTTAATTCCAATGCCTCATACTTCCCTGTTGAAGCACCTGAAGCAACTATTGCCCTTATAATGTGATTATTCAGAACTATCTCAGCTTCGACTGTTGGGTTACCCCTTGAATCAAGAACCTCTCTTGCTATTATGCAGGCATTTTTTACCATGGTAAACCTCTTTTCTAAAGAATTATGTTTAGTAGTATAAATAATTTATCCTATGTAGCTTAAGTCAAACTTATTTTTTATCTTTTTCAATGCAGTCTCTTTTGAAACATCTGTAAGCTCTTTTGTTATTTTCATCATCTCTGATTCTGCTTCATCTATCTCTTTTTCAAGTTTTTTAATATCAACCTTTAACTCTAATTTTTTGTCTAATATCCTGATTATTTCTTTTGCTCCTTTTATGCCCAAATAAAGCGGATGCCCAAGTGTTTCAGCCAAGAGTGATATTGCCTTTATATTTCTTTTTTCTGCCATTCCTAACAAGAGGCCAGAAACGCCAATTATCGGGCCAACAACGCCATAAAGCTTGTCATCCAGATTTGTTCCATTCTTGTACTTCTTTATAATTTCTTTTGAATTTCCAGTGCAGTATATCTTTGGTTTTTTTGGAGCATTTGCTAACCCTATTCCACCAAGTGTTATTATTTCTTTTCCCTTAAATTTTTCAAAAATATCAAGAATTAACTCAACAAACTCGTGAGATGCAACCTCATCAGTTGGCTGAATATCGCCTGCAAGCAGAAGTAAATCATTTCTTTTGTCATTAAACTTTTTGTAATAAAGGCTTATCTGGGGCAGGCTTACAAGATTTTTTTCATTTACAAAAACAGAATGGGGGAATGTATAAGAAAATATATCATAAAGCTTTTTTGCCTTTAGCTCATCAATTATAAAATCAACAGCCACTTTTCCAACATTGCCTATTCCTGGAAGCCCTTCTATTAAGATTGGCCTTCTAAGCTTTGGTATTTTCTTAACTGTTTTTGTTACTTCCCAGACCATTTTAATCACAACAATCCTTTTTTGATAAGATCATCTTTTTTTGCTTCTCTTCTGTACTTGCCATATTTGTCTTCAGGAGTGTATTTTGCTGGCTTTGGAGTTACAGCCTTTTCGCCGCATTTACATTTTTCTTTTAATGTGTAATTGCCACAGGATACACATTTGAGTATGTGCTTCATTTTTCCTCTCTCTCAAAAGAGGCCTTTACATCATTCTTCTCAGCATACTGAATTATTGCTTCAGTAGAATCTTTGAGTATTTTTTCAGCTGCCTTGTAATCAGATGCTTTTACTTTTATATTGTATTTTCCACCACCCACATATAATATCTTAATATTTTTACCTATCCCCTTTTTAATAGAATCTTTTATGATTTCAACACCATCAGGAGCATAGCTGACCAGTTTAATATTGCCCTTAATATTAACCTCAACAGGTTTAATTTTTTGTTTAATTACTTCTTTTAGTTCTTCAGCTAATTTCTTAGGAATATCCATCTCTTCTAAGCTAATCCTTTTTTCCGATATATCTTCAAAACATGGGTATAACAAATCATATCTTTTGAAAACCTTATCACTAACTTCTTTATAGACATCCTTTACATCTTTTTTGAGCTTTTTTGCAACAAATTCAATAATTTTCTCTGCTTTTTGCTCTTTCTTGATTTCATTTACTTTGGCTCTTCTCTGCCCTTCATTAACCCTTCTCAATGATAAATCAATGTATCCTCTTTCCTTGTCTATTCTCAATACCTTGCATATAATGACCTTGCCTTCCTTAACATAATCATTTATATTCCTTATTCTTCCAGGGGAGATTTCTGATATGTGTATCATCCCGCTATTATCATACTCATTAAGGTTAACAAATACAGAATTATACCTTACACTGGTGACTGTGCATAAGACAATCTCAGATTCCTCTGGATACCCTTGTTTTTTTAACAGCATTTTAGTTTATTCAAGAACCTCTAATATTCTCGATTTTATTCTTGCTTTTCCGCCAACTGGCTCTGCTAATACCTTGCCGCAGACAAGGCATTTAACAGTTGAGGATGATTTTCCAAATATTATCTGCTCATTCTTGCACTTTGGGCATCTTACCTTAATAAACTTTGATTTTGGTTCTTTAAGTTCTAACATAAAACATCACCTTTAATAATTTGGTAAAAGAAATTGCTGATAATATATAAATCTTGTTAAAAAAAGAATTTATACAAATTCAACCCTTTTTGCCCTAATGCCCTGCCTTTGCGTGTGGGTTTTCTTGCATACACTGCACTGGTACCTAAAATCCGTTTTCTTTGTTGTTTTCTTGCCGCTCATCTTAAACTTTGAAATAGCTGGCTTAGAATACCTTCCTAGATTGCCTTTGCCCCTGGCTAAGCCTCTCTTTCTTGCCCTGTACTTAGAGCCCTTTTTAAGAGAGCTTGGGCTTTTTTTCTTTGTCTGAGAAACCTTGTGCTCAGTGTGTTTTCTGCAGTATGGGCAATACCTTTTGACTATTTTTGGGATTTTCATTTAAAATACCTATTTAATATTTGTAGGAAAAGCAGGTTATATTTAAATCTTTATTTTTTTATTTCCTCGGCCCTGCCCTTATTTATGAGGATATCAGCTATTTCTTCTGGCAGATTGGCTGTATCATCCTCTTCAAACGGGCCATAAACATCCAGATGATGGCCAAGAAATTTTGGAACAGAATAAATAAATCTGATTAGTCTTGTTTTTTCCATCTCCTCTGCTTCTTCTTCAATTTTAAGCTTTGTTTCTTTTGTTTTGTTTATGCTTTCTGCTTCCTCTGTAGTTTCCAACTCTTTTGATTCATTTTCTTTATATTTAGGTTCTATAAACTCTGGTTTAGTTATCAAATGCAATAAAAGTTTTTTCTTAGATCTGTTTAATAATTCAACTAATTCATTAAACATTTCCTGCTCTTCTTTAAGCAAGGCAGAATAATCAGTTGTGTCAGACAATATTCTTGATTTAATTATAGCCATTTCAACTATCTTTTGCTGCCTTCTTTCAAAAAGGCCTTTTAACATATTATTTATGTTTTCAATCTGCTTTGAAGTCTTTTCTTTTTCAGCTATTGCAGACATGCCTATCTTCATCTGCTGGTCTTTAAGAATAGCATGTTTTTCTTTAACATAGTTATTTACATCCTCAAAAAAAGTTTCACTTAACTTTTGCAGCTCTGCTCTGTTTTTCTCTCTTCTCAGCAAATCAAAAAGAGTCTCGTAAGTGATGTTTATTTCCTTTTCTGCCATATTCCCCCTAAAATCATACAAGTAACTAAAACTATTTAAAGTTTTGGAAAAACACCATTAGAAATGGCAGAGCTGAGCTTTAAAACCCTTTCATTCAAGCAAGAGGGCAACAAGATAAGGGTTAATTTCCTTAAAATATTCTACTTTTATCTAGACAATAAACTATTGGCTAAGATAGGAGATTTTAAGATAAAGGGTAATTCTATTATCTTTGAAAAAACACCAGAAAAAAGAGCCGAAAGAAAATTTAATAGCCTGCTGGCTGAGGGATTTAAAGAGCTTAAAAACACAATATCTGGCAAAAAAACAATATATGTCCATAAAAACTCTGGAATCCCGTTAATAGGCTCAAACAGCTTTGGAATCGTTGATAGAAATACCTCTATTGTTGATATAAGGCCAATAACAAGCTGCAACTTTAACTGTATATACTGTTCTGTGGATTCCGGATTCTCAAGCAAAAACCAGGTTGATTTTGTTGTCGAGCGCGAGTATCTTGTTGAGGAGTTCAAAAAGATTGCTGATTTTAAAAATTGTGATTTAGAAGTTCATCTTGGAACCCAGGGAGAACCATTGCTTTATGCAGAAATTGTAGAACTGGTTAAGGACATTTCTTCATTTGAAAAAGTCAAAACAATATCAATGGATACAAACGCTACTTTGCTTAATGAAGAGCTTGTTGACAAACTTGCAGAGGCAGGACTTACAAGGCTTAACATTTCACTCAATGCAATGAACAATGAAATTGCAGGAAAAATGGCAGGATGCAATTGTGATATTGAAACCATAAAAAAAATTGCCTTGTATGCATCCAAAAAAATGCAGGTTGCAATAGCTCCTGTTTTTCTACCAGGTTTTAACGAAGATGAAATGGAAAATCTGATTGAGTTTGCAAAAAAATTAAGGGGCAATAGAAAAGATTATTTTATTGGAATACAGAATTTCCTTAACTATAGGTTTGGAAGAAACCCATGCAAACAGCTGTCATGGGAAGAATTCTATGAAAAGATGAAAGTGCTTGAGAAAAAAACCAACACAAAACTCATAATTGGTCCTGAGGATTTTAATATTCAAGAAACAAAAAAATTGCCAAAGCCATTTAAGAAAGGTGAAATTATTAAAGCAGAGATTATCTACCCAGGAAGATTAAAAAATGAGATGCTTGCTGTGGCCTCAAACAGGACAATATCTGTTCCAAACTGTTTTAAAAAAGGAATTGTAAAAATAAGAATAACAAGAACAAAGCACAATATCTTTATGGGAAGGCTTGTTTAACTTTATTCAACAGTTATTGTTCCCTGTATCTGCTTCTTGAATATTGCGCAGATATAAAAATATTCTCCCTCATCCTCAAAAGTGTACTCAAAGGAATCTCCCTGTTGTAATATTGGGCTTTGGACCAGTCCATAAATAGTAATCTTATGCTTATTGCTCTCCTTGTTCTCCCATACAATTGTTGTGCCCTTTTCAATTGTAACGTCTTTTTGGCTTAAGGTAAGATGGTCAATTTCAATTGTAAGCACATTTTCTTCTGGCTCTGTGGCATTTATCTCTTCTGTTTCTTCTTCAGTCTCTACTGTCTCATTTAATTCCCCTTCAGGTTCCGTTGTTTCATTTAGTTCTTCTTCTACTGTCTCTCCAGCTCCTTCTCCTGTTTCACCAACTGGTTCTTGGGTTTCTTGTTCTTCTGTTTCAATAGTTTCTTCTGTCTGTTTTTCATCAATTTTGCATCCGCTTAACATTATCCCTAAAATAAGAAACAAAACAATTATTTTTTTATCCATATTTTTCACCTTTTATGTTTTTATATTGTTTTATTTAAATATTTTTCTTTTTTAAAAACCAAACAATCTTGTAAAAAAGTCTATTATTCTTTGGATGATGCCTTTTGCCTCTTTTTCCTGTTTAAAACACATATTATTAACACAATCATTTAAACATTCATAATCATAACCGCAGCTTTCATTATCTCTTTTCTGTGGAACCCACTCATTAGCATCAGTGCAAAAACAGGAAACATTATTAACAGTTCTTACATTCTTTTGAGGAATGCAGGAATCATTAAGTTCACAGCCATCTATTGCTGTAAACCTGCATTTGCCTCCAGAACATTCATCTTCAGTGCATGGCTTATTATCATCACATTTTGGAACACATTCATGTTCTGAGATTTTTTCACAAATATTGCACTCAACAGGTTTGCAAAGAAAATCCCTATTATCACAGTATTCATTAAAATTACAATCCCTGTCTGCAAGACAGAAGGTTTTATTGCAGTACATTTCAACATAATTGTAATAATTATCATTTTTTCTGCTGCATTTATCATGTGTAATTGAAAATTTTGTTATGTTAAGTTTTGTTTTTAAATTAAGCAAATAATGATTATCTCCAAAATCTCCTATTGTCATATTTTCAGTTTCCTTATTATGTATTGAGGGGCCATGAATAACTAAAAGGCCTTTATCAGTCTCAAACATATATTTTAGATCATAAATTCCATTATGATTAACTGAGTTAAAATCAGCAGAAAAAACACCACCACTTTTGTAACAGCTGTTTATTGATATATTCAATTCCTTGCAGCTAAATTTATAACCTGGACAGTATACATCTACAGTATAAACTCCTGGAGAATCTATTTTAAGCCTGTAATTAAAGTTATCATTGAAAATCATATCTTCTGACCTAAAAATAGTTAGGCCATCATTCCATTCTCCCGGAACCTCAAACCATGTTTTGCGGTCTTTAGTGCCATATACATTGCCATCAATATTTTGATCAGAGCGTATTGTTACAGCACCAGAATCATCACATTTTGCAACAAAAGGAGTAATTGCATTGACAAAAGGGGCAAAAGCCAGACACATCATTAATATTATAACTAATTTTTTCATTTAAACCTCTTTTAGGGTATTCTATTAAGTTGCTTAACAAGATAATTTTCTTCTTTATCAATCTTTTCTATTTTTTTATCAAGCATGACCGGCTTTTTCTCCTCTTTCTCAAAATTACCAATTCCCTTTGTTTCTTCCTTCAGTTTTAGTTCAATAGTTGACATCTGCTCTTCATTTAGCTGTTTTGGCTGCCACTGGAAATCAAGGCCGTCATTCTCTTTTCTTGGGATAATATGAATCATAAAATGGTTTGATTTTTGGCCAGCTGCAACACCATTATGTATTAGCAGGTTTGTTCCCTTTGCTTGCAAGACCTCAAAAATAGCAATTGATATCTTATTAGTTATTTTTGATAAATGTGCTATTAAATAATCTGGAACCTGTTCTATTATTGAAAAATGCTCTTTTGGCATTAAGAGAATATGGCCTGCGCAGCATGGAGTAGGGCTAAGAATAGCCAGGACTTTTTCATCCTCAAAAATCCTTTTTGCATCTTTTT
>Ga0265595_1000516_pt1 | contig 34369 bp, 25 predicted proteins | sample saktaG_15_FD_190148 | JGI IMG/M metagenome (GOLD analysis project Ga0265595, IMG submission 190148) | Saline water microbial communities from Sakinaw Lake, British Columbia, Canada - sak_2013_06_06_50m | ecosystem: Environmental > Aquatic > Non-marine Saline and Alkaline > Saline ...
GATCCCGGCCGACGCCCTGGTAGGCTCGTGCACCAAAGAGTTCCGCCGCACGCAATCGGAGCCAGCGCCCGGTGCGGAGGAAGTGTGCGGCACGCCGTACACCATAGACCAGGGTGACGGCACCGGCAAGGTGGTGCAAGACTGCGAATATAGAATCTACGACAACAAGTGCAAGTATACGGTCAACGAATGGACAGTCGTGGATAGAGTGGTAGCACAAGGCAATGATCTCAACCCCCGATGGCCCAACGTGTCTTTGTGGTCAGACCAGCGTGAAGGGACCCAGGCAGAGGAATACGTGGTGACGTTCAGGGCCGATGACAGCAACGAGACCTATACATACCACGTGGGCTCTGCCGACGAGTTTTCGAGATTCGACGTGGGCAGTTATTGGACGCTCAAGGTCAATACGTTCGGAGATGTCACTGGCGCTGAGCCAGTCAGAAGGTAACGAGGTGATGGCGTGTTTGACGAGTGGGGGAATTGCCTCCCTGGTAATGACACAGACGAGCAGCCCGCCGTGACTTGGGGGGAACGATGATGAAGAGGAGATTGCCTGTCCCCCTCCAGGTGATCGCCGGGGCGCTATCCGACTGGTGGGACGACTGGGTCAACATGGCACTAATCAGTCTGGTCTGGCTGCTGTGCTGGGTGACCATCGTGCTCGGTCCGCCAGCCACCTTCGGCCTCTACTACGTCACCAATCACTTGGCCCACGGGCGGAGCCTGGGCCTGAGGGGACTTCTGGAGGGCGGACGACGGTATTTCCTCGAGAGCTGGCTGTGGATGCTGCTCAACCTGGTAGTGGCGGTGGTGTTAGCGGTCAACGTCTGGTTCTACGGACAGTTGGATGCGGACTGGGCGAGGATCGTGCAGGCTTTTCCCCTGTTCCTGAGCCTGGCCTGGCTGGTCGTCCAGTTCTACGCCCTGCCCTACTTGATGGAGCAAAAAGAGGAGTCCCTGAAGCTGGCACTGCGCAACGGGCTGTTCACCTTCCTGGCCGCTCCCGGCTACACTGCAGTAGTGGCTGGCTTGGCCGCCCTGATCGCAGTACTCAGTGTTTGGCTGGTCGCACCTGTATTCCTGGGCGGGCCATGCCTGATCGCCACCCTGGGCAACCGCGCCGTGCGGGAGCGGCTGGAAACGTACCGCGCGCGGGAGAGGAAAGATTAGGAGGATGTAGACCTGACAGGTTTGGCAAACCTGTCAGGTCTGGGCGCAACGAGGGAGACATTGTCATTAGACGCCTGCCATGTGGCACAAAGACAGTTAGGCGCGCAGAGTTTAGCTAATCACACTTCAGAAGGGAGACAATACCATGAATACAATAGTAATAGCTGCACCGGTAGTCCCAGGAAAGTTGGAAGAATGGAAAGAATTCTCTCGGGATTTGCATGAGGGTCCCAGGCACAGCGATTTTGCCGCCTTCATCGAGAAGTCTGGCCTATCACGGGTTCGCTGCTGGCTACAAGAAGGCCCTGGGGGCGCCATGGGGATCCTCCTTTACGAAGGAGAGACGCCTGTGGGTTTCCTTCAGCAGATCGCAACCTCTCAAGAGCCCTTTGCCGTATGGTTCCGCGAGAGAGTCCAGGAATGTAACGGCATGGACTTAACACAGCCGACGGGACCGCCGCCAGAACTGGTAACCGACGTTCATGCAGCCTGAGCGAGCCCGCCGGAGGAAATCGGGGCCCGTCGTACAACAGCGCCGTCTGCCGTAGGTATAAGATCGTGCCTGACCGTCGCTCTGCGGCTTGAGAACCTGTCTTCTGCCAACTGGAAAAGCCACCTGCGTCAACCGCGCAGGAGGCTTTTCGTTGTTGCCAAAGCAATTGGACACCTGTCCAAGAAAAAGATTGGACACCTGTCCAATACCAGGATCCACCGGCAGGCCGATGCACAAATAAACGACTTGTGGTATAATATGGGTCAGACAAGACGAAGGGAGGACATAACGTGACTAAAACAGCTATTCGTATCGAGAACCTCACCCGCGACTTCGAGACGGTGAGAGCGGTGGATGGCCTCTCGCTGGAGGTGCCATCGGGCATCATCTTCGGATTCCTGGGCCCCAACGGCGCCGGCAAGACCACCACCATCAACCTGCTGTTGGGCTTGCTGGAACCCACCGAGGGACGGGCCGAGGTGCTGGGCTTCGATACCCGAACCCAGGCGGACGAAGTCCGCACCCGCACCGGCGCCCTCCTCGAACACTCCGGCGTCTACGAGCAACTGACCGCCGAGGACAACCTGGGGTTCTACGGTCGGATCTGGCGGATGCCGGCCGCCGAACGACAGGCTCGTATCAAAGAGCTGCTCATCCATGCGGGAGTGTGGGAGCGGCGCAAAGAACGGGTGGGGACGTGGAGCAAAGGGATGAAGCAGAAACTGGCCCTGGCCAGGGCCATGTTTCACCGCCCGCCCCTGGTGTTCCTGGACGAGCCGACAGCCGGCCTGGACGTGGTGGCGGCGGCGGCGGTGCGCGACGATCTGGAGGCCCTGGCCGCCCGCGAGGGGGTGACGGTCTTCCTGACCACCCACAACATGGCGGAGGCCGAGAGGCTGTGCGCACAGGTGGCCGTGATCCGCGAGGGCAAGCTGGTGGCGCTGGGCCATCCAGATAAGTTGCGGGCCAGAGCCGGTGGCCCCCGCGTGGAGATCGTCGGGCGTGGGTTCAGTGATCGTGCGCTGCAACTACTGCGAGCGCGACCGGAGGTGGTCGCTGCTGAGGTGCATAACCAGCACCTGGAGATTGACCTGCGCCAAGAGACGGACACTGCGCCGCTGGTCAGCCTGATGGTGAGCGAGGGCGTCCAGGTGGAAGAGGTCCGCCGGGGCAAGGCCAGCCTGGAAGAAGTATTCTTGACCCTGATGGAGGAAGAGAGATGAAAAGCCTTCGGCCAGAAACCAGGTTTTTTGGGATCCTTTGCGCCCAAAACACTCATGAACTGAAGGTGTTCTTGGTGCCGACAGACACTTTCGATTGGAAAAACCTGGTTTCTCTCGCAAGAATCCGCCAATCCTGCGAATCCGCGTTCTTGGCAATGGAGGAAGAGAGATGAAAGACGACATTTTGACCGTGATATGGAAAGAAAGGAAAGGGCTGTTCCGCGTCCGGGGCCGTCGTGCTCAGGCCCTGCTGGCCATGTTCAGCCCGGTTCTACTGGCCATCTACTTTCCATTGCAGGAGGGAGCGGGTTGGGTGGAAAGCCCACTGTCCCTGTTACTGGCTTTTGTCGCTCCGCTGATCCTGGTGGGAATCTCCATCCCCGACTCCTTTGCCGGCGAGCGAGAGCGCCACACCCTGCCCACCCTGCTGGCCAGCCGCCTGTCCGACCGGGCCATCCTGTTCGGCAAGATAATCACCTCGGTAGCCTTTGGCTGGGGCGTTACGCTGGTGCTCTTGCTGGTAAGCCTGGTGACGGTCAACGTCGCCCACTGGGGCGGTCCCATCCTGTTCTACAAGCCGTCCATTCTTCTGGCTGACCTGGCATTCAGCTTCCTGGTAGCGATGCTCACCGCTGGGGCGGGGGTGCTGTTCTCCCTGCGAGCGGCGACAGCGCAAGAGGCCCAGCAAACCTTGATGGCCGTTCTCCTGATCCCCCCCATGATCCTCCAGTTTGCGCTGTTCGCCATCCTGGGATCGGAGTCTGGAGAGGCTCGCTTCAGAGAAGTGCTGGCGACTCTTAGCTTCGAGCAGATCATACTCGTCATCGTGGCCGTTCTGATGGTTTTGGATGTGGTGCTGCTCATGGCAGCCCTGGCCCGCTTCAAGCGAGCGCGGTTAATTCTGGGCTAAGGAGAAATGTCCCATGCAAGACTCTGTGATTCAGGTTAGAGACTTCAGTAAAATCTACGACGATGTCGTCGCCGTGGACGCCATCAGCTTTGAGGTGCAGCGGGGCGAGATCTTTGGACTTCTGGGGCCTAACGGAGCGGGGAAGACCAGCACGCTGGAGAGCCTGGAGGGGCTGCGCGCGCCCGACGGCGGATCGTTGCAGGTCATGGGCATCAATCCCGCCCGCCAATCGCGCAAGCTGCGCGACGTGATCGGCGTGCAGTTGCAGTCCTCAGGCCTGCCGGATAGCATCCGCGTGGACGAGGCAATGAAGTTCTTCAGCGCCTACCACGGCGTAGCCCCGCGCTACGACTTGCTGGATCGTTTGGGCCTGGCAGAGAAGAAGAGCGCCCAGTATCACCAGCTCTCTACCGGCCTGCAGCGACGCCTGGCGCTGGCCCTGGCGGTGGCCCACGATCCCCCCGTGCTTCTTCTGGATGAGCCTACCGCCGGCCTCGACGTCCCCTCGCGCGTCGAGCTGCACGACCTGATGCGTGAATTGCAGACGGCAGGCACCACCATCATCCTCGCCACGCACGACATGGCCGAAGCCGAAGAGATGTCAGACCGGGTGGCGATTTTGCTGCGCGGCAAGATCGCCGCCACCGGCACCCCTCTTGAGCTAACCGCCACCGGCGCGGGCCTGACCAAGGTCTCCGTCCGCACAAGGGGCTCCAGCCTGTCCGGCCCTGGCGTCACCTTCCCGGCTGTGAGCCAACAGGGGTTCAAAGACGAATACGCCATCTACTTCAGCACCGACATTGGCCCCACGGTTTCGGCCATCATTGCCCACGTCGAGGCCCAGGATGACACGCTGATTGATTTGCGTGTGGAACGCCCCTCTCTGGAAGATCGTTTTCTGGAAATCACGCGTACCGAAGGCACGAACACAGGAGGCGCCCAATGAGCGCGTTTGTCAACCACTTCTCGTTCGAGTTCCGCACCGGCATCCGCAACAAGACCTTGCTATTGCTGAACTACCTGCTTCCCCTGGGCTTCTACGCCATGATGGGGCTGATTATGACCGAGATCAATCCCGGTTTTGTGGAGACCATGATCCCGGCCATGGTGGTCTTCGCCATCCTATCGGGCATGTTGCTGGGCTTGCCCGACCCATTAGTGGCGGCCCGCGAAGCCGGCATCTTTCGCAGCTACAAGATCAATGGTGTGCCGCCCTTCTCCATCCTGGTCATCCCAGCGCTGACCACCATCTTGCATACGGCGGTGGTAGCAGTCATCATCACCGCCACCGCGCCCCTGTTCTTTGATGCGCCACTGCCCGTCAGTTGGCCCGGCTTCGTGGTGACATTCTTCGCGACGGCCTTTTCCTGCGCCGGACTCGGTGTGCTGATCGGCGTGATTTCGCCCAGTTCGCGGATGACGGTGCTATGGTCGCAACTGATCTACTTGCCATCAATGATGTTGGGCGGCATGATGATGCCCCATGACATGTTGCCCGAGGCAATGGGTAAGGTTGCTCAGCTCTTGCCAGCCACCCAGGCCATGAACGCCTTTCGAGGATTGGCCCAGGGGCTGACGGCCGATTTCGATCCGTGGGGGTCGCTCATCGTCCTGCTGGCGAGCGGCGTACTGGCGTTTGGGCTGGCGATCTATCTCTTCAACTGGGATAGGCACAACACCACGCAGCGTGGGCATCCCCTGTTGGCATTGCTGGCTTTACTGCCATACGCCGTCGGGATGCTCTTGCTATCGTGATCAACGATGATGAAGCAAATTGACTAAACTCGAGATAGGAGTCGAGAAAATGAAGTACAGAGTTCACCGATTCAATATCAGGATGACAGCGGACCAGACCAGGTTGGAGCAATTCCTGAACAGCCTGGAGGGCGAAGTCGTGGCCATAATCCCGAACGTTACTCCCGTCCCTGCCACCTTCGTGAACTTCCTGCTCATCGTGGAGAAAGTGGGCTGAGAAAATGATCACAGAAAGGAGTCACAAACCATGGATCACGTTCAAGTTCTGAAACGAGCCTGGCACATCGTCTGGCGCTACCGCGCACTGTGGGTCTTCGGCTTCATCCTCGCGCTGACCACAGGCGGCGGCGGAGGAGGCGGCGGAGGCGGAGGTGGGGGCTCCAGCAACTGGGGGTACAGATTAGAGAGGATTTCGCCAGAAGTGGGGAGAATGTTGCTGGCCATCGGCATCGTGCTGGCGTGCCTGATCGTCCTTCTGATCATCGTGGGGGCGATAGCGCGCTACGTGGCAGAGACGGCTCTGATACGTATGGTGGACGACCACGAAGAGACGGGCCAGAAACGCAGCGTGCGCCAGGGATTCCGCCTGGGCTGGTCGCGCAGCGCATTTCGCCTCTTCCTCATTGACCTGCTGATTGGCTTGCCGGTGGCGGTGGCGTTCATCCTGCTGTTCTTGCTGGCGGCCGCCCCGCTGTTGCTGTGGGCTACCGAGAGCACGGCTGCCGGCGCGCTGGGCACGGCTACCACCATCGGCCTGGGATTGCTGGTCGTCCTGCTGGCCATCGTCGTCGCCGTGATCCTATCAGTTCTGAAGCCCTTCTTCCGGCGGGTGTGTGTGCTGGAGCAGACAGGAGTGACCGAGGCGATTCGCCAGGGCTACGCCATGGTGAGGCGCAACCTGAGGGATGTAGGCCTGATGTGGCTGATCACCTTTGGTCTGCGCATCGCCTGGGTTATCGCAATGATTCCCGTCGTGCTTCTGCTGCTAGTGGCGAGCGGAGCGTTGAGCGGGGCATTGGCGCTCCTGGCCGGCGGGCTGACCGGGCTGGCCTTTGAGGGCCCGACGCCGTGGATCGTGGCAGCCGTGGTGGGCATCCCCGCGTTCATCCTGGTGATGGTAGCGCCGCTGGCATTCCTGGGTGGGCTGTTCGAGGTGTTCCTGTCCAGTACGTGGACGCTGGCCTACCGCGAACTGCACACCAAAGCAGCGCCGATTTCATACTGATATCCCAGCGCGCCAAAGATGCAATGCACTAAGTGCGTTGCACCTGGCCTGCTTCAGGGCCGACTCAGCCTCCCGTCGAGGTGATTGACAGGGTACCACTTCTTGTTGCAGGGTAGGGGCAGTCCACCTCACTGCCCCTGCCCCAAAGAATAGAATTGGCCACCTGACCAAGAAAAAGATTGGACACCCGTCCAATGCAAAAACCCCCGAACGGCCGATGCGCTGATGAGCCATTTGTGGTATAATATGGGCACAAAGGTGAAAGGCGCGCATCACGATGCGCACGCCTGGCCCTCAAGAAAAAGACAAACAAATCACGTCTGAAAAACGCAAAACCCCCAAGAAGGCGATGTGTAGGCATATGGTAAAGGTCTACGCAAAGGAGGATTTCAAATGCATACGGTAGAAGTTTCACATCTTTCCAAGCGCTTTGGCGACACCCAGGCTGTGGCGGACGTTTCGTTCGCCGTGGAGCCAGGCGAGATCTTCGGCTTGCTCGGCCCCAATGGCGCCGGCAAGACTACCACCATCCGCATGATGCTGGACATTTTCAGGCCGGATGCCGGCACGGTCAGTATCTTCGGCGGCCAGCTAGACCTGGCCAAGAAAAGGCGCATCGGGTACATGCCCGAAGATCGGGGGCTGTACAAAGACCTGAAGCTGGAGCCCACGCTCATCTATCTGGCGACGCTGAAGGGCCTGGACGCCAAGACTGCTCACAGCCGTCTGGACGAGTGGCTGGAACGGTTCGACCTGGCAGAGCATCGCCAGAAGAAGGTGCAGGAGTTGAGCGGCGGTATGCAGCAGAAGGCACAGATCATCGCCACTCTCCTCCACGACCCCGACCTGATCGTGGCCGACGAACCATTCGCTGCCCTGGACCCGGTGAACACCCGCCTGGTCAAGCAGATTCTCGAGGAGCAGCGGCAGGCAGGCAAATCCATTCTGATGTCTACGCACCAGATGTATCAGGTGGAGGCGCTTTGCGACCGTATCGTCCTCATTGATGAGGGTCGGACGGTGTTGTACGGCGCAGTGGACGAAATCAAGCGGAGCTTTGCGGGCAATGCCGTCGTCATTGAGGGGCAGGGCGATTTCACCGACATCCCCGGCGTGCTGGAGGCCCGCAAGCACAACGATACGTGGCATCTGGCTCTGCAAGTCGGCACAGACCCGCAGGCTGTGTTCCGCACCCTGGCCGCCCGCGAGAACGTGAAGATCGAACGCTTCGAGTTGGAGGAGCCGTCGCTGGACGACATCTTTGTCAACGTGGTGCAAAACGGGGCGGCGAATCCTTCGGCCGTAAGCGGAGCGACGCTCAGGACAAGACTGGAGGCCCGCCATGAATAATCTATGGTTGATCGCAAAACATGAGTATCGTGGCACGGTATTCAAGCGCGCGTTTATCCTGATGACCCTGGCAATCCCTTTGGGACTGGCAGCAGTGATTGCGCTGACCATTTTCGTAGTCACATCGGGCGAAAACAACCTGCCGGTCGGATATGTGGACCAGGCTGGCGTTCTCAATGCCACCCGGCAATCCCTTGCCCCGACGCCGACGGGCATCGAAATCCGCGCTTTCCCCGACGAAGAGACTGCCCTCGCCGCCCTGGAAGGCGAAGAGATTCAGGCCTTCTTCGTCTTGCCATCCAACTACCCCAACACCCTCCAGACAGACCTCTACTATTTGCAAGAGCCACCGAGCAATGACGTGTGGGGCGATTTCGACAACTTCGTGCGCGCCAATCTCGTCGCCTCGTATCCGGATGAAATGCGGAAGCGATTGATCGAGGGGCCCAACATCACCGTGCACGACATCGTCAGCAAGCGGGAGTTCAGCGAACGCAGCATCGTCAACGTCATCTTGCCTTTCGTGGCCAGCTTTTTCTTCTTCGTCGCCACCATGTCGGCGTCAGGCTACATGTTGCAGGTCGTGGCCACCGAAAAAGAAAACCGCACGATGGAGATCATGGTCACCTCCGTGACGCCGGGGCAACTCATCGGCGGCAAGACGGTGGGCCTGCTGGCGGCAGCGTTGACTCAGCTTTCCATTTATGTTATCGCCGCCGTCGTCGGGCTGATCGTCGCCGCCCCCCATGTCGAAGCGCTACAGCAAGTGACGGTGCCGTGGGCATATCTGGGAGTGATGGGGCTCTTCTTCATTCCCTCCTACGCCCTGATTGCCGCGGTGATGGTGGCCGTTGGCGCGGCAGTGACGAAAGTGCAGGAGGCCCAGCAAGTAGCCGGCCTTCTCAACATGCTCTTCATACTCCCAATCCTCATGACGGTGGTCATTATACAGAACCCTGGCCACCCGCTGGCCGTCTTCCTCTCGTTGTTCCCCACCACCGCCTTCCTGACCATCTCCATGCGCTGGGGCCTGGGCACGGTTCCGCTGTGGCAGATCGGGATCGGTTGGGTCTTGCTAATCGTCACCACGATTTTCATGGTGTGGGCAGCGGCGCGGGTTTTCCGGGCCGGCATGTTGCGCTATGGGCAACCGCTGAATCTGAAGGCGGCAGTGGCGGTGATAAGGGGAGATTAGGAGAAACCATCATGCGAAACATTTGGTTGGTCATCAAACACGAAGTCGTAACCACGCTCAAGAGACCCTCGTTCTGGATCATGACCTTTTTGATGCCGGCGTTGCTCCTGGGGCTCCAGATCTACACCGTGATCCAGGATAGTGACCTGGACCTGGGGAGTGCCGACGCCGGCAAGACAGAGGAGACCAGCAGCACCGAGATGCCAGTGATTGGCCTGGTGGACGAGGCGGGGCTGATTGTCGAGATACCAGCAGACGGCTCGACTGAGCTCGCCGAAGTCTTCCCCCCCAACCTGTTCCGGCCCTACGCCGACGAGGCCACTGCCCGGGCTGCCCTGGAAGCGGATGAAATCGAGCAGTACGTTCACATCCCCGCCGACTACATCGCCAGCGGAGCCGTCACCGTTTACGACAAGAATTTCCAGATCCTGGCCAGTGGCGAAAGCATGGGCGCCGCCTTTCACAGTGCCAACGAGTGGATGCTCGCCTATCTCATCAACCTCAATCTCACCGGCGACCCGCAGTTAGTCAGCGCCCTGCGAAACCCCATCCCCGGCGCCTACGCGGAGCGACACGTCGTGAACCCGCCTGTGGAAACCGACGAGAGTGTTCGCGCGCTCGGTGAGATCATCGCCCGCGTGATGCCGTACATGTTCTACTTCATTTTGCTGGTGGGTAGCGGTTACCTTCTGCGCAGTGTCGCCGACGAGAAAGAGAACCGCACCGTGGAGGTGTTGCTGCTCAGCTTGCACCCTCGCCAACTGATGATGGGCAAGATCCTGGGCTTGAGTGTGGTGACGTTGGTGCAACTGGGCATCTGGCTCGGTGGCGGGATGTTGATACTCAATCGAGGTTCAGCTTTGCTGGATGTATCTGGCTTTGCGTTCCCGCCCGGCTTTGTTGTTTGGGCCTTTCTCTTTTTGGCGTTGGGCTTCCTGCTCTTCGCCTCTGTGATGGCAGCAGCGGGAGCCATTGCGCCCACCGCCCGCGAGGGCGGCCAGGTTACATGGCTGCTGATGCTGCCGCTCATGCCCACGCTGATGTTCGGCCAACTCTTCGTGGAGGAACCGAACAGCCCGCTGGTCTTGGGGTTGAGCCTCTTCCCGTTCAGCGCGCCGAGCGCCATGGTGACGCGGCTGGCATTAGCGGAAGTGCCGCTTTGGCAGATCATCGTCAGTCTGGCAGGATTGGCTCTCACCACCTACCTGATGGTGGTGTTAGCGGCGCGTTTCTTCCGCGCCGGCAACCTGCTCTCCGATGCCTCATTCAGCTTGCGGCGCCTGGCGACAGAGTGGCGGGAATAGGGCCAATCTACCTGATCACCTGGCCAACAAAAACATTGGACACTTGTCCAATACAAGACTCCCCGGTTGGCCAATGCGCCGGGGAGTTTTTTGTGTATGCGCCCAGGCAAGTTAGCAGTGTTGCAAGAACGGACAAGACGTGGTAAGATCATGACATCGGCTCGACTGAGCACCTCGGCTATGGAGTCGTGTTTTCGGCGCGTGATTTGCAGAGGGGTGGAGGGAAAGCCACCACCGCTTGATTCATCCCTTTCCTTATGCAAATTCAGGGTCTCCCCAATTGCGGTTTTATCCATCGTGATGTATAATAGTTAGGGAACAGACATGTCGGCCAGTGGGATTTGGCATGGATTCGTAGCGCACAAGGCAATTGAGCCCTGAAAGAAGGCAACACCAACAAATCCACCTAGATGGACAATGTCAGCAAGCAATACTTACAAAGTCTTTTGGTGTCCTGAGTGCAACGTTCCCCTTCTTGCCCCAACTTGTAGTGTCTGCGGGGGGCGCGGTTTTTATTGCGCTGCTGATCTACGCCCTGTTTTTCCTCTAGAGAGAAGATTTCTGGAAGGCCTATTGAACATTAAACTACCTCGAAATATCTACTACAGCTTGCGGAGGATCATATTCGAGGGCAGGCCGATTCTGAGGTTCACTGTGCAGGCAGGCAAGATTCGAGCCACAATGGCTGACTTGCCAAGCAATGGCGTTTCAAACCTTTCGTGGGGTGAGACCAAGAGGCGACTGATAGCAGCAAATCAGGAGATTCTGTCAGACCTCGTCTCAGAGGCGCAAGGTTTCATCCAGAGAACATATGTAGAACATCATGACAGAGAGGTCTTCACCTCCTTCTCAGGCGGCAAAGATAGCGTAGTTGTTGCTTGGTTAGTAACAGAAGCATTGGAAGGCTTTGGTGTCACCGTACCCCTGTTCTTCGCTGACACAACTATCGAATTGCCCGATACTTATGCATATGTTGATAGAATGCGGCAGTATTTCGAAATCATTGTGGAGAAAACAGATAATGACTTCTATGAGTTATGTGATATACTTGACCCACCAAGCAGGATCATCAGGTGGTGCTGTTCCTTGTGCAAAGCGTATCCTCTCAACAAATTCCTTAACCGGCTCACCAATGACATACTGGCATTTGACGGGATCAGACGTAGCGAGTCGAATAGCAGGCGGGATTATCCTAGGATATTTCAGAATCCGAAAGCAAAGCGACAACTGGCCGCACGGCCTATACTTCATTGGCCAACATTGGCTGTCTGGCTGTACATCTTTGATAAGGGTATTCCCTACAATCCTGCATACTTAAAAGGATTCGGTAGGGTGGGATGCCTTCACTGCCCATCGAATTCTAACTATGATGACCTTCTGGTGAAAACTTATTATCCAAGGCATTATGAAAAAATGGCTGCGCTCCTGTCAAAGTTCGCTGTAGACAACGACAAAGGAGACCCTCAAGAGTTCATTGAGAAGGAATATTGGAAGAGAAGAAAGCCTGCCAGCAATGACAGAATCACAGTGCAGGTAACTGAGATACGCCCTAATTCCTTCCTATACACATTCACCAAACCTATCCCTAGGGAAGTCACAGAGTTCCTCAAGATCATTGGGGATATTCGTATTGGGATTAACACTTTTAGAACCTGTACAACCAATCCGATGATGATTAGAGGTAACGTTGGTGGCTCTGAGTTGTTGGTCGATTTGCCAGAGAAGAGAACATACACTCGCCGAAAGCAAGTGGAGCGGCAGATTGAAAAGGCTCTGAATTGCATAGCTTGTGGAGGGTGCTTGGGCAAGTGCCCTAATGGGGCTCTCAGCATTTCCAGTTCACCGACAGGGGCACGTCGCCTCGTAATTGATCAAAACAAGTGTAGTCATTGCCTAAAATGCAACACCCTTCGCAATTGCGTAGTGATGTCTCACAAATCTGGTAGGGTTCGTATTGGACAAGTGAGTCAGTGAGCGTCCAGCTGACTGCACCGAAAGCGAGAAATGCCCATGGAATATGTAGACACAGTATCAGAGGCCGTTGACGATGAAACGCGAGAGAAGCTATTAAGCACCACGAGAAGAACCCCCGTGTCTGTCTTTGAGGGTTTCGTTGGAACCAATCTGCTAGCGCATTGGCATCCGCTGCCGAAGATTGATCAAAAAGGGAAGGAGTGTTTTGCTATAGATGGTTCTTCTGGGATCAGACGTCTAGCGGATGGTTCGCACCTTATTGTGGTGCGGGCATTGCTGGTTGGGAAGCAAGGGATTGTGGACCGTGCGATGAGAGTATTTGTCGTCCCTGCGTATGAAGAGGGAGACTTTGTTCGAAGATATGCAGATATGAGCATGGAGAAACTGGAACAAGAGCTAGCTATCAGAAACATTGACAAATTCAAGGACAAAGTGCTGTACTTTGACGGTTCGCTCTACGGGAAGATTGTACAGAGTGTTTGGTCTGTTTATTACTCGACCCGCTTTGAGGAGGACGAGGATGCTCCAGATGTGATATTTGCTGAAGAGATTCTCGAATTATTCGACAAGGCAAAACACAACATTACTCTGATCGGCATCTCAAAGACTTCGAGAGCCGCCATCTACAGTCACGTTTTTCTTAACGGTAATGCCCCCAGACAAAAACGAGCAAGCAGAAGAAAGATGACCGTGGCTGATATGAGCGCGATTTACCGATTCATCCGGACGGCGGGGTATACGACACCCGTTAGGCTTGGCAAATATGGGATAGACGAAACAAGGTTTAGCGTGTCGGATCAATCGAGCGAGAGGGCTAAACAGCTTCTTCCCTATCTGAACGCGATAAAGAGGTTGCCCATGATGGTGACGTTCTTTCTACGTTATTCGCCAGACACCTTGCCAGTTAGAGTTGATGCTCCTTGCTGGCTCTGGGGCCTTGACCAAACCATAGGTGATCTGTACTGTGAACTGGATGTGCAGATTGATCTGGAAACCGTGCTGGGTCAGATTCTGTACAATTACGCAGACGATAGAATATACAACATCTTTCTATGGGCAGCCGATGAGGAAGTCCGATTAACGAGACAGAGGCTTGATCAGACTCTGGAGATCATTGGACAACAGTTGGGAATTTCACTGGAGCTTGACCGAAGCCAGCGTAGATTCTTCGGATAACTTGCAAGCAAGGAGGTTACGATGGAAGTGAAACAATTGGCCCTGCTCTTCGAGGAAGAAGAGGAAGAGTCTATTGGTGAAATCATCGGTGAGGTCACGACGCAGGACATAGAATTCGTCACCGACAAGGATATAGCTCCAGCTCGTTTGGACTATGTCGTCATTCCAAACTACCACGAGCGAAAGGAAAAAGGAACAGTCAAGGTTCCGGTGCTTGCACAGATAACAGAACTTCTCAGCGAATCCTCGATCTTGCAGAAGCCAATAGGCTTTGAAGCCGCACGCCGCATTCGAGAGCAATACAGCTTCCCCACTCGAATCTATGGACAAGCCAGAATATTGGGATATGTGGACCCGGATGATCACCGGAAGATCAGGGTTCCTCGTAGCACGGCTCTACCTGGGCAGCCGATTTACCACGCCTCTGATGACCAACTGAGGAACTTCTTTACCTTCGACCTGGGTGATTTGGGAGTGACTGTTGGCAGTCTGATCAACCGTTCTGGCGTTCCAGTAGAGCTACATCCAAATCAGTTTCAGCGCCATCTGGCCATTATCGGTCAGACCGGGGCGGGGAAGTCGAATCTAACAGGTCTGATCATTGAGCAATTGCACAAACTGGGCGCAACTATACTCGTTTTCGATCCAAACAGCGATTACGTGAGAGCAAGATTCCTCTCCGACGGTCAGCCCAATCCTCTGGCGGATTGGATCAACATCTTTCGAATGCCTGGCGCTTCATCAAGGTTCGATAAGGGTCAAATTGGCGATGTGGAGGAATTTGCTTTCAAGTATGCATCTCTATCAAATGACCATAAGGCATCTCTGATTGGAGTCAGTCGTCCCATGGTCAAAATCAGACAAGCCTTGAACTGTGCTTTTAACAGAGCTAGGGCTATCAACCCGAATTATCTTCCCGAGGATGTGTGGGCTACCTTGGAACAGATGGAAGCGGATGTGGAAGAGAAGCCGAAGAAACCTGACCTAAAGAACATCTCAGCAAAGAGTATAACCGATGCAAAGGTACGATATGAGCAACTGCTATCCCAGCAGATTTGGAAACCAACAGGCATAGATTTTGACGGCCTTCTGAAACCGCAGGCGCTCTCAGTGGTTGATCTTGCCGGTGCCACCAAGAAGCAAATTGATGTCACCGTTTCGATAACGTTGAGGAATCTATGGTCGCTGGCTATGAGCGGAGACCTCAAATACCCTTTGTTCTTATTCCTTGAGGAAGCTCATAATCTGATTCCACGTTCACAGACAGGAGGAAAAGGGGCTACAAGCGATGGTGAACTCAGTTCAGCTTATTGGATTAGAAGAATAGCGGCAGAAGGAAGAAAGTATGGGATTTACCTAGTCTTAGTGACTCAACGACCAAACAAGATCCACCAAGATGCCCTGTCAATGTGCAACAGTCAAATCATAATGCGACTAACGAATACATCAGACCAGAATGCTGTTGCGGATGCATCAGAAGCATTGTCGAGAGAACTGCTCAACGATCTGCCCGGCCTCAATGTGGGCGAAGCCATAGTGCTTGGCCCTATTGTCCGCAGACCTGCGATTGTAAACATCACCCAGCGTGCAACTGCTGAAGGTGGAGCTGATCGAGACGTAATGGCCGACCTGGAGAGAGCGCGAAAGGCTGCCAAAGGAGTTCAAAGTCTGAAGCCTTCAAGTACGACTATGAAGAAAGCGGAGCCATCAAGCCCAATAAAGGTGGTGCGACCGACTCAAGGAGACAAGAAGTAGGAGCAGAGAAGATCAAGGAGGAATGTGATGAAGCTCGTCCACATATCGGACACGCATATAGGCTTCTCTAACTACTACCGAAGAGATCCAGCCACAGGGCTCAATCAAAGAGAGGTAGATTTCAGGAACGCCTTCAAGCAAGCAGTTGACAAGATCGTTGAAGACATCCGACCCCACATCGTGTTGCATACCGGCGATGTTTTTCATGGGATCCGTCCAAGCAATCACAGCATTGTCTTCGCGATGGAGCAATTCAAGAGGATAACCGACGCGGGCATTCCTGTCGTCGTAATTGGCGGGAACCACTCTAGCCCCAGATCACGGGATGTTGGTCATGTACTCTCGCTGCTTCGGTTCATTCCGAATGTTCATGCTATCTATGACGAATACGAAGCGATACGCTTCCCGGATCTGAGCCTTGTGGTGCACGCCATTCCTCACTCTGCGATAGCCAATGAGAGCTACCCTGAAATCAGCTTGCAAGAAAGCAAATACGAAGTCCTGATGATTCATGCCGCAGTACATGGAGTTAAGCTCTTCTCAATGAGAGATTTCAACGAGCAAGTAATACCGATTGGAAGTCTGACGGAGTACTTCGACTACATTGCCCTGGGGCACTATCATGAACATGCCCAGGTGAAGCCCAATGCCTACTACGCCGGCTCATTGGAAAGAGTCAACTTCAATGACTTAGGACAAGACAAGGGCTTTTGCGAAGTTGACTTGGATACTCAAGAGCTTAAGTTTCATCGTCTAAACATTAGACCGATGCTCGAACTCCCGCCGATTGACGCCACAAACATGACCGGCGAGGACTTGGCGTCGGCTGTTAAAGAACTGTTGACTGAACACGACATTGCCGACACAATTGTGCGGCTCAGGGTCGAGAACCTGTTGCCGGCGACATACCAAACGTTCAACAGGTCTGAGATTGACAGCTTGTTTGCTCCAGCACTGCACAAACAGATTGACTACTTGCAGGTTCAGGAAGAAGGGTCGCCAGATACCACTGAGACTGCCACCATCGAACACTTGTATCGCGAATTTACTGACTTTATGAGTCACTACGAGGGATCTCTAGATAGAGAGAGACTGACCAGGTTGGGGATTGGGTATCTACAAATTCAGGACGAAGGGGAGGAATAGTGCAATGCGTCTGGTATCAATGCGTCTCAAGAACTTCAGGAAATTTGTGGATCAGTCGATTGAGGAGTTCCCCGACGGGCTTGTGGGCATAATTGGTGATAACGGGGCCGGGAAGTCATCTATTGTGGAGGCCATCGGCTGGGCAATCTATGGCGAGATTGGGGGCGCGAAGGACAAAGAGGGAATACGTAACCTGAACGGCGATCCAGAGGGAGAATGTCGGGTAGAGTTGTGTTTCGAGTTGGATGGTGATAACTACCATGTTGTACGTAGCATGGATGCCAAAAACAAAATCGTTGCATGGGTCGAAGTCAATGGCAAGGAGCACGTCAAGAAAGCAGACGAAAGAGCAACCGACGCCACGAAGTTCTTGACCCGTCAGCTAGGTATGGACAAGAAGACCTTCTTTGTGAGTTTTGTGGCAAGACAAGGCGAACTCAATGCTCTGGCTAGCGAAAGACCTGAGCAGCGAAAGAAGCTGCTGACCCGGATGCTTGGCGTTGATAGGCTAGACACAGGGATACGAAAACTCACTCAAGATACAACTCAGCAGAAGAGATTGGTTCAGGAACTAGAGCGGCTGTTGCCAAACCTTGACGCTCTTGAAGCGGAACGGGATGAACTGAAGGATGAGCTTGATGGTTTGGAAGAGCAGGAATCAGGGGAGCTAGGAAAACTCCGATCCTTGAAGGAGAAGCGAGAGAAGCTAGAAAAGACGCTCAATGAGCTAAAAGGGCAAAAGGAAGATTACGAGAACTTGCAGCGACGTAAGGCAAAGGAAGAAGGCCAACAAGGAGTCTTGCTCACCCAATTGCAGCAACGAGAAGACAGGCTACTTGAATTGCAAGGGAAAGTGCGGGAGCTTTCAGAACTAGCGGAGAAAGTTGCTGAATACGATGAACTTCTGGAAGAGAATGAGCATTTGCAGCAGTTACAATCGAGGCAAGCACTCAAGGATCAACTGAGACATTCGAAGGACAAGTTGCAGAGTCTTCGTACGACTATCTTGGCCTTAGAAAGCTATCTGGCTGACCACGAGGACGTTCCGCGACAGTTAGAGCAGAAGGAAAAGCAAATCTCCGATCTAGATCGGGAGATCAGAACAACGGAAAGCAATATTACTGAGAAAAATACTATCCTGAGAACCACAGAGAAAGAGCGAACCGATCTGGAAACCCAAAGAGATGAGATCGTCGCCCTCGGAAAGTATAGTCCTTGTCCAAAATGCACCCGGCCACTGGGCGAGGACTACAAACGAGTTGTCGGGGACTGCAATGGGGAAATCGAAGATAAACTGAGCACTGAGGAGCGATTGAGATTAGGATTGCATCAGCTTCAGTCCTCCCTAGAACACTATTCTTCAAGCAAGCTTGGCTTGCAATCCGAGATAGACAACTTGGAAGAACTCCAGGTGACTGTGAATGGCAAGAAGAAAGAACTTCAGATTAGACAGCAGGAAGAAAAAGAGTTATCCCATCAGGTTGAATCATTAGATGTGGAAGTTGGAGCAGAGTTGCACGTTGAATACAACCCGAAACGCCATAATTGGGTTCAGGGTCGTTTGGCAATGCTTAAACCTGCACATGATAGAGCTTCCATTCTAAAAACGGAGGTCAGCGAAATTGATCAGGTAGTAGCGGCCATCAAGAGACTCGAACGGGATCTGGAGGAGGTCAAGCAGAGGATTTTAGGCATTGGCCAGGAAGTCTCCGCACTGGGTTTCTCTCCGACGCACTATGTGGAGTTTGAGGGGAAATACGATCACGCTGTGCAAGATGCGCATGACCAGGAACTCGCACTGGAGAGACTACGAGGCGAGCAGGGGAAGCTGAGGATAAGAATCCAAGGTAAAGAAGAGGCGATCCAGAAAGGCAAAAAGGACCGTGAGGTGTACAGGGAACAGCATACACAGTATCAGTACATGAATGAATTGGGGAGACTCTTTCGAGACTTGAGGGCTAACTTGGTAGACAGAATAAAGCCAACCCTGTCAACTAATATGAGCCGGTTGGTTGGGGAACTCAGTGACGGAAAATATACAGTCGCTGAGCTGGACGATCAGTACCAGGTCCAAGTGCAGGATGGGGGGCAACTGTTCCCTATCGAGCGTTTCTCCGGAGGCGAGCAAGACCTGATAAACCTGTGCCTGCGACTTTCCATTTCGATGCTTCTGACAGACAGCTCCGGGCCAGGCCCTGGTTTCATCGTTCTTGATGAAATCTTCGGGAGCCAGGACCAAAAGAGACGTGACAGGGTGATGGAGACGATCAGTAAATTGAGGGCGTTGTACAAGCAAATCATCCTGATCACCCATGTGGACAATGTCAAAGATATGATTCCCAATGCGATTGAAGTGGTTGAGCACGAGGATGACAGAAACAGCACAATAACGCTGGACTACCAGCTCATGTCGCCCTGAGACCTCGCAACGCAGAACCAAATACAGAGGAGAATGCAATGATGTTGACGAATTCTGAAGGTTTGAAAACCCTGATCCAGCAAGCTGCTCGCGATATCGTGACGACAGCCAGCTATAGAAGCTCCTTGGAAACCAAGGGGAAGTTAAAGCCAGATGAAGAGGGCTATATCTACCACGAATTGCACGATTTCCTTTCTGCCGCCGTTGACCGACTTCAGACCAAGCAAAAGACTTTGGCCATCGGCTCGAAGAAAATCACTGTGTATCTAGCGCACAGCGAAGACTCCGAATCATTCTCTGGTGTTGGGTTGATGTATGAGATAGCAGAGGACCAGAGATTCGTCGTGCTTGAATACAAACGGGCGCAGAACGGCATCTTCAAAGTTGACAAGCAGCAAATGGAGACCCTGATGGAGAAATTCTGCTACAGATTGTGTTGGGTACGTCCCTGGAGGCAGCAGCACCCCAGAGAGACACCCAGGCTCAACGGCCTCTGCCCAGCTTATTACGGCCTCATCGATGAAACTGAACAACAGACGACCAACTACATACCCGCTTGCTATGTGGAGAGTGTCTACAAACAAGAACAAAAGAGGGAGAAACAAAGGACTTTTAGCTTTCGGGTGGATGATCTCGAACAGTTGATCCCGCGACAAGAGTTCGTCACTTTATTCGCCCATTGCTGGATTGGAAGTAGCAATGTACTTGATGAGATGATGCGAACACAGTCCCATGAGAGAATATTGTGGGAATATTGTCACACGATTCCCAGTCTTGTCATAGTGGCGCAAGAATCTGCAAAGGGGTGAAAGGAAAGAAGCCGATTACGTAAATTGCAGTAAAACACCCACAAATCGTCGAACAGCCAAGGTTGTTGAGTAACTGGCGGTCCTGCCGTGATGCCGCAATTAGGGAAGGAGAAACAGTCTTATGAGCAACAGCGATATCATACTTGAGTTCTTGGAGGAGAATCACCCAGGTGAGTACTGCGATGATTGCATATCAAGCCAACTCGAGATAAAGCCTCGTCAACAAGTCAACCAGATCGGCAACAGACTGATGAGGCAGGGTGCTATCAGAAGAGAGAAAGGTCTGTGCGTGGAATGCCACAAGCACAAGACCATAAACGCATTCAATACACCTGTGCTGGGCACTTCGCGCGCAGGGCTTGTGAAGGAACCTGCCGTTTCGTACAAGGTGCAGGACAGCCTGAGCGATAGCCTGATTGACGTAGAGAAGATACGAACGAAGATCGTGCACATGTGCCATGAATTGTGGAAGAATGAAAAGGGTGTAGACGTACCAAGAAGCATCTCCAGGGTGATCAACATCCTCAAAGATGAGAACCTGTTGCCACGGCATCAAGCCAATATGATGCTGACGCTGTGCAACCTCCGCAATGTCTATGTTTATGAACGTCTTGAAATGGGGCATAGCGAGAGAATCATTGCCACAGGAGCCTGGGACATCGTTTCACAATGGTGGGAGCGAACAGACAGAGGGATGAGAAGCAACTGAGGCTGTGCCGCTTAGCCCCTGGCTGAGGCGCCCTGAAGCTATCATCTGCTAGCCGCCGAGAGTCTGGTCGTGGCAACTACCAGGAGGCTGAACAACTGACCCTGAAGGGAGGGGTAGCTATGCGTGTGTATTCGCGTTACTCGGTCTACATTCAGGCAATGCTAATCAATATCCTTTGGGAGGTTAGGACAGATGTCTACGATGGAATTCGTTTCAAATCTAATAACTGATATCATCTCGCTTCAGTGGCTTATCTTCTTAGTTTGGTTTATTCGGCATTTCAGAAAGGAGATTTCTTCACTTTTCGAGGTTCTAAAGGCTAGGATGAGCAAGGTCGAAATTGGTCCGTTGGCCGTTGAGTTTGAGCAAGAGGCGCAGGATATCACTGTCTCGGGCATATCGAAAGCCGTCGAGCAGGCTCTTCTCTCAGGCAGTTTGGAAGATAGGTCAAAAGCTGCCAAAGAGGATCTTCCCAAATTGAGTGCAGCACTATCTCCTGGCCATCGAGTCGTTGGCCCAATTGAAGCAGAAGCCATTCGGAAACTGCGTCTTGTCTGTGATGACATCAAAGACACAAGTGAATGGATTGATGACTACATCTTTGTATCGGGAACTTATGGCTATGGTGTAGGACCTGCTGAGTCATCCATAATGGCACGAAAAGGATGGATTGAGATCTCAGGAAGTAAAGTGCGTATAACTGAGGAAGGACGGAGGTTCGCTAAGTCACTGTAGAATGGTTAAATAGGCAAAAACTCTGCACTGTATTCCAAAAGCCACGGCCCCAACCATGAATAACACGACCAACGATCTTCCCCAGTCGTGTTTTCGGCGCATAATCTGCAAAGGTCTGAAAGAGAAAAAGCCGCTTGTGTCAACCGCACAAGTGGCTTTTTGTATGTGCCAAAAGAATTGATCACCTGACCAACAAAAAGATTGTACACCAGGCCAATACGAAAATCGTCCGGATGCCTATTGCGTCTGGGGGATTCTTGTTGTATAATGAGCTAGAGAGATTGGACACTCGTTTCGACCGTCATCAGCGAGAACAAGGAGGAGAAAAGCGATGAGAAAGAAACTACTGCTTAGTGTTTTGGCGCTCGCTTTGCTGCTGGCCAGTTGTGGTCGGCCAACTGCATCACCAACGCCCACGGAGGTGGCAGCGGAACCAACGGCCGCAGTCGGACCGACCCCGGAGCCGACAGCCGTCGAGGGCGGGGTCATCATCAAAGAAGCGATGGTTGAGAGCATTGAGATCCTGCTGCTGGAGTCGTTCCCGATACAGGTGCACGTTGTGGCCCAGGGCAATCTGCCCGATAGCTGCACAGAGATTGCTGAGATAACCGAAGAACGGGATGGCGATACCTTCCGGGTCACCATCACCACCTCTCGACCTGCGGATGCGATGTGCGCTGCCGTGCTCGTACCGTTCGAGGAGACGACCTCGCTCGACGTGGTGGGCTTGCCAGCGGGGGTCTACACTGTGAACGTGAATGGGGTGAGTGACACCTTCGAATTCACAGTGGACAATGCGATGGCTGAGCCGCTGGTGGAGCCGCGCCAGGAATACGTCCCCACATTTGAACAGGCCTCTTGCCCCTTCGACGTGCCCGAAGGCGCCCCCGTCGTCTGCGGCTTCGTCGTCGTGCCGGAGGATCACAACGACCCCGCTGGCCCCACCATCCGCCTGGCCGTCGTCATCCTCAAAGACCAGAGCGAGGAGCACCAGCCCGACCCGGTGATCCTGCTATCTGGAGGTCCCGGTGAGAAGACCGTGCATAACGTGCCTGCCCTGGCGCAACTGCTTGCCCCTGTCCATCCCAACCGCGACCTCATCCTCTTCGATCAGCGCGGTGCGGGCCTCTCGGAGCCGGCGCTGGAGTGCCCGGAGATTGTGCAGGTAGCGTTCGACCTTCTGGACGAGCCAGACCCCGACGTCGCTCAGCAAGTGGTTTTCGACGCCGTGATGGCCTGCCGTGACCGGCTGGTGAGCGAAGGCCACAACCTGTCGGCCTACAACACCGTCCAGAACGCCAGCGACGTGAGCGCCATCCGCATCGCATTGGGCTACGAGCAGATCAACCTGTGGGGCGGATCTTACGGCTCATTGCTGGCCCAGGCCGTCATGCGCGACCATCCGCAGGGCATCCGCAGCATGGCCATCAACTCGGTACTGCCGCTGGAGAAGAGCTTCTTCGTGGAGGCATCCACCACCACCGCCAACGCCATCATGCGCCTGCTCGACGCCTGTGCCACCGACGAAGCCTGTAACGATGCCTACCCTGACCTGCAAGAGGAGCTTTTCGAGGTCATAGACCAGTTGAATGAGGAGCCGGTTCCCATCACTGTCATGAATCCCCTGGACGGTCAGAGCTACGACGCCATACTAACCGGGGATGAGGTGCTCAACAACCTGGTAACATTTCTCTACTTCACGCAGATCATCCCCGTTCTGCCGCAAGCGATTCACGATGTGCATAACGAGGACTATGGGCTGATGACCCAGTTGAGCAGTACCACCCTGGCGCTCCTGGAGCTTACTAGCCGGGGGATGATGCTTTCCGTGATGTGCACCGACGACCTGATTGGTCGGACGCCGGAGGACCTGCTGAACATCATGGCAGCCTTGCCTCGGCAACTGGTAGGCAGTGCGGACCCAGAGCTCGTAATCGAGTACGGCATCTTCGGCATCTGTGAGAACTGGCCCGTCGAGGAGGCCGACCCGTGGGTCAAGGAGCCGTTGGTCAGTGACGTCCCCGCTCTGGTGCTGACGGGCGAATTCGACCCCGTCACGCCGCCAGAGTACGGCCAACTGGTGGCCAGCTATCTGAGCGACAGCTACTTCTTTGAGTTGCCAGGCATGGGCCACGACATCCTGGTCGCCAGCGAGTGCGCCCGCAGCATCATTGGCGACTTCATCGCCGACCCCACCCAGGCGCCCGACGCTTCCTGCATCGCCGAGATGAAGGAAGTCGCCTTTGACCTGCCAGGCGAAGCCGGGAAGGTGGTGCTGGAGCCAGTGATCTACGAGGATAGTGGCTTCAGTGGCCTCTTGCCCGCAGGTTGGACTGATGAACTATTGCCCCGGAATTACCGACGTGGTCTCACGGCGCTTGATCCGACCACGCTCGTGCAGGACGCTATTCCAATGACTGCTGACGAGTTATTTGGTTTGCTGGCCAGGCAACTGGGACTTGATCCCCAACTGGAGAGCGTCGCGAGTGCCGAGTCAGGCAGCTTTGTGTGGGATTTCTACTCATTCGAGTATCAGAGCTATCGGGCTGACCTTGCGCTGGCGGAGGATGGCGACAAAGCATACTTTGTGTTGCTGATCTCTCCACCAGATGAGCGCGACGAGCTGTACGAGACAGTGTTCCTGCCCGTTGTGGATGCGTTGGCGCCGATAGAGTAGGCGCTGCTCCAGCGGGCTCGAATAGAGATTTCAAGGGGGTGTTTCCCACTTTGGGGCGAGTTTTATCGTAAACGCAATTGCCCTGGCCGATGTGACAAATGGCGCGCTTTGTGGTATAATTTAATGAAGTACGATAGCGCGATAGGGGGACACTGATGAGGTACAAATGGATTGCTTTAATGGGGCTGTTGATCGGCATCCTGCTCATCGTGGCTACGCCGCCGGAGGGTCAGGCAATCATGGCGAAGATGAGCTATCAGGAGAGCGCCACCGCAACTCCCACCCCTACCTCCACGCCTGTGGGTGTCGGCTGCTACGAGAACACCGACCCCAGCATCGTCTTCGACGGCCTCTGGAACACCGGCAACAACTCTCACGCCAGTGGAGGCAGCTTCGCCAACTCCAGGTCGGCCGGCGCTACCGCCTGCCTGGCCTTTGAGGGAAGCGGTGTGCACTGGTACACCCTGACCTACCCCAGCCGTGGTCACGCCAACGTCTACGTAGATGGCTCACAAGTGGACACGGTCAACAATTACTCTCCCACGCTGCACTGGCAGGTGGTGAGAGAATACAGCGTGCCCTGGGGAGCCCACACCTTCTGCGTCGAGGTCGTGGGCGACGGCTTCATTGACGTGGACAAGATCTGCGTCACGGCACCCACGCCGACGATCACGCCGACGCCAACCGACACGCCAACCAGCACAACGACGCCAATCGGCACTTCGACGCCAACGTGCACGCCTGCTGACACCCAGACACCAACCAGCACTTCGACGCCAACCGACACGCCTACCAGCACAACGACGCCAATCGGCACTTCGACGCCCACGTGCACGCCCAGCATCACACCGACGCCCACGCTCACGCCTGTGGGTGTCGGCTGTTACGAGAACACCGACCCCAGCATCGTCTTCGATGGTCCCTGGAGCACCGGCAGCAACTCTCACGCCAGTGGAGGCAGCTTCGCCAACTCCAGGTCGGCCGGCGCTACCGCCTGCCTGGCCTTTGAGGGAAGCGGTGTGCACTGGTACACCCTGACCTACCCCAGCCGTGGTCATGCCAACGTCTACGTAGATGGCTCACAAGTGGACACGGTCAACAACTACTCCCCCACGCTGCACTGGCAGGTGGTGAGAGAATACAGCGTGCCCTGGGGAGCCCACACCTTCTGCGTCGAGGTCGTGGGCGACGGCTTCATTGACGTGGACAAGATCTGCGTCACGGCACCTACGCCAACGATCACGCCGACGCCAACCGGCACGCCTACTGGCACGCCAACGCCAACTGACACGCCAACTAGCACACCAACCGACACGCCGACGATCACGCCGACGCCAACCGACACGCCAACCAGCACACTAACGCCCACGCCAACCAATACGCCAACCATCACACCAACGTCAATCGCTGTTGTCTGGATTGACCCGCCGGAGCAGACAGCCTACCTCAGCGTAGGAACCTTCACCATTGATGTAGCCATTGCCGACGTGGTCAACCTGGCGAGCTTCGAGTTCACCCTGGTCTTCTCTCCAACCATCGTGCACGTGGCGGCAGCAGAGTTGGGCTCCTTCCTGGGAAGCACGGGACGTAGCGTTGGCGTCCTCGGCCCTAACACCAACAACGACGCGGGGACGGTCACCTTCGGCGCTTTCAGTTTTGGAGAGCCTCCAGGGCCGGATGGGTCGGGCGTACTGGCCACGCTCTCCCTCTCGCCCCAGTCTGTGGGAGAAAGCAATTTCCACCTGCAAAACGTGCAATTGGTGAACACCATCCCGGAAGAGATTCCCGTTGGGGCGCAGGATGGGCGCGCCACGGTGCTGGAGGCGCATCTTCGGCGACCTCAACTGCTGCTCCCACTGCAGGAAAACCTGCTGAGGGCCTGGGGCAGCATCCTCGCCCTCTTTCAGTAGCTCAGGAGTCAGGAGAATCACCAGGAACCCCATTAGTAGCGGAGAACGACAATGTCTGGAAATAGATACCCAGGCATCGTCTGCCTGCTCGCCCTGATCGTGACCCAGGTGAGTATCCCTGAGGTCGGCGCTACAGCGCCCGATACCAGGGTGAGGATAGAGCCTGCGGAGTCGGTGGTGAGCCTGAATGAGACCTTCGTCGTACAAGTGATCATTGAGGAGGCTGGCGATCTGGGAGCCTTCCAGTTCGATCTAACCTACGACTCATCCATCCTGGAGGTGACGGAAGCAGTCCTGGGCGACTTCCTGGGGAGCACGGGACGCTCCGTGGCTCTGGTTCCCATTGGGCCTGAAGTGAATGATGCGCAAGGAAGGGTGACTTTGGTGGGCTTCAGTTTCGGCAGTGGGCCGGGGCCCAGCGGCACGGGCGTCTTAGCTGCCATCACCTGTATCGCTCAAGGGGAGGGCAGCACCGTCCTGGGATTACAGCAGGTCGGGGTGCTGGACACGGCGCCTGGTCCTGGTGTTCAGTGGGCCACGGTGGAAGACGGTCAGGTCACGGTAAGGGGCGCAGCGGCGCCGACGCCCTCAGCCACAGCTACCCCTGAGGCAGCAGCCACCGCCACCCCTGGGCCAGCAGCCACGGCTACCTCTGGGCCGGCAGCTACAGCCAGCCCTGGGCCGACGAATACACCTGAAGCAGTGGACACCCCCACCCCGTCAGCTACTGTCCCGCCTCCGCCGACGCCCATGGTCACCAGCCCCGCAGCAGAAGCGCCCACCGAGACTCCGTCGCCCGCACCCTCGCCCATGCCTGGCGTCAGCACCGAGCCTACCGAGGCGCAGCCGACGGAAGCGACCACGCCGCCGGCTGCGCCCACCGCGGAGGCCACCCAGACGCCCGCCGCTGCTACAACGGCCTCGACCTCACCTCCGGCCACCCTGCCTCCTCCGTCCCCCTCGGCAACCCCGGCGCCATCGCCGACCCTGGCGCCCTCGCCGACTCCACTGGCCGCCATACCTGTGCCAGCGACGACAGGCCGGTCGGGCGGGGCTGTGCTTGGTCTAATGCTGGCTGCTTTGGCAATGACAATCCTGGCCCTCTTTGTCCTCAGCCGCAGGCCAGGAGACTGATCGAGAAAAAGCCATCACGAGAAACACCTGTATTCAGATAGCCTTTGACAGGATTCACTACGATTCTTTCGAGGGCCGAGGTAAGTGAAGGGAGGAATTACGATGAATGTAAGGCTCTTTCTTTCAGGTAGAAGGCTGGTAGCTGTTTGTACCTGCCTGGTTCTTTGCACGAGCTTGTTTTCGCTTCCCACTGTCCTGGCCATCCCTCTTGCAGCCACATCCCCTTTGGATGCGGCTGCGCCGGCGGAGACAGCGCCCAACTTCGAGGAGATTCGGCTGACCGAGGAGGATAACGGCCGCCTGACAGGCTGGGGTGAAAACAGCTATATGTACATCGGATATGAGATTTCCCAGGCGGGCCGTGCCGACAACCACGTTATCTACAGCTCTGATGATCCGCCACCGGACATCGAGGTGGCGCCGACATCGTTCGAGCCAACGACCTCGCTGAGCAGAACCACCACCCAGGTGCTGACTATCGAGAATGTGGGCGCAGGGGATTTGCACTTCAGTATCAGCGAGAACTACGTCATAACCCCAACCGGCGCTGTCTCCGGTGGGCCAGACGACTATGGCTACACGTGGGTTGATAGTGATGAGCCTGGCGGCCCCGCATACGACTGGGTAGAGATCAACGCAGTGGGCACCGCTCTGTCATTGGGAGACGATGCTTATCAGGAGGTCAGCCTGCCATTCACCTTCAACTTCTACGGACAGGACCAGACTACGGTGAAGATTTCCTCCAACGGATATCTGACCTTCGGGAGCGATGTAGCACCCGGCTATACCAACAGACCGATACCTGATAGTGAGGAGCCCAATTATTTCATTGCTCCTTTCTGGGACGATCTGAACCCACCTTATGGTTTGGGAGCAATCTTCTACTACTATGATGCATCTAACCAGCGTTTCATCGTGGAATACGAGGCGGTGCATCACTATCCGTATGGGGATCCTGAGACCTTTGAGGTGCTCCTCTATGCCGATGGCGCCATCGTCTATCAGTACCAGTCGGTCTCAAATGCCACCAGTTGCACCGTGGGCATTGAAAACAGCGCTGGCTCCGATGGGCTGCAGGTGGTCTACAACTCCAGTTACCTTCACGATGCGCTAGTCGTGAAGTTCCTGAACCCCATTGATTGGCTTTCCTTCGATCCCGATTCGGGGACGGTTCTTCCTTCTGATTCCACTGCTGTCACTGTGACGTTCGGTGCAAGCGAGTTGAGTATGGATACATACGAGGCGTTCATTATCGTCTCCAGTGACGACCCAGATGAGGGAGAAATAACTGTTCCAGTGACACTGACCGTAGCTGGACCTTGTACAGACCCGCCCACTACTCCCTACAGCCCCTCACCCGCCGATGATGCCACAGGCGTGTCCATGAACGCTGACCTGACCTGGTCTGGAGGGCACCCTTGCCCTGGGGAGGCGGTGACCTATACCGTCTACTTAGACACCTCCGATCCCCCGACGAACACACTGATTTGCGACGATGTGTCCGGTACCACTTGCGATCCGGGCACGTTGAGTTGCGAGACCCACTACTACTGGCAGGTGGTGGCCAACGGGTTCAACGGTCCCAGCAACGGCTCTGTCTGGGACTTCACCACCGGACCTTGCATAGACCCGCCTGCTACTCCCTACGACCCCTCACCTGCCGATGATGCCGCGAACGTGTCCATCAGCGCTGACCTGACCTGGTCTGGAGGGCACCCTTGCCCTGGGGAGTCGGTGACCTATACCGTCTACTTCGACACCTCCAGTCCTCCGACGGCCACGCTGACCTGCGGCGACGTGTACAGTACCACCTGCGATCCGGGGACACTGGGCTACGACACCCACTACTACTGGCAGGTGGTGGCCAACGGGCTCAATGGTCCCAGCGACGGCCCTGTCTGGGACTTCACCACCGAGCCCTGCCCAGACCCACCTACTACTCCCTACGACCCCTCACCCGCCGATGGTGCCACAGGCGTGTCCATGGATGCTGACCTGAGCTGGTCTGGGGGGCACCCGTGTCCTGGGGAGGCGGTGACCTATACCGTCTACTTCGATACCTCCGATCCACCGACGGTCACACTGACCTGCGACGACGTGTACAGCACCACTTGCGATCCGGGGACACTGGACTACGAGGCCCACTACTACTGGCAGGTGGTGGCGAACGGGCTCAACGGTCCCAGCGACGGCCCTGTCTGGGACTTCACCACCGGACCTTGTATAGACCCGCCTGCTATCCCCTATGACCCCTCGCCTGCCGATGGTACCACGGACGTGTCCATCAACGGCGACCTGAGCTGGTCTGGAGGGCACCCTTGCCCTGGGGAGGCGGTGACCTATACCGTCTACTTTGACACCTCCGATCCCCCGACGACCACGCTGACCTGCGACGACGTGTACAGTACCACTTGTGATCCGGGGACACTGGGCTACGACACGCACTACTACTGGCGGGTGGTGGCCAACGGGCTCAATGGTCCCAGCGATGGCCCTGTCTGGGACTTCACCACCGAACCTTGTCCAGACCCGCCCACTATTCCCTATGGCCCCTCGCCTGCCGATGGTGCCACGGGCGTGTCCATCAGCGCCGACCTGAGCTGGTCTGGGGGGCACCCGTGTCCTGGGGAGGCGGTGACCTATACCGTCTACTTCGACACCTCCGATTCCCCGACGGCCACGCTGACCTGCGACGACGTGTACAGCACCACTTGCGATCCGGGGACACTGAGCTACGACACGCACTACTACTGGCAGGTGGTGGCCAACGGGCTCAACGGCCCTGGCAAGGGCCCTGTCTGGGACTTCACCACCGGACCTTGTATAGACCCGCCTGCTACTCCCTACGACCCATCACCTGCCGATGATGCCACGAACGTGTCCATCAGCGCCGACCTGAGCTGGTCTGGGGGGCACCCGTGTCCTGGGGAGGCGGTGACCTATACCGTCTACTTCGACACGTCCGATCCCCCGACGACCACGCTGACTTGCGGCGACGTGTACAGCACCACCTGCGATCCGGGGGCACTGGGTTACGACACGCACTACTACTGGCAGGTGGTGGCCAACGGGCTTAACGGTCCCAGCGACGGCCCTGTCTGGGACTTCACCACCGAACCCTGTCCAGACCTACCCACTATCCCCTACAACCCCTCGCCTGCCGATGGTGCCACGGACGTGTCCAGCGACACCGACTTGAGCTGGTCCGGAGGGCACCCTTGCCCTGGGGAGGCGGTGACCTATACCGTCTACTTCGATACGTCCGATCCCCCGACGACCACGCTGACCTGCGGCGACGTGTACAGCACCACCTGCGATCCGGGGGCACTGAGCTACGACACGCACTACTACTGGCAGGTGGCGGCCAACGGGCTCAACGGTCCCAGCGACGGCCCTGTCTGGGACTTCACCACATCGCACTTCACTACCTCAATTGGCATTGAGCCTGTCTCCAGGACTGTCGTGGTAGATGATGTCTTCACTGTTGAGATCACGATCCATACCGGCATTCAACCGGCCGATGGGGCCGAGGCCCACATTGACTTTGATCCAGATTATCTGATCGTGGTTGATACTGAGGGCAATCCAACGAGCTCTATTATCAGCGGAACCACGCTTTCGACAGAGATACAGAACTCCGTTGACAACAGCCAGGGGACAATTGATTATGCCGCTGGGATGCTCTCTGGTGAGCCGCCGACAGGCGCCTTCACCCTGGCGACGATCAGGTTCCATGCCATCACCGAAACCCTGGATTCGTGCACTTCACTCACTTTCGTATTCACACCGACGAGGAATACCGACGTGGTTTATGAGGGTCTATCGGTGTTGGGCGCTCACACGGATGGATGCGTGACAATCGAGGCGGGGGCTTGTATCACAGGCGCTGTCACTCTGCAAGGGAGACCCGCTCCCCCGGACCCGTCTTGGAGCATTCCTGTAACATTCACGCTCTATCCTTCAGGAGGGATCACCCCCACCTATACCTTCGCGCCTACTACGGATATATCCGGGACCTTCACCGTCTGCGAAATCGCTCCTGCTACCTACGACCTTTGTGTGAAAAATGCTCACACGCTTAGCAGCAAGAGGTCAAATGTGGAAATCACCCTCGCCCCCAATTCAATCGCCCTGGGCACGCTTCGGGAGGGAGATGCCGATGATGATGACTGCGTGACTATCACCGACTTCTCGCTTCTGAGACTAACCTTTGCCAGGTGTGAGGGGAGTGAAGGGTTCAACCCCGGAGCAGATTTCAACGGGGATGGATGTGTCAACATCTCCGACTTCTCCTTGCTGCGAATGAGCTTTGGAGAATGTGGAGAATGTCAAGACATCGGCGCAGGGACCCTCGAGCTTTCAGCCAGTGGCCTCACCGTATCTGCTGACACCGTGTCAATAAGCATTGTCCCGTCGTCCACCATCGTTTGGGCAGACGACATTGTCACTGTTGATATCGTAATCGAGGCTGGCAGTCAATCTGTAGATGGGGCCGAAGCCCACGTTGACTTTGATCCAGATTATCTGACCGTGGTTGATGCTGAGGGCAATCCAACAGACTCCATCATCAGCGGAGCTGCGCTTCCCACAGAGATACAGAACTCCGTTGATAACAGCCAGGGGACAATTGATTATGCCGCCGGGATACTCTCTGGTGAGCCGCCAACAGGCGCCTTCACCCTGGCGACAATTCGATTCAAGGCCGAGGCTCCAGGTCCTCAAGCAGGCATCCCGCTTTCCTTTGTCTTCACACTCCCCAGGAAAACGCAAGTGGTCTTCGAAGCTTACCCGATTCTGGGCGATCACACGGATGGAAACCTGAAACCCCGCATCTTCGGCGATTTCGATGGCAATTGCGTAGTGGAGGCTTATGATATCCTGCAGGTAGCCGACCGGTGGTGTGCCAGGTGTGGTGATCCTGACCCTGCCTGCCCATCCTATGATCCTCTCTACGACCTTGACGATGACTGCAGCATTGACATCATGGATATCATGCTGGTGGCGGTTCACTGGGGGGAGACGTGTGAGTGAGGCGGCAGTTTGAATCGCAGAACACGTGAAAGGCCACGAAAAGCGCAAGAAGCTTTCGTGGCCTTTTGCCCTCACACCCTGGCCAGGCCGCAGTCTCACGCAAGGTTCATGCCGAATTCACACTATTTTCACCCCCAAAACCCTCAATGTGTGTTACACTTAGTAGGCCAATGGTAACTACTACTCAGGCTGTCATTGCGAGCGGAGCGAAGCAATCCCCAAGCCGCAAGGAGGAGATTGCTTCGTCGCAAGAAAACGCTCCTACTCAGAAACTTCCCCTCACCCCAGCCCTCTCCCCAACGGGGCGAGGGAGCACGTCCCCTCTCCCTTGCAGGGAGAGGGTTAGGGTGAGGGTGGGACGTTTCTGCTCCCTACGGATGGCGCGATGCGCCATGGCCGACTCGCAATGACACGGGCTGAGCAGCAGTTACGGTCAATGATAGTAAGGAGAAGCTAGATGAAGGTCAGACACTTTCTTTCACGTAGAAGGCTGGCAGTCGTTTTTACCTGCCTGATTCTTTGCACAGGCCTGTTTTCGCTTCCCAGCGTCCTGGCCGTTCCTCCGGCTGTCATATCCACTTTGGATGCGGCGGCGCCAGCGGCGGCGACAGCGCCCGGCTTCGAGGAAATCAGGTTGACTGAGGAGAATAACGGCGGCCTGGCTGAGCTCGGCAAAGATCAAGTCCTGATCATCACTCTGGAGAGCAACCCATCCACTGGCTACTCATGGGAAGTAGCGGAGATGGACGAGGACTTACTGCGCCAGGTGGGGGAGACCGAATTCGAGCAGATGTCACCCCTGCTTGGCGCTCCAGAGAAGCAGATTCTGCGCTTCAAGGCGGTAGACGCGGGCCAGAGCACCCTCAAGCTGGTCTATCATCGCTGCTGGGAAAAGGGCGTGGAACCAGCTAACGAATTTTCCCTCCAGGTGGTTGGGTCGCCAGACGTCGCGCCGGAGAAAGGGTTGACGAAGCCTGCGGTGGAAGAGTTCACACACCTGGAACTCTCCCGGCGGCGTCCCCCTGTTGAGCCTGGAACCCCTGGAGAGATCGAACTGCAAGGGGGCAGTCTCGCTGGCTGGGCCAACATCGTGACTGAAGATTTCGAAGGGAGTTTCCCAGGCGTCTGGGATGTATTTGATGACGTTAGCGGCTATGGCGAATACTATTGGGGCCAGCGCGATTGCAGACCTCATGCCGGCTCCTACAGCGGCTGGGGCGTGGGCGGCGGGGCAAATGGTGGTAGTCTTTCCTGTAGTGCCGACTATCCCGATAACGCCGAATCCTGGATGGTCTATGGGCCATTCGACTTGTCCAGCGCATCCGATGCCGAACTACTGTTCTGGTATTGGAACTACTCCGAATCGTACTACGATGGCCTTTTCTGGGGCGCTTCCATCAACGGCAACAATTTCTACGGCAACGGCGTCAGCGGGGATTCTGGCGGGTGGAACGAAGTGAACTTCGATTTGACCGATGTCTACATTTTAGGCGATCTCACCAGCCAGCCAGAGGTCTGGATAGCTTTCGTCTTCGACAGCGATTTCGCCCTCACCGAAGCTGAGGGTGCTTATGTGGACGATATCGTCCTCCGCAAGGTGACGGGGGAACCCACCACGCCCACACCTACCTCCACGCCAGATGGCCCTCCCTCGTCGCTCCCGGCCGCTTTTGATTGGCGAGCTCAGGGGGGAGTCACCTCCGTCAAGAATCAGGGTTCCTGCGGCAGTTGTTGGGCCTTTGGCACGGTAGGCCCGTTGGAAGCCAACATCAAAATCAAAGATGGGGTTGAAAAGAACCTCTCGGAGCAGTATCTCCTTTCCTGCAACACAGATGACTGGGGCTGCGGTGGTGGGTGGTGGGCCCACGATTACCACGAGTGGAAGAAACCGCCCGGCGAGTCCGACGCTGGAGCAGTCTTGGAAGCAGATTCCCCCTACGTGGCAGCGGACACACCTTGCAACGGCCCCTACTCCCATCCTTACCAGATTGATTCCTGGCACTACGTAGGAAGCGAATGGAGTGTTCCACCTGCTGAAGCCATAAAGCAGGCCATTTATGACCATGGGCCTGTTGCGGCTGCCGTCTGCGTAAACTCCGCTTTTCAAGGCTATCCCGGCGGTGTTTTTACAGGCCCTGAATGTGTGGACCTGAATCACGGCATCGTCCTGGTCGGTTGGGATGACAATCAAGGGACGAATGGGGTATGGATCCTGAGAAACTCCTGGAGTGCAGGCTGGGGCGAAAGCGGCTACATGCGCATCGAA
>Ga0265595_1000519_pt1 | contig 34287 bp, 28 predicted proteins | sample saktaG_15_FD_190148 | JGI IMG/M metagenome (GOLD analysis project Ga0265595, IMG submission 190148) | Saline water microbial communities from Sakinaw Lake, British Columbia, Canada - sak_2013_06_06_50m | ecosystem: Environmental > Aquatic > Non-marine Saline and Alkaline > Saline ...
CTTGATTTTACAATACCATCCTTACGGAAGTTCTTGCTTTTACACTTTGGGCAGTTTTCCATTTTGATATCATTTTTGGTTTATAACTGCACAAAGATAATAAAACTATACTAAATTAACAATGCCAGTTTTTATTAATAATGTTCTGATCAATTGATATTTAAGTTGTTAATTGTTAAATTATTAATTATGAGATTAGTAACTGTTGTTTTTGTCTTATTCCCCTTGTTTTTTTGTGCATTAATGGATAGCAAGGGACAAGAAACCGGTAATGCTAGTATTGATAATTCTACTATTCGTATGGAGGATTATGAAATTCAGTACCCAAATCATGTGATTGTAATTGTTGATAGGTCGGGTTCAAACAAGGATAAGTTCAGAACTTGCTTTGCAAATAAAATCAACAGATACTTAAGGTCAATAATTTATGATAATCTTCAGTTAGATGATAAGGATTATATTTCATTTGTTTCATTTGGTTTGGACAGAGAAAGACCTTCTATGCAACGGTTTATTGAAATTGATGAAAATGTATATGCTGACCTTGAACAATATCCTGGTGCTGCAGCAATATCAGGTTACGGTTTTACATATGAGAAATTGGATCTTGGATTAGAAAGGATAAATAGATTATTCAATAATCCCGGTTTCAACTACAATTACTTCTTCAGAAAGAATTATGGTGGAATCACGCTCGCTGAGGAGATGGCAGTCGGATTTTTAAAAAATGATAATATTAAAGTTAACAATACATATATAATCACTATCAGTGATGGGGAGTTTAATGCTTCTGACCCGGTTTATGAAATAGAGATATTTAAACAAAAGCCTGTTCCAGGCATAGAACAAGCCGAGAAAACCATTGAACTATTGAATGAATATTACAATATTAGCAGAATGGATGTTGTAACAAATAACTGTCATATTAATCTGAAAGTATCTAAACTTAACTCCAAACTTTTAAGCAGTTTCAATATCAACAGGCTTGTAGATTTTAAAGATATAAATGAAAATATTCCATATCATCGAATCCCTGACGGATATGAAATAGGTGGTGAAATTGAATTTATTGATAATGATGAACTGTCAGTCTATAAATGCTATATCAACTTATATAATTCAAATGATAAAATCATTGCAACAAAGGTTCTAAAAAATCCAAAGGGAAAATTCAATGTAACCCTGGACCAAATATTTCCTGAAAAAACTGATTTCAATTATATAACGTTTGATTTTGATGTAGCCCTGAAAGACAGTGTTTATAATGCATCTATTATGTCCAGTGCATTATTGCCTGATGATGTGAGAGGTAATTTCAGGAATCAGATTACTTGCTACTATGATAATGAGGGAAAGATACTGGCTGTTTTTCCGATGCCCAATTTCATGTATTCAGTCTCTTCTTCTATAGTTGGCAATGACGCAAGTTCAAGTATTCTATTTTGGAATATACTTATATTAACCATCTTGGGTGTAATATTAGTCATACTTTTTTTTAAATATTTAAAAAGACACAGAGTGAATAATGATGCCAATGAAGTTCAAATCAATTGACAAAAAATTTGACCATGAAATATATAAATATTGATTTTAAGAATCCTACGGAAAGAGTTGAAGAAATTGATAAAGTAATCCTTTCTGTTCCGGAGAAACGATTTTTATTTAACACGTTAAAAAAAGAAATCAGTATTGAATATCATTCAATCTATGTTGACAACATCAAAGTCCCTGACAGTATAAGTATATCCAACTTAGGTGAGTTGATTAAACTGAAATCACAGGAATCTGATACGTACGAAACCTCATTCGCTAAGTTAAAAATGGATAGTAAATCAAGTGAAATCAAAATAGGTGTAGATACAAGTCAGGTCCTGGATTATAATGCAGATGATACTTATCGCGAAGTAATTACTTTTGATGTTGTGTTTGTTCCCGAAGAGGGGGCAGCGGAAATGCGAAAAAACTTTGAAACTGAACTGGTTTTCATGAGGGGAGATACTGAATTGGTGGTAGATTTTCTTCTGGATCCAGATGCATCCTCAGGAATTGAACATAGAAAGGAAACAAAAATATTATTAGGTAGCTTTAAACTGCGATCCATTGCCAATCATTCATTTTCTGACATCATTGATTGGTGTAATATCAAAGTTTATACTCAAACTGATGATTATGATGATGATGTTTTCTTTGGGGAAAACCTAATTTTAAATAGCCGAAATATAAAAGTTGATAGTACTGCTAAATATGATATAAAACTGCTTAACCTCATGCCGAATAAGAGTGTCAGTGTTGATTTGTTTACTGATTTAAGCAGGAATGACAGCCCATTAGATGCAACTGAAGAGTATGTGTATTTCTCAATAGAGTACTCTATTAAGGGCAAGATATATCACAAGAAACATCAGTTCTTTTATAACTTATTGCCAGATAAAAGGTCAACAGCATTGATGTATTTGATCAAAACCGGGAATGAGTTTGAAAGACTATCTTCAAATAAGATATTGGTTTCAAGCTTCCAATGGTTTGGCTCAACCACTAAAGGAAAGAATAATTGCTATACTATCCGCGTAGGAAATTATGCTGAAAGTGGAGATGGAAAAGTATCAGTCAAAGATTTCAAATTTAAGTTTAATTACGCCAATGAAACCACTTCCATTATTCTTGACAAGGATTCAGACCTTTCAGATGATTATTCTGATATTACAAAATATCTGGAGAACTTGGTTGAGATCATCATGGTTAATGATAAACCAGCGACAGATCTCCCTGATTCCATAGAATTTGAGAACAAGATGAATTCATATATTGACTTAGAAGTATCTTTTCGTCATGATGCAATTGGATTTATTCCTAAGGATATTGCTTCAGTGGTTTCTGAGATTTCTTTTATGCATAAGACCTCAGATGAAAAAGGCTGGAATGAGTTCAGCTCAAAGATCTACTTTAAAATTGAAAGGAACCTGGGTGACTCATGGCTGGCATTGGATTTAGGAACTTCAGCAAGTGTAGCAGCATTTGCATCAGGTGAGATGCTTGAGAGAAATCATGATAGGGTTGAGAATCTTCTAATTGATTTACAAGGTAGCTTAAAGGATTATATTAAGAACTATGGTTCACCGGAAACAGAAGTTGCTGAGAAAAATACACAGTTTCTTTCGACAGAAATGATTTTAAGGCAACCGGATAACGGGAATATACCGACAATGGAGTCAGATGTTTTTAAAGAGGATGTTGTATACATCTCTCCTAGTCGTGGCGTCTATGAGCAATTTCGTTGGGCGATGGTTCCTTATCTCAAATCATTAATTGGCATGGATACAATACCCGATTTTAATGGTGAGATTTCTAATCGATATCAATACAGGATTACGCGAAGCCCCGATAGTGTTACTTCATTCAAGTTACAACCCATCAAAGTTGATTCCATCCTTAAGAACACCTATAATTTAATGATCAGGGATTTTATTGTGAGTAAGATTCCCGAGACTGAAGAGTTGAATAAAGTAATTCTTACTGTACCCAATACATTCACACCAAAGCATTATGAAGCCATAAGGGCTGTAATTGATGAACGATTCCCCAATATACAGAAGGATTACATCAACTTCATCAGTGAATCAGACGCTGTTGCTGTTTATTATATATCAAACTGGCAGGATGTAAATGCCAACAGAGATAATAAATCCCAGTTTGAGTATAATGATGAGTATATCCTGGTCTATGACATTGGAGCCGGAACGACAGATCTTACATATTTTAAGATATCCAGATCAGAGGATGATGAAAAAAATATTGAAATAATAGGAAAATTCGGCAAAAGCACAGCAGGTAATTACCTTGATTATACCATAGCTCAGATACTTGAAATGGAGAAACCGCCGGAAGCTAATTATACTTATTTGGGTGAAAAGGGGGATAAGGTGGTGTGTGAAATGTTAAAGTATTTTATAAGAGAAAAAATCAAACCTAACCTGAATAACAGCTTTGCTTTTTACATCAACCCTGGGGATGGGTCAGTATCAGATATATATGAATCCGACTATATTGAAATGAATACTGATACGATTGTTCAGCATCCGATTATGGAACAGTATCTCAAAAGTAATTCCTTCGAATTATTTGAGAAGTTCTTCTCATTATTTGATCGTTTGAATGTACATGAAAAGGAAACGCTGGAGAAGGGTGAATTCCCTATTGATACAGTTGTGTTCACAGGGAGGACGATTCAGTTTTCAGGCTTGCGCCTGCACGTACAGGACGAAATTCTGAATTGGACTAACAGCCTGGAAACCTATTTCATTGAAAATATTGATCCAAGTAGGTTAAAGAGTGTAGTTGCTTTGGGCGCTCTTATATATGCGATGAATTACAGGAATACAGCTACTTCTTTAGTAAAAATAAAAAATCGCAACATCTATGCACGGTATGGGTTCCTATATAAAGATGTTAAGAGCGGATTATGGAGATTCAAAGAGTTGTTAAATCCTTCAACAAGACCTTCCGATTCGAAACCAAATGTGGTAGATGGGTTGACAATCTACTCCTATGACACAGATGTTTATAATGCACTTCCAAAAGGTGAAACCCCTTATCTGGATTTAAGAGCAACAATTTCCGGTTTTTTTGTTCAGAGTTTCTCTCAGCATACAGCGCAGGATATTAATGAAAACAACTGGCAATATGTAACCGTAATGTTCAGCTTTTCCAAATCACAGATAGGTGCAGGCACCGATCTGTCAAAGGTTCGAACGAGAATTGAAGTAAAGCACAACAATGATATGATAGTAACAGTGGGAAATTATGTAAACGACCCGCAGGCACCTTTAAAAATTGATACAACTGGGAGTGAAACCTTTAAGAAAAGTATGTGGCCATATTATTCAGAAATCTAAAATTACCATTATGAAGAAAATTATACATACTCTTATTTTACTTTTTTTTATTACACTTTGTTCCAATGAAAATGCATTGTATGCCCTACAAACAGATGCTTCAGACACGGTAAAAATTATAGCATTTGTTAATGATACAATGTATTTCCATAAAGAGGATGGAATGTTTTTTAAGCAAAAACTGTTAGAAACAAATAAAAATGGAATGACCTATAAATTATCTGATCTAATATCAAGCATAAAAACTTATTCTAACAGTGTATTAGTTCAATATGATTTGCCTTTAAACGATTTCTTATGGCATGATACCCATAATACAAATACTTATTTTGAATTTAAAATTTTACCTCAGTTAGATAATTCAGACAGAAAGATAATAATGCAATATGATAATGATATTGTTGATCAATCTAAACCAATCTATCTATCACTTTCTGATGACAAGAAAATTAATTGGGATACACTTTCTTTAATTTTCAAAACTGATACAACGTCTTTTGAATATATGAAAGATGATCATATAATTGAAATTATAAGAGAAGTATACTTTCTGGACCAAAATAATGATGAATATGATTTTAAACAAAATGCAAATTACGAACATAATGATACGATTAAATTTAATTTTCAGATTACATATAAACTAAATTTATTTGATACAAACAATAAATTTAATACTATTGGAATACAAAAAACAGAACATATTTTTATTTTACAAAGCAATGATAATTGGTTTCAAAAAAGATGGAAAGAAATATCTCCATTTATTAACGAAATAATTATTGGATTATCAGCAATTCTTTTAGTACTCCTTGTTATCTGGATCCAAAAAAAATACTCATATAAAAACAAATTAATCAGTCAGCTTGAATCAGAAAATTCGACTATTAAACTAGATTTGGGTAATCTAGAAAGAAGACTGGAACAAAGCCAGGGAAGGGTTACTCACAATAAACCAACTATCGATGAACGCATTGATCCTAACACCGTATCTAAACAAAAACATGAAATTAATAAATTGCAACTAGACCTTAATAGTGCTCGAAAGGAGATAGAGTTAAAAAATCAGGAGGTAAAATCTTCAAAAGATAGAATTGCTAATTTGGAATCAAACGGGATATCTATTAATCGGGAAAAAGATAATTTAAATCGCGAAATAACCAGATTAAACGAAAAGGAAATATATCCCGATTATCTTATAAAAATAAGAAAGGATCTGAAATCTGTATATCATTTATTATCTGAAACAGATAAGAAAATGATATCGGACAATGTTTTCAAAAAGATAGTGAGTTCAGCACTGATGGGTCAAAATCCACAGTATTCTCCTTCCCGTGTATACGACTTTGTTCGTGAGAACGATTTTATCCTCGAAATTATGGGCTTGAGAAATGTTTCTGAACTAAAGAACATTGACAAAAAGACATTTTTTGATAAGTTCTTTAAATCATATTATTTAATTAATTTAACAAACATTGCACAATTGTATGCTTATAGTAAAGCCGGACAAGCTAACTTCAATATCAGGGCGAAACTCCAAAATACTGGCGCTAATCCATCTCTAATTATTGAGGTTGTTGACCGTCTGATGAAAACAATAAAGGATGAGTTTGATGTTTCTCTTATCGTTCCTGGACTTTTAGAGAAATATGACAGCTTCAAATATGAGAAAATATCTGTAAGTGTGGTTAGGGAAGTGATGGCGGTTGAGTTGCCAGGTTTGGCTGATGGATTGATCTACGACATTAGCCGAATTGGGTTTGAAGGTTCAATCAGTGGAAATATTAAGCCAAAGGTAGCAGTTAAAGAATCATAAAAAAGTTATTATTATGGAAAAAATTTATCAATGTATTTCAAATGAAAGGCATGTGTTTGTTGAACACCCCTCCATGGGTTTGTGTCCCAGATGTCCTTCAGGATCATTTAGAAGCGTATTAGCCAGACAAAAGGGAGAAAAAGGATTTGATGAGGCTGTGGAATTTATAACGGATTCTTTGAACCCGATTATTAAAAAATCTGAGTTTGAAAAACTGCTTAAGAATGCACAACTATACTTAAACCGGAACAACTTTGATGATGCACTCAGGGAGTATCGTAATGCTTTACTAATGAATATTGATAATGATACGATTCAAGAATTAATGGAAGAAGCGGAGAAGCTTAAAGAGGAATATCTGAAAGCTAAGGAAATGGAATCAAAAGAGATGGGTCCTGTCCCCGAGATGGAAGGTCAGGAAGCCGGTTTGAGTATTCTTCTGATGGATGTATCGGATTCCATGAACCAACCTGCCTTTAAGGGAGCCCAAATCACACGTTTGCAAATGGTTGCCAAGTCAGCTGCATATGGGATATTTAGCTTAGGTGATATGTCAAACAATGAATATGCCTTTTTACATATTTATAAGTTTGACCATGAAGTTACCCCAGTTATCTTCTCGAGCATAGGATACCTCTGCAATAAATATGGTTCAGCAGAAAGGCTCGAACAATTTTTATATGAAGAGTTGAGTAAACGAAATGGACAAACGGATATTAACACTGCATTGAGCATCGCATACGAGGAAGCAAAGCAATTTGCCAGCGGAAGTTTCAAGATTCTGGGTAATTACGTGGTTAAGGAGAGTTCTGCACCGATGGAGGACGGATCTGTGGGCTATATTAAAAACATTGGTGTACTATTGTATACCGATGGAATGCATTATGTTTCGGGGAGGGAAAATGAAAAAATAAAAAATCCATTCTTAGATTCCGGAGAACTTGGCCATGATGTGCTGATTGGTGCTTTTATTGGGAATCCTGACACACAGGACTGCAAAGATTTGGTTAATGTACTTTCAACATGTGTTAAAAAAGGTCACGATGAAAAGCAATTCTTTTTGATCGATGGCATTGATAAAATGAGCTCATTTAAGAGATTGTTTCGGATGGCATCAGGAGCTTCAGGATATTGTCCGAAATGCATGGTCGATGTTCACAGAGGAGATAAGATGGATTAAAGAAATAAAATACTATTAACAATATTTATTTTAACTTTAAATGGACCAATTACTAATAATTCTTATTTTCAAACTTGCATTGGTCATTGTCCTGTTATCTGCAATAACATTCATGATAATGAAGATTTTTTTCAAAAATCCTTTTAGATCCTATTTTTCTGCTCGCAGTACAAGCTCAGATCGGCCTAAAATACTTCCCTCAAAACCCGAGCCAGTTCATGATTCTTTACTAGAATTACAGCAATTGGATTATGTAATTGAGAATGAACTGAGAGATATCGGTGTTACTGGGGTTGTTTCGGGAACTGAACAAAAACTGGACATGTTGGTCAGAAAGTTAAAGGGAAGAACTATCAATCCAACCAATGAAAAGAAAGATACTGAAATTCAAGTAGTGTATAAAAAGGATTTAAGTGAAGAACAATTCATTGAAGTTCTCAATAGGAATCAAAACTACATCCCATCTCATTCACAATTTCTTATAAATGTCTTGAAGGAGAAAGGGCTGTTGAATAAGCTTCATGATGATTCTCATAGTGTTTTTCAGATCGAGGGATTGTTGGCAGGCGGACCCCGTAAAGGCAGTACTCTTGACAATAAGGAACTAGGAGAGGATACGGCTGGATTTTGCCAGATAAAGGATTGGATGTTTTGCTGGGTACTCGACGGGGAAAGTGATTCACAGCCTGTCATGAACATTCATAATAGCATTGAGTTTGATACAAGAAAATTGGTGCAGGACACGGGGAGTAAGTTTATCGCCAATATCCAAAGATCTAATCCAACGGATAAAGATATTGGCAGGGATTTCCTGTACAACCTGTTTAGTACAACACTACAGGGGGTTATCAAGGAGTGGAATTCAAGGCTAGTGAGAACTCAGCTTAAGGATTATAATGCGCATACATTAACATTTGGTTCCACTATGATTCTCGGATGTCTCAATAAAAACACGAAAGAACTTCATGCTCTGCGGCTGGGAGATTCAATCTTATTGCCATTTGACCAGAATTACGGCCTGATAGCAGAGGCAGGTATTCTGAATGAAAGACAGCGCAAAGCTGCATTCTATGCAATTTTTGAGAATAATACCTTTAATGTGGCAAAAAACCTTGAGTCGCAATTCCAATATGCGTGTATCAAAAACGTATCATTGGTATATTTAATCTCAGATGGGTTGATTAAAAAAGCAGATGACAGGTCAATTTTTGAAAGGGCAGCCAGGCAACCAAATAAGACAGAACTTTTAAGAAAAGAGGTTTTTGACAGTGATGACAAAGCACTAGTATGTATTCAAATTACAGAGGGATAGGAAATGTCAACAATTACAATATACAATAAAGAAATTGAATTTGATTTTCAAAGCATTGACAACTGGAAAACTCAGGGAGGGGATCCATATGCCTTCCCTGTAAATATAGGAGGACACGATTGTTTTGTTAAACAATTTATTGGTAAACCTCCTAGATCAAGAGAGATGCTGAAGTTTTTTGATGATAGGGAAACTAAGGGCATACCAAACGTATTTGAATATTTTAAAAGTGAAGAGCAAGAGATTGATCAGGATGTATATTATCTTGTTCAAAAGTTTATTCCTGGGAAAATACTACATGACATTATACTACCTAAAGGTTCAAAAACAATTAACCTTGAGAGTTTTGCCAAGAATATGATTTGGGCCCTTGAAGAAATTCATAGCAGAGACCACTGGCATTGCGATATTTGCTTTAAAAATATATTAACCTCGGATTATGAATATACGCTAATTGATCTGGATTCCTGTTTACCCCTTGATCAAAATCCTGACAATGATCATGCCATAAACCATGACTTGATTAGTGGTGTTATTCAGTTTTTCAAAGATAATGGCTATTTATTCAACTGGGAAAAACTTTCCGGAGACAATTATAATTATCTTCAGGTAGCCATGGCTATTTTGCATCTTTCCAGGTACAATTCTAATACTGATGATATTGATGGAACACCGAGATCGATAATGGTTACATCAAAAGAATTTGTCAGGAATAAGAACAACTATTTCTTAGACTTTTTATTGAATGGTATTTTTAACAAGTACACCTTAGATGATTTGAAAGATTTAATTAAAACTTTTAAAGTATCTGTTGATAAGATTGAAGATTCACATGACCAGCTGAATTCAAACACAAAAAGTAAAATTGATCTTGCAATTAAAAAAGGAATTCTGATAAAGGTTGGAAATGGCAGGATGCAATCCAGTACTCCTCCTGAGCAACCCGAAAATAAAAAACCAGAAACTTTGGATGATCCTGTTATTGATATCTGGATAAATAATCAACCTGTTGTTGATGGAAAAATTTTCGTGGATTCTGATCAGATACAATTCAGATGGGATATTGAAAATGCAACTGCAGCTTTCCTGGGGAAGAATAATATTCCCTTAAAAGGAAGCAATTCAATTAAGCTGGATCAGATAAATTCTAAATACTGTGTCAAAGCAGTTAACCAGGTACAAGGAAATGAAGAATCCAGGCAATTGACAACATGTTGTGAAATTGTATTGAAAGTGCCAAAACCGAAATTTAACTATTTAGAAATTAATCAAATACGTAATACACAGTTTACGTTCAATAAAGGAGAGAAAATCACCTTATCCTGGAACGTTACAAATGCTAATTCAATTTTACTGAATGGCGAGTATATCAGCAATAATGCTCAGGGAATGTATGCTTTAACTGTCGAAAAGAATATGGAACTGAGCATGACTGCAATAAATGAACTGTTAAATATAGCAGAAACCACCAATTCACGGACCATAAAGATCTTTGCAAGAGGTAAACCCGATTGCCCCAGTATTGACAGGGTTCATATCAATGGGATTTCTGTTGAAGGAAAGAATGTTTTCGAGTGTACGGTTGATAAGGAATTGATATTGGATTACAAAGTGTCAAATTGCAGAGGGATTATCGTTTGTGGCGAGAAACTCAGGAATCAACAGGGAAAATATCCTATTCCAAATGATTGCTCAAAGCTTGAGCTGGAAACTTTCGGAGGCGAGGGTATGGATAAGCTATCAATTAGGATAGATCGTATCAAAAAGCAACAACTAACTGTACGACGTTTAACACTAAATGGTGTGAATATCATTGATAGAAGTGAATTCTTAAACAGATCATTAAAGCCCTTGTTTCTGGAATGTGATTTTGAGAACTGCACTGAGATAGTAGTCAACGGGGAAAGGATTAAGGGATCAAGAGGAACTTTTTCGATTAGTCAGGAATCAAATCCTATGAATATAAAAATTGCAGGAATCGGCGAATCGTACGATAATAAACCAGGATATTCAAAATCTGTAATGCTAAAACAAAAACTGAATTTCTGGCAGAGATTAATCCTGTTCTTAAGAGAAATATTTTAACCCAAATTCAATAGCTTATAGTATGGTAACACCAAAAGAGAGATTATTGCAAAACCCTGATGAGAAAGTTGAGAATTTTTATAACGTAGCCAGGGAATTTATTAGCTATGCCAGTTCAGCTCACCAGAGAGCTATTGAACTTGAAGATAAATTTGAGAAAGATAAAAACAGTCTCGGTGATTCCACTTCACAGGCAGAATCACGGATCCATCAGGTTAAGAAGGAGGATCTGGAAGCAGCCAAATCAGTATTAAAAAGCCAACAGAATGCTTTAGAGAATTATAAGACTTTGCTAAAGCAGAATAAAGATATAAGTGCAGCACAAAATGAAATATTAAACTCGATGAATAATGCATTTGTCGTTGCACACGACTTAAAAGTAAAAGAAATCGAAAGTAATTTCGAAGAGAACCAGGGAAATATTGGAAGTTTGCCTGATAAGTTAAGAAATCAAATAGCTGATGAATTTGAACATAATAAGAAGGCTTTGTTGGAAGAGTTTGATCACGAGAGTAAAAAGTATGATATCGTTTATTCAGAACTTTTTGACCCTTTTTATGAAACTGCAAATGCAAAAAATCCTATCTGGCAGGACCTGAAAAGTAACAGGTTCATCCCGTTCAGCTACGTGGTTGCAGCTTCCTCTAAGATTACTGTCAGATTGTTCGGTGATCTTCGCATGTACGACGTTCCTCATGTAATCCCGTTTTTAAACCGGAATAATTTACTGATCAAATGCAATTCACAAACAAAGCAGCTCGCTTTGAATATTGCAAATTCGATTGTATTAAGAAATCTTATTGCACTCGGGGATGAAGGTATCCAATTAACTCTTGCCGACACGTTAAACCTGACTGAGAATTTTACAGAGCTTAAAGGTCTTCCATCCAAAGTTATGAGTGAATTTGTTACTACAAATGCAATGGTTTTAAAAAAGATGTCCCAGGCATTTCAACACATTATTGATGTAAAGTCTCGCTGTTTGAGGAAGGATATAAAGAACCTGGTAAGCTATAATTTAACATCAGATGTTAAAGAAAAATATCATATTTTATACCTTTCTAATTTAATAAAAGATTACGGAAATGAGAATTTTGAACAACTTATCACAATTCTGAGAAACGGAATAATTGCAGGGAATTCATGCATATTAATTCAGGAATCTGAAGACATAGAAAATTTACTGATAAAAACCAACTCAAATTCAGAAGTTAAGGAACAATTGAGTGAAATTGAGCGTAATTGTTTCGTATTAGATTTGTCAAGTAAAGAATTAACTGACAACCTTAACCTTGAGTACGATAATATAAAATGGGAAGACGTTACTGCATTACCTTATTCAGAAATTATTGATTACATTAATAAAGAATCCGGGGATGTTCCTATTATAAGATTTGAAGATTACAAATTAGAAGTTAATTCCTGGTGGAAAGCAGATTCTGCCAATGGAATGGAGATCCCAATAGGAATCTCCAGAGAAACGGGTAAATTGGAAGTTGTCACATTCAGCGATAAAGAAGATTTTCACAGTGGCCTAATGGTGGGTGTCCCAGGTTCAGGTAAGAGTAATTTATTCCATGTATTCATCGCAAATGCTTGCATGAAATATTCACCGGAAGAGGCTCAGTTCTCACTGGTTGATCTTAAGGGGACTGAATTTGACATGTATTCACATCCGGATAAACGGCCTCCCCACGTGGCCATGGTAGCTTCAGAATCAGACCGTGAATTTGCCTTGAGTGTGCTCGAAGCAGCATTGACTAATATAAAAAAGAGACAGGAAATTTTCAAAGAAGCAGGAGCCAAGAATTACAGTTCATACCGGGACAAGGGCAATAAAATGCCGCATGAGGTATTGATCTTTGATGAATTCTCTGAATTATTCAAGGAAAATGATGATATCAGCGATAAAGCAACAATCGTTATTGGATCACTGATCCGGTTAGGTCGGGCTTTTGGCTGTCATCTGTTTTTTGGCACCCAGGAATTCTCCGGAACCATTCCATCAGACCTGATCTCCCTTTTTCCGATGCGATTTATCCTTCGGTGTCATGAGGATAGTGCACTGAAACTGTTGGATTATGACAATGATGGACACCGCAGAATCGAAAAAACGGGTGATTTGCTTTTCAACGATAACAAAGGAGTAAAATACAGTGGGAACGAGATTAGAAATAAGTTGATTAAAACCATGTTTATCTCAGATGATGTACAACAAAGCACTCTTGAAAACCTCAACGATTTTAGCAGGACTAAATTGGAAACTCCACCAAAACCACTAATGGTCTTCGATATTTCTCATTTCAATCTGACTGATAATGAGCTGATACAAAACTTATCGGTAATGAGAGATACCAAAAAAATCGAGATTTTGTTGGGCAAAGCAATAAATCTTAGTAGTTCGGATGTTGTTGCGGATTTAAGAAAGGAAATGGGAGGCAATCTGCTTATTGTTGGCAAAGATGAATATTTAGCCATGCAAATCATGAACAATGCAATAATGTCTGCAGCTCTTAATTATAAAAATCCAAATTGCAGTGTTAACATATATAACTCGATTCTGGAAGATTATGAAGATATTTATACTATTCCAAATTCACTATTTTCAGAAATGAAGGATAAAGATATTCATTTGGAAAACAGTGATGATTTTTTAGGTGAACTAAGAGGAATCTGTAAACAAATTGATAAAGAGAAACAGAATCAACATTTTAATTGTTTCTACTCCATGAATAGACTTCGAATCTTACGATCATCTGGAGATAAAGATGAAGCCAGGGAGTTGTTAGCCAGAGTTATTAAAGAAGGACCAGAATTTGGATTTTTCTCTATCATTCACATCGATAGTATTGATTCATTGAAAAAAGTGACAGACAACTACAACATACTCGAATATTTTGATCACAGAGTCGCACTGCAAATGTCCGCAGATGATTCGTCGGATCTGTTGGGAGGAGATATAAGGGCTTCGAAACTATATGATGCCACACGAGAATATACATCTAAATTTGCTTTTTATCATTGTCCATCAACCGATATTTACAGAAAATTTATTGTGTTTAATACCCCCACAAGAGAATGGTTTATCAACAATATCTAAGATAGAAATTAACATCTACAACTATGGGAAAATTTAATGAACATGAACAGGCAGAATTCACTAAGGTAGCTGTAATGAATGCCATAAGCAGTTTTGACGATTTAAGAAAAAGATTGCATTCTGATTATATGGAATGTATCAGACTCGCCAAACAACTTGGGAATTATCAAAAAGATCAGAATTTTGAAAAATTCATGAAAAAATTCGCACCCAATCAAAATGATATTGATGCTTTAAGTAAAGAAATGGATGAGCGAATGAAATATGTTAGAGATAGAATACTAAAAATTGGGGAGGATTATTGGAGAGAAGGTGATTCAATTTAATTATTAAATTATGAGTAAAGCAGTATATACAAGAGCAGTGGCCCACAAAAAGGCTATTACAGATTTAAATGATCGCTCAAGAGATTTGGAAAGAATCTTTAAAAAGTCAGGAGATGACATAATGCAAGTATATCAGTCAGGATGGAGAGATGCCCATTATCGTGATCTGAAAATACAATTTGATAAGGCAACTGAATACTTAAGACCATTGATAGCGTTCATGAAAAAAGCTTCAGCTCATCAAAAAAGATTAGAAATAATAATTAAAAAATATAATGAAGAAACTGCCCCTCGTTCGCATATGAATCGTTAATTGTTTATCCATAAAACAAGAAGGATCAAAGTACATATATATTTCATTGTAATTGTATATCAGGTCATGCAAGGAAAGGCAATTGTTAATATTAAGGGCCTACAGCGCGCAAAGGAGGATCTATCCAAACGGGCTTCTGAGTTGTTAAAATGCCATAAAAAAACAATCGAAGCCATTTCCAAAATGGAACGCTTGGGTTGGAAAGATGCACACTTTAAAGACTTAAAAACGGAAGTCCAAAAAGCAAATGAATATATACTACCCCTGAAGCAGTTTATGGAGCGTGCTGGTTTGTTCCAGGAATCTCAAATGCAGATTCTTAAACAATATAAAAAACTTGATATCCCAAAATTTTAAAGGAAACTATGGATGTTGAAATTACAGATATCAGTCCAGTAGCGGAACTTTCCGAAAAAATGCAGTCCCTGTCTCAACAATCATCTTCCATTTTTTCCGCTGTGAACTCGACAATTACAGAGAAGATGAATGGCATTAAAATGCGTATTATTAATCTCAAAAAAAAGGTAGAAGAAGCACAGAATAAACTCAGAAATACAGAACGAGAGTTGCAGCGTGCTAAAATGCAGAGAGATGTAAATCCTGACGGGAAACCCATTAAACCTGATACATCACAACAAGAAAGGGCAGTGGCAAATGCGAAAAATAAACTGCAAGATCTTGAGAAAAAGTTGAAAGAACTGCAAAAAAGTAAAAATGAACTGGAAAAAATGATCCAAAATTATCAGCCCATACTTGATAAAACTAAGGATCTGGCCGGAAGAAAAATGCAGAACCATGCTGAAGTTCTTAAACAAGTGGTGGTTTTATTTAAAAAATACATTGAAGTAGGCAGACAACAAATATAGCTATGGCATCGGAAGCGGAAATCAAGCAAAAATATGGTGGTAATCTTGTGGATGCAATTGTAATGACTAAATCAGCTATTAATCGTCATTGGAGAGATGACAAAGGAAACCAGGTATCAAAAAACATTGAAAAAACACAACATCTATTCAATGAGTTTTACAAGGAAACTGCCAAGGTAATTAACAAACTGGTTGAAGTTGAAGAACAAGCCCGAAAAGCAGATTGGTCAGGTGAACCTTATGCACACGGACACGGAGAGAAGCTACAAGGAGGATCAAAACATGATCATATTTCAATCATGTACAGTTCGGCTGATGACCCGACTCATATAACAAGTGAACATGATGTACATGATTTCATTGATAATGAAGGAAACTATATGGGGAGTGATTTTTAATAAACTTTATGCTAAGCCATTTTGAAGTTGAAAAAGTAAAATTGATAAATGAACAAACTTGCTGAAATCAAGCAAAAATTTGGTGGCAATTTGGTGGATGAAATTGTGAGATACAAATCAGCAATTAACCGTCATTGGAGTGATGATAAGGGGAAACAGGTATCGAGAAATATTGAAAAAGTACAAAAGCAGTTTGATGAGTTTTACAAAGAAACTGCTAAACTGTTTGAGAAACTGGCTGAGGTTGAAAAATTCGGGCGAAAACAAGCTTGGCCTGATGCAGTTAACAGTGATCATTGGGAAGGCGATAATCAAGGAGGTTTTTCAAGTGATTACATCACAGTCACTACTGAGAATACAATTTTAGGAAGGGACTTCCCTATTTCTACAAATAATGGAGGAGGAAGAAATATAAATGAAACTAGCAGTCCAGGAAGTGTTAGAAATGAAGAAGGTATTACAAATACAGAAGAAACAATTAATTTCGCAGCAAATAGCTCACAAATCACTAGTAAATATTTCGATGACAACACGTTGGAAGATTGGGAGAATCTCGGTCCTGATTCAAGAAGGGATAAATTTGAAAAATATATAGCAGAAATCTCGGACTCTTCTAGAATAGGCATTGGTCAGATCATTTTTAAGGATATGGATGAAGAACAATGGGGATCATTTAATCCATCAAGCAAAACAATTACACTTAACTCAAATATCCTCCATGACCCTGAGAAGTTAAAAATTGGAGTAACAACGATTTTACATGAATCAAGGCATGGATTTCAAAGAGAGGCGATTGAGAATCCACAGAAATATAACATTTCAGAAGAGACCGCTCAACTTTGGAGGATGAATATGATTTATTATAACGATGGACGTGATGATTTTGAAGCATATTATAACCAACCAATAGAAGCGGATGCAAGGACTTTTGCGGATTCGATAGTAAATAAAGTAATGTAATCATGACGGATGATAATTTATCAGAAAGACTTAGAAAAGAGTTCAACTTCTCTGAAGATGAAATAATAATAACACTAAAGAAGGTAACGAGCTTTAGTACGGAATTGTTTGCTCTATTTGAAAAATGGTTTGATATAGGAGCTATACCGGAAAAGAAGTTCTTTGGAGTTGGGTTCAATGACATTTTATCTATTAAAGACAATAACCCCGTGAAAGCATTTATTTTTTTCGACTGGATATTAAGGGATCCTGAAAGGACTGCTAATGCCAATAAATTATTCACGTTGGGGTATCCTGTCTATATGCTGGAAAACTCCCTGATTAAAATTGAAAACCTTCAACCAAAACTAAAACCACTGTACAATGAATGGCTCAGAAATAACAAAGAGCCTGAAATTTCGATCAGGAATTACTCATATCATGATTTAATCAGTAGATTTAAAATGAAGCCTATAGGTGCATTTTTTACACTGGATTGGTTGATCAGAGAACCTGAAAAAGCCATGGCAGCGCTTGAGAGAGGGATAATGTGACCTCATGCCAAGAAACCGGAACAATCTTAACAAGAGTTTTCGGCAATTGTTGGATATAAAACTGTAACTGGACCCTTGATTTTGATTGCCCGTTTCAATAAATTTGTTAAGTCTATCTGGATATGAAATCACAAATAAACCCATTGTATGTTTCAATACCATTTTTTTAACAGGAAATCCGAACTAAAGGAATTGATTGGTTCATTTGAGAAAAAAATTGCCAGGGAGAAGGGATTTTTAGGTTACATAATTCAAGGTAGGGCCGGGATAGGGAAGACAAGGCTGGTGGATGAGTTTATCCTGAGGCTGAATGATGTTGAGATCCTATCAGATATCCCAAAATTCAATCCTTCAAAACATGTGATCACGCATGTATGCGAAAGGGAAGACTCAGAGCCATACAAAGCGTTCATGAAGATCACTGAAGAAATCTACAGATCATTCAAGTGGCAGATCATTCTGATTAAAACTTTTCAACTTGGGCTTGCTGTTTTTGGCATTAACGATGCACTAAACGCCATGGGTGATCTCGTTCTAGCCATTAAAAAAGGGAAAGACGAACGGAAACTGATTAAAAAGGAAACGGCTACGTTTAATAGTTACAGAAAATTCATCAAACGGTTAAGTTCCAGAAAGCCAATGATAATATTTATCCAGAATGTACAATGGCTGGATGAATACTCAATGAAACTAATAAAGAAACTGGTATATGACATACATCCCATGTGGGGCATGATCATACTTGAAGCAGACTCAACAGACATAGAAGAAACTATCAAGAATAGCCTTAACCAGTTTATTTTAGAAAGTAAATTTAGAAGACTTAACCTAAGTCCCTTAGAAAAAACATACCCTGCTAAGCTTCTTTCCTCTCGATTCGGAAAAGATTTCTTCACTTCAGAAGAAAACGATAGTTTATTTACCGTTTCAGAAGGTTGCCCGGGTTATCTGGTTAGTTTTATTGAGAACACATGTATAAGGGAAGGGTGGCTTAGGCAGGAAAGAGGAGAGTGGATCAAGGCCCATGACTTTTTTGACAAAATAAAACCCCCAAATCAAAAACTAATTGAACTGATCGTATCATTGTATCAAGATAAGGAATTGAGTGATGGGGAATCAAGGCTTATTGAAAAGATGGCTATAATGTGGGGGATTCCTGATGTTGTAGTTGTTTCAACAATTAATATGGTCAGGGATATCATGGACTATGGTTTTACGATTGTTGATAAATTGGGCCCGGGTATAATAAGTAAAAACAGTTTCGCCGTTCTGGACCAATCAAATAACCGTTTTATTATCGAATACATTAAATGTAAGAATAAAATTGTTCAGAACGGTTTTAAACACAGGGAATTAGATAATATTCATTTGCTCGAGGCCCGTAAAATCAAGGTTCTCAATGAGGGCATTATAATAATCTGGGACTATTTTGAAGGAAAGCGTTCAAGGCAGTTCCTTATGGAGCAGTTTGAAGAGCATATTAAGAAAAATATAAAAAAATTCCTTGAGATTTCCGAGGGACTGGCCACGATCCATCGCAACAATACCATTCATGGATTATTAAAACCAGAAGCTATTATAGAAAATAATAATGGATCCCACCAATTGGCCTCATTCGATAATTCTCTGATAAATTTGTTATTTGACGAGGATGAATTGATAGAGTGGAATGATGATATTCAATATATTGCCCCGGAGGTTCTTAATAATCAACAACCTACTGAAAAAAGTGATATTTTTTCTCTCGGGATTCTTTTTTATAAATCAATAACAGACAGATTTCCCTTTCAGGGAAGGAACAAGACAGAACTGTTAAGATCAATTGAGAATGATAAAATCACATTCAGTGGATATCTATTATCAATTGTTGATGAACAAATCAGGGAGATAATCAATAAATGTCTCGCTTTTGAACCGGCAGACCGCTTCTCTAATGCAGAGGAGTTTCATACTGCGTTGAAGAAAATAAACTTAAAACCAACACCGCTGCCGCCACCACCAACACCGCTGCCAGTAAAAGTTAGTTTAAAAAAAGTTGCGGTTACAGTTATTGCTTGTATGGCAGTAGGGATTCTAGGCTACTTAATATATGAATATATTATTCGGCCACCTAAAGAACAACAAATCAAGGAGCTAATTACGCTGCAGGTTGATGCAGAAAATAAAGATGTACCTGAAAACGGGTTCCTTTCCCCTTCTATCTTACAATATCTTATCTGTGAGGATCTGATGCAACTCAGTGATGAAGTGGTTTTAACAAGCGATCAATTCAATAAAATATATCCAGCCAGCAGAAAGGAGGAATTTCTCCCAAAGATTCATATATATGCAACTATTATCAGCAGAAAGCTCAATTATGAACTTAAGGTAAAACTGGTATATTACCAAGATGAAGACTCTACAGTAAAAGAAACTTTTGATTTCACTGATCCTTCTGAATTACTCAAAGAAATCATTCCAAGTCTTGCGAAAAAAATATCAAACAAGAATAAGCTGCGCAAATATGCCTATACAACAGATTGGGATGCATTTATAAATTATTATAATGGAGAATTAGCCTGGGCTAAAGTTGATAAAAACAATGCTTTAAGGCACTTTATCAGCGCTATAGCTATTGACTCTGGTTTTTTACTGGCCAAACTCCGCCTCGCAGATATCTACCGGTTTGAGGGAAGTAGTTCACAGGCAAGTAAGGTTCTTTCCGAAGTTTTACCTTATCTTGAAGAGTTAAGTAAGGCGGATTCCCTTCGTGCACTGGCCATGAATAACCAGATGAAAGGAAATACAAGGGAAGCTATCAACAATTTGAGGGATCTTTTGCATTATATGCCGGCGAGGAAAGAACCAAAATATGAACTGGCAGAAGCATTTTTTGAAGTACGAGAGATTCAGAATGCACAGCGTTATTATGAAGCTGCTTTAGAAATTGATCCTGAATTTACTCAAGCAATCAATCATTATGCTTACTGCTTTTCACATCTTGGGGATCATGAACAAGCCCTGAAATATTTCAGAGAATATTTTGCACTTGACCATTCTGCCAATGCGCTGGACAGTTATGGTGATGGACTAATGACAGCAGGTAAACTGGATAGCGCTGAGTGGGCTAAACTAGAGGGACTAAAACTCGATTCAACTCTTGAATATTTGTATAACAGCTTGAATTATATCCAGGTAAAACAAGGAAAATTTGGAAGTGCTGAAAATAACATCAATCATTACATAAAATTTCAAAGCGAACCCGAATTACTGGCAGAGGGTTATTGCAGTAAGGCCATGATTTATTTTCACCAGGGGAAAATTTCACAAGCTTTGGATACATGCTTGAAAGCAAAATCTATCTTTGATTCTGATGAGATTTACTCCAGGAACCATAAAATCCATTGGTTATTATATCGTATTTATGTTAAAACTGGTGACATTTCATCAGCATCCAGAGAATTAGAGGACATGGAGAAACTGATCGAAGAGAATCATATTGATGCCACCAATTACAATGAGATACTTAAGTATTATATTCATTGCAAAGCCATTTCATTATCGCTGGAAAATAAAGTGAGTGAAATTGACGAGTTGGTTAATATATTGAATGTTGAGTTAAAAGAGAAGGTAAAGGATTGGAGTTCACCACACGATTTTGCGTTCTTAAGTACGGAACTGGGGGGTATCTATCTTGACCTTGGAGTATTGAATTCAGCAAAAAAATGCCTTGATAACGCACTAGATTATAACCCTCATTTTACTAAGGCACATTGGTTACTTGTTAATTATTATAACCAGATAGGCGATACTGCAATGGCTGAAAAGCATTTAGCAATCTTCAATGACAACTGGAAGCATGCAGATGATGGTAATTTAATGTATTAATGGGTTTGCAGGAGGTTAACACATGTAAACAAATAATCTTATTTAAATATGAAGTGTCATAGTTGTAATAAGGAACTTGCTGATAATGCAATGTTTTGCGGTTTTTGTGGTACTCGGGTGGAATTGCAAAAGGAAAAAGAATCCTCAAGGTCAGAGGATGATAACCCATCGAATAATAAAAATGAAGCTGATTCTAAGCACGTGGATCCAATAACAAAAGATATTGATGATGCTGATGAAGCAGTTATTTTCAGGGATGGAAAGTATTATAATATCGATAAAGCAGATGACGGTGGTTGGAAAGTAAAGCGCGGAAAAGAAGTTCCAAAGGCAGAAGAAAAGGAATCCGCACCGGAGAGACCAGTAACAGAAGAAGAGAAAAAAGCCCCGGAAGAACCAAGAACAGAAAAACAAGAGCCTGCTTTTACAAATAAAAGTTCTTCAGAAAAGATGGACAAAAAGGAGGCTGGGAATAAAAACACAAGACTATGGACAATTTTAATAGCTATAGTTATTATAATAGCAGCAGGAGTATTGTTTTTTGTTTTAAGTCATTCAAACGGAGATTCTACTCTTACAGAACCAGAAGCATGGGCCAAGGCAGAGTCTTATAATACCATCACAGCCTATCAAACGTATCTTGAGATGTTTCCAGAAGGAAAAAATGCGTTTGATGCAAAGCAGTTAATCGTATTGCTAAACAAAAAAAACGATAGTATCAAGGCATCAATTGAGATTCAAAATCCTCCATTAAGCGCCCCTAATGGCAGTTCGACTCCTGTATCTGCCCCAAAAACAACAGCTAACCAATCACAAGAAAAAAGTGTAAAAGTAGAATTGCCGAAGACCAGTAAAAAACCAGAAACAGATCTTGCTGATAATAACGCAAAGATCAGTGATAATCAAGATTCTCAAACGAAAGGTTTTTCAAGCGAAAAAGTGAATGAAAAGGCACCTGTATCCATTACTCCAGCGCCGCAAGTCGAACCACCTGTAAAAGAGGACTTGACTGTTTACAAAATAGTTGACGTATACGCTTCTTATCCTGGCGGAACCGAGGCAATGTATAAATTTATTTCGGATAACTCAACATACCCAATTGAAGCAACGGAAAAGTTAGTACATGGGACAGTCTATGTTTCAGCTATTGTTGAGAAGAATGGGAAACTAACTGATATTAAGATTGTACGAGGTATCGGATCAGGTTGTGATGAAGAAGCTATTAGGGTAGTTAAAAAAATGAAAAATTGGATTCCGGGAAAACTAAATAATAAAGTAGCTCGGACCATAATAAGCATCCCAGTAAAATTCAAACTACTTTGATTTATCCGTGAGCCACAATTATAAATACTATTTTTAAAGAAAATATTATTACTATGCCAGGTTTTAAACTAACTTATTGCGCAAAATGTCGTAGAACTACTTCTCACGATATTTATATCAGCAGTGGTGACTACCTCCATTCCCTTTGCATGGACTGCGGGAAGGATAATGCATCGGATGCGCGGGTCAGTGAAATTAATGGAGATGGTATGAAAGAATGTCCAAAATGCAATGTTCAAACCGAACATATCAGGTATATTAGTCAGGGAGACTATATACACTGGTTTTGCTGCTCCTGCGGAAAAGACATAGGAAGTGATTCGAAGGTTCGGTAAAAAGAAAGGCCACGATCAAAAACTCAAAACCATAATCTGATTTCTGGAATGAAAATCGGATTGTCATGTTCCATGTCAAGCCTGCTTTACGGCAAAGATGAATTGTGACTCTGTAAACTTTGATCGTTTCATGACAATTATTGGATTTTAAATGTACAACAATTGTCCAAAAACTCTAATTTACATCGTTCCGCTTTTTTGGGATGAGGTCATTTCCGAAATATCATATAGGTCCTGTCTAACTTAATACATGGAGAAACCTAAAGTTTTAATAAGTTTCATTGAAACTCTTGCAAAGGGATATTCACTTGATATCCTGTAGGGAAAGATCAAATGTTATAGAAAAACTGTTTATGATTTTATAACTATAAATAACCCCTCTCTTGCATTTTAAGATATTATCTTTGCGTTGTCACTAGTCAAATCTCGAATGCAACTCTTAATTGAAAATCTGACTTTTAGTTATTCATCCGATAGGATGGTGCTCAGGGATATTGAGCTGATGGCGTCATCCAGGGAAACAATCGCTGTGGTCGGGTTATCAGGTTGCGGGAAATCTACCTTACTGAGATTGTGTTGCGGGATCCTGCCACAGAGCAAACATCAGGTCATTCAGGGATCAATAAAAATTAACGAACAGGATCCAGAAACCTATGTAAAACAAGGGAAGGTAGGATTCATGTTCCAGGAACCGGCTCTGCTGGCAAATTGTACAGTCAACGAGAATATCGCGCTACCTTTGTCACTGAAAAATGACCCGGATAAAGATCGCTTGTGTGAGGAAGTTACTGGAAAGGTCGGGCTTAAGGATTATTCAAATTATCTTCCAGCACAACTGTCGGGTGGCATGAAAACGAGGGTTGCCCTTGCACGTACCTTCATCAACAAACCTGAGTTTCTACTATTGGATGAACCATTTGGAGCACTTGATATTAGCTGGAAGTTTCACCTCTATGGTGAGCTCTTCAACCTGATTTCTGAATACAATCCCATGGTCATGTTAGTAACGCACGACATCCAGGAGGCTTTGCTCCTTTCAAACCACATCATCCTGCTTGGGAAAAACGGAATGATCAGGGAGGAGATAAAAATCGACAAGCCATTGACAAGGGTATTGGATGTTAACGGATTGGCCGGATTACAGGAGGAGTTGTTCTCCCTCCAGGCCATGCTTATGTCTGAAAATCCGCAGGATCATTCACCAGCAGAACAACCTGCCACATGAGAACGAGGGGCAACTATATCCGGTTCGGCATCTATGCAGCTTTTATCCTGCTCATTCTGTTCGCATGGCAGGAAGCCGCAAAAAATACGAATTTCAGGATCCTATTGAGCTCCCCGGAGTTGATAATGGCCTATCTCCTTGAGCACCATGTATTCCTCCTCAAAGCCACTCTCGCTACTCTCTATGAATCCGTTGCAGGTTTGGCAATTGCAACCATCTTCAGCTTTGCCATCATGATTATCTGCTTTTACATCCCCCGGTTCATGGAGTTCATCCTACCAATAATGGTTACCTCCCAGGTAATCCCACTGATCACACTGGCTCCCTTGTTCATCCTGATATTCGGTATCGGCTACGAATCCAAGATCATGATGGCTGCCCTGATCTGCTTCTTCCCGATATTCATCAATTTTGCCAATGGAGTCAAGATGATCCCCCGGAATATTATGGAGTTGATGTTTATCTATAACGCCACCAAGACCCAATTGATCACCAGGGTATATTTCCCCCTATCGTTGCCCTTTATTATGACCGGGTTGAAAGTTGCCGCAACATTGTCGGTGATAGGTGCCATCGTTGCCGAATTTAACGGAACGGAGATCGGCTTAGGTAAGAACCTCTTTCTTGCCGCTAAACGGCTGGAACCGGAACTTATGATGAATTCCCTGTTCCTTTCAGCTCTGTTAGGTGGATTTCTTTATATTTCTATATATCTGATCGAAAAACGATTTGGAAAATGGTATTTAAAAGCTTGAAAATGAAAACAATAAAAATTGTATCATTCTTAATCATTCTGATTTCGCTGGCTTCATGCGGAGGCAGTGTAAAAAATACAGATGAAAAAACCGTGCAGATTTCACTCAGGGAGGCATGGTTCCCCTGGGCAGGTTATGCCGGGGAGGTATATGCTATGAAATTGGGGAAACAGTATGATATTGATTTTACCATTGCCCAGGGAGCGGAAGACATTGATCCCATCAAGATGGTCCTCAGTGGCACCAACGACTTCGGTATCGCTAGCGCCGAAAATCTGATTTTGGCCAACCTGAAGGGTGCCGGCCTGGTCTCGGTTGGGATCCTGAACTATAAGTCAGCCACCTGTTTCCTGGCGTTGCAAAATAAGAATGTGCACACCCTGAAAGATTTTGAGAATAAAACCGTCGGAGTTCTGACTGCTACGGAAACAGAGACCATCTACCGCCTCCTTCTTGCAAGAAACGACATTGACATCAGTAAAATCAAAGAAGTTGAGGCCCCATTTGACCTGGGTACATTCCTTTCAACGGATGCATACGATATCAGGCCTGCTTTCATCTATGATGAACCCGTGACTCTCGACCTGAACAGGGTCCAATACACCATGATAAAACCGGAAGATTACGGCGTGCAGATGATCGGTGCCGTTTACTTTACATCCCGGGAATTGGTGGACAATCACCCGGAGAAAGTTCAGGCATTTGTGGATATCATTGCTGAAGGCTGGAAAAAAACACTGGAGAATCCAACATATGCCATTGAACTGTTAAAGGTTTACGATCCAACTATCAATGAACAACGGGAACTCGCTTCACTGGAAAAGGGATTGGACTATTTCAAAGGAGAAGGTGGAAAGATGCTTTTCGCAAGTGACAGTTCATGGCTTAAACTGGCTGATGACCTGAAATACCTTCAGCGAATCCCCAAGGATTTTGATGTCGGAAGTTGTTATAACAACTCCTTTATTAACACCTATCTGAAAGATGGCATTAAATCGTTTTGAATTCGAAGGGCTAAAGATCTATTACCAAAACGAGCAGGAGTTTCGGACACTCTTCTCTGAAATTTTTGAACGGGAGCAGTATTACTTTCTATCGGATCGTACAGATCCGGTAATTATCGACTGCGGGAGCCACATCGGATTATCCGTTCTCTACTTTAAACTATTATATCCGGAAGCAAGGATCAAAGCCTTTGAACCAGGTGAAGTCGCTTTCAGGATTTTGAAGAAAAACATCTCTGAGAACCGGTTAAAAAATATTGAATTGTTCAATGTTGCCTTGACCAGTGATAACGCTTCAAGATCCTATTACCAGGAGAGCCAGGCTGACCTGGATACATGCGGAAACACCCTCATCCCTGAATGGGGAGCCAGAAACGGATTTACAGTGACCAAGGTGCAAACACGACAGTTATCCGACTACATTAATTCGGAAATAGACTTTCTGAAAGCAGATATTGAAGGATCTGAGACCGAGGTGATCGCTGATATTCACGATCGCCTTACGTGGATCAAAGCATTTTTTATCGAATTCCATATGTATAAAGGGTGTCGCAGAAAAAAACTCGATGAGTTCTTGGATATGCTTCGATCGAGAGGGTTCAAGCTTGAAGCAGAGGTAGTTTCGATAGGATCTTTTATTCCTGAGCGATATTCCGATTGGGTAATGCAGCAGAGTCCGGAGATCTGCTCAATTAAAGGGGTGAAATGTTAAAACTGGAGCTCATACAAAAGCCAGAGATGACAATCGCTGAATACATGGCGATGAATAAGGCTGCCTGGGAACAAAAGGTTACATTTGACATTGCTTCCGATTATTACCACGTTGAACATTTCAGGAAAGGGAATAACGCTATGGATGCAATGGTAACAGAAGGGTTGGGGAAAGTGCGGGGAATGAAACTTCTGCAGCTCCAATGTTATATCGGGATGGAGGCATTGTCTCTTTCCAGGAAAGGAGCCACAGTGACTGGTCTGGATTTTTGCTCCAATGCCATTTCATTTGCCAATAAACTCTCTGCCGACGAAGGGCTCTCAGCAACATTTCTCGACGGGAATGTCTATGACATCCCTGATTTGATAGATGAAACGTATGATATTGTCTTTTCCACATATGGATCTATTTGTTGGTTACCCGATCTGAAAACCTGGGCACAAAGCATCTACAACCTGTTGAAACCCGGAGGGTATTTTTTCCTGGTTGATTTTCATCCGCTACTCATCTCCTTCAATCTCCTTCGAAACAAGTCTGTCATCCACCCATACTTCAATGAAGATCAGAAACCAATACGCATCAGGAGATCCGGAACCTACGCTGACGTAAATGCCGATATCAGAACCATCGAATACAACTGGAATCACAGCATTTCAGAGATCTTGACATCCTTTATCAACAGCAAGTTCATCCTGGAAAAGTTTGAAGAGCATCCCCACATCCCGTTGGATGCCTTTCCCGGATTGGTGAAGGAAGCCGACGGATATAACCACGTAGCCGGCAATAAATACCCCATTCTTTTTTCACTGAGTGCAAGGAAGAAAAGTTAATAGAAATGGAAACCCGCGAGCGTAATGCAATTCAGCAAACATTTAAAAAGATCAACGATCTTTTAAAGGGATCTAACAGGCTTTTGGTGCTTGATTTCTCACACTTTTCTCATGTTCAGGCCAAATTATTCGAAATTTCTGTTGCTTTGTATGGGTATCAGAATCTGATCCAGGATATATACAAACCAAAACTCTTTTATGAAACCGATACCTGGTCCAGATTCAGCGAAGATAACGTAAAGCTTATATATAACTACAGGGATGATTACCAGTATGCCGGACTGGATTCTGACAGACCGTTATCAGCACCACTGACTGAACCCCCTCAGGAGAAGAAAGTGATCAGTGATTTCATCCCTGAGATGATGGTAGGGATACTAAACAAACCTGATGGGTTTGGCGGATGCATGTTCTTTATCTCAAAAAGTTACAACGATCCCGAGGCCCAATCCACGCTTTATGCCACGTTTGAAAAACCCTTTCCCGGAATTCCATTTGACGAAGCATTTGATTTTAAGAGGCACAAAGGAACTTTGGAGAACTCTGTAAGAATATCAACTGATGATCTCATGGAAGAATTGCAGGAATTACTTGTCGGTGAGATGGTGCACTCGTTATTCGAGCAATGGAGAACCACCGAGGCTGAGAAAATCATACTCATAGAGCGGGAAGCGGAGAGACATGCGACTTTTGAGAAACTCTTTCATGCCCAGAAGCAGCATTTGACTGGGTTGAACTTCGTTGCTGACACAATCATTCATACCGATCCGACCTTGTCAGAATTCATCTTATACTTGAGAAAGAGCCTTGCAGAGTTTCTTGAAATTTCAAGATATCTGTCCAGTGGAAATTTCCAGAAAGAAGATGTTCATCTAAACGATGTAATATCATCACTAGTGGATTTGGTTACACGTCTTATTTCCGATGAGAACATCATTGGAGATGGATTTAAAATAAGGGACCATCAGGTTGAACCCTTGTTGAACGCAGGAACCTCAGGAACTCTTTTCTCGGGTAATTTTTCAAACGCAAATGTGTCATCAATTAAATGTCCTGTTGGGGTTCCAAAGTTGATTTTAAAAGAGGTTATCGTTAACTCAATGCTTCATGCATACTATAATGATCCCAAGATATCGATCGATATATTGGAAAATACCACATGTATAATCATTGAAGTAAAAAACAACAGGTGTGCCTCTGAAAAGGAGATCGAAGATATGTACAGTCCATCATCAGATGACAAACACGGAATGCGTATCATCAATGAATTATGTGAGAAGATTGGATGGGAAGCAAAATATCTGCTTGATGAGGCTAATTGTAATACTATTGTCAGATTAATCATTCGAAAATAAAAAATATGGAAAAATTAAATGTTCTTCTTGCTGATGATTTTAGAAAAGGTATTACCCTGGCAACCAAGTTACTTAAAAACTCTATAATCTCTAACAAAATTTCAACTCATAAAACGCACTATATCAGGGAGAAAGTTAACTGTCCGCCTGAGACTAGGACCGCTATGGATATTCTAAGTTCTTTAAATCATCTTGAAATTGCATTTGTGGATCTAATATGGGACGAAGAGTTCGGTAAAAATCAGAAAGGAGGTGAAACATTGATTCATGAAATTCATCAAAAATTTCCTCATTGTCTCATTATTCCCCTTTCAGATCAGATCAGTGAATTTTTGGAGATGCAGAAATTCTCGACAAGTACGATTGAACGATTTGCGTTGGCAAAAGGGCAGATTGCCAACGAAATGCCCAAATCACTTGACTATTTTCATAATTTACTGTCGGGATGGGTAAAAGGAACTCTGGGAAAAGTGAATAATCACAATGAATTATATGAACTGAAAATGCAACTTCAAAATGGAGCCAAGAAGAAAGTGGGAGATGAAAATGCGTTAACTATTGACGGGACAAGGTGGTTATACTCATGGTTGCTAATTGATCAATTCATCCAATCGGGGCATCCCAATTTTCTAAAAGAAGATCTGATTCAAACCCTGGAAGATATCCTGAATAACCTGCGCGGTCCAAAATCAGGGAACTGGAACCGGAACCGTGCCAAAACAGACGTCAGCTACTGGGAAACCTACTTCAGTTTAGGTGGCTCTGATCATGTCCGGAGTAATAAAGAGATTGATAACAAAACGGAGGAATGGTTTGGAAAGATCATTGCACTGGCACAAAAGCCATTGAATAAAGGACACAAAATTCACTGGCAGGATCTGGATAACTGGAAAGCAACGGTGAATAGTTTCGACAAATCGACTCAGTTTTTTTACAACAAACTGATCTGGCGCCGGATTATACTCAGAATCTATACCGAAGCAGCCACCCCAAAGAAAAAGAATGCAGCTTCACCGGAAATATTGAAGGCACTGAAATCAATGAGTAACCTCTACAACATACATAATTCAGGAGAAGTTTATGCCCCAAAGTTTATCGGAGACCATATTGAGAATGCCAAGGCTTTGTGCCAGACCAACCTGGGATTCCGGATCGAGAAAGATCAGATCATATTCCCCGATAAAGATGAGCTGTTTGCAGAGGAGGAGGAGTATCTGAAACAACTCAATAACTGACCCATTTCAATTCCCCCTGAATACGCTTGATATCCAATAGTTTACCTGAGTTAGAATAACCCGGGTTCTTATGCTTTGTGTTTAGTTTTACATCGACATTAAGTTGATGTTTAATTAAAAAACCAAAGCAACATGAGAACTTTCATTGTATCATTAATTTGCATCGCCCTGTTTGCATCTTGCAGTTCAAGCCGCAAAGCACAGGCACCGTCTGGAACATCCCAGGCCCCTTCTACCTATTCCCAGCAACTTTCAGAGAACGCTGCAAGCATTTCCAAAGACAAAGCGAAAAAGCTCAGGAAAGATGGCTGGTACGAAGAAACAGCTGCTCCTCCAATCGAATACCAGTTAATGCGTTCGATGCTGATTGAAAGCGCTGTGGATGAAAACGGCAACCCGAAGTACCTGGCAGCATCGGCAAGGGTACTTGCCCGTACACCAGCTAATGCGGTACAGGCATCCATAGAAATCGCCAAGTTAACGATTGCCGGCTATATTCAGTCCCACATCATGGGATTGGTGAACTCAGATCTGAGCAACAAGCAGATCTCCATGAAAGAGGCAGAGTCGATCAACAAAAGCATCTCAGTCTACAAAAACGTGATCGCTCAATCTCTGAATCTGGAGCGACCAGTTGCCGTCTTCTACCGTAATGTTGGTAATGATCGCATTGAAGCCGATGTTCGCCTCGCTTATTGTCCTTCGGAACACATTCAATCAGTGCGGGAAACAGTAGTAACAAAACTTGAACAGGATACCAACCTAACCAGGGAAGAACTGGATAAAATCTTCCGGATGGATCGGTTTCAAAACATTGCACCGATTACTGGAACCGATGCAAATTCCGGGAACTGATGAAAGCCCTGGCTAAAATGGTGATTGTTCTGTCATGCTGGGGTGCAGTCTTCCAGGCTGCAACCCAGGACATGGCGGACTTTCTGCGGGAAGTGGATGGCAACATTGCGCATCTCAAAGCCTCCATTGCAGAGGCAGATAAAGTGATTACAGATTTTGTCAATAGCAATGTGCCCTCGCGTAATGAAAGACTGGTAACCGCCTCAGTTTCCATGATTATCGATGTTTCACCGGGCAAAAGAGAGGAAAAAATTGAATCTGAGGATAAAAAAGGGCCAGAAGCGTCAAACAGTCCAACACCCACTTCTTCCTTCTCCCCGGTGGCTGCTTCCTCTGCTTCGGCATTTACTTCCCCAATTGGCAGTAGACCCCTCAGGATTACATCCGAATTTGGGAACAGGTGGCATCCTTATTGGGGCAAAATCATGTTTCATGAAGGGATTGACATCGCAGGACGAGTGAACTCAACTGTCCTTGCAGCTGCTGAAGGAGTAGTCCTGGAGGCAAAATATTCGGTATCGTACGGCTATTATATCATCATCCTTCACCGGAATGACTACAAAACAGTATATGCCCACCTGAATGCGCTGGGAGTGAAAAAAGGAGAGAGAGTCGACCAGGGACAGCGCATCGGAACCATTGGAAGCACCGGTATTTCAACAGGTCCTCATCTCCATTTTGAAGTGAGGTATAAGAACAGATGTGTTGACCCTGAAAAATTTCTTTCACAGAACAAATAGAATAATGATAAGAAGGATACGAAGCATTCCTGTTTAAACAATTTAATAATCATGACAAACCTGGTCCGCATCATATTTATTAGCTTGTTTACCAGCCTGATGGTCGGACTGATGGTATCATGCTCCAATACACGGCATACCACAAAACATGAAGAAGAACCTCCATGTTTATGGATATATGAGATTGAACCAGGATATATCACCGGGGAGGGTATAGGCAACTCGATCACAGAAGCAAAAGAGGAGGCGCTAAAATCTGTCAGGACGCAGATCATTGGTTCTGTGGCTCAGAATATAAACGGACAAACAAGTATTGAACTTCAAAACAGCAACATCAATAGCCAGCTCTCGTCAATCGAAAAGTTCAAATCCATCTACAGCGAACAAACATCCTCCATTAACCTGAATGGGATTTCCCTGCTTAACGTGGTGGATTATTGTCACAGGCAGGATTTGTCTGCCGGGAAGATTCGGTATTGGATAAAATATCCCTTCAGTGAAGAACAACTGCAGGAATTAATTGAAGAGTGGAAGAAAATTGACCAGGAGATAACCGATAAGATAAAGACCCTATGCAACCAGGAGCGCAACTATACTCTTATCGAATCCTATATAAGGGATATCGAAGAACTGACAAGGCTAGAAACCATCCTGCAGGGTAGTCGCAAAGATGCCGTTGTGATAGCCAGGCAAAGGATTGTGGCATCTGTTCATTCCATGAGGATTGTTCCGGTGTCAAATCAACAAGGCATTTTTTCATTCAAGCTGATGCTTGGGTCAATGGAGGTATCCACCTATCAGAAACCAGAGATCACCTCCTCTTGCGCCAGCATCGGAACATTTACCCGAAACGGCTTCCTGAATACGGTGACATATGATTGTTCAGAATGTACATTCGGTTCACAAAATTTTGTGTTGGTCAAATACAAACTGCTTTTCGAAGAGATTGGTGCACGATTCTTTTTCGATATCACGGAGAACAAAATAAATGTGACCGTCCCAGGTCCAATTCTGTTATCCGGACAGTTAGGTGCTAACGGCATCACCAATATCAAGTTTCTGATCCACCTTTTCTCAGAATACTCCTATCCGTTTATCGTTGAATCCATCGAAATCACGCCAACCAAATACTGGAATAGTTTCTGGACCGGTTCCCTCCAGTCGGAGCGTCTTCCTACTATTATCTTTCACAACATTGATCAGGAGATCAAGGGGAAAGGCGAACAAAATCTTTACTTTCTCGCCTCATGCAACCTGAGCCGTTCCAATCATAGTTCTAAAGAATACTCGTTGACTGCATCAGGCACCCTTTTCTGTCGGTCAAAACAGACTGGAGAGCGGTTTTCGTTTCAGTTTAGAGATGTGGAGTGGAGGTCGAGTTGGTGAGGTGATAAAGTTACCGGGGAGTGACTATAAATGAACCATCAAATAGACTTCGTGGCTTCGCATCAAGAATTTTAAATAGATCTTCCCATTCTTTCAGCGGTACGAATACCCGATCAGACTTGGTCTTTTTGTAATATTTTCTGCTTGTTATTCCGTGAATCCACCAACCTCCACATTGTTTTGAATAGGATTTAAGGACTCTACATTTAAGACGAGAAATGCGACCAGTACCCCATTTATAGCCTTTACTATTATAATAGTTTGCTGCTTTCCAAAGATCCACTTCCAGCCATGTTGCCCATCCTGCACAATAAAAATATTCCGACAAACCGTGCATGATTCCAAGTAATTTGTATTTTGGATCATTTGGGTCGAACTCAGGTGGTATATACTCTTCATAGTTCTCTTCTGAATCGTTTGGCATGTTTGTTAAATTTTCCATAAGTTGGTTTGATTTTAAGGATGAATAATAATTTGAATTGAAAAGAAACAGAAATGATAATTCGATTATATTCCAAACAAAGCCAAACAGGTAGTTACTACTACTGTCATTGTTGAAGGAAAAATCGAAAGTCCTGTTATTATTTTCCAGAAAATCTTTGAGGTCGCCTTTAAATTTCTGTGCCTTTTGATGGGCGTACCTCGCCTGGACAGGACCTCCGACGCTGCTAAGGCACAGCGTTGCGGTCATCATGGTTCTTCGTTGTCCGGCGAGGGGAAGGCTAGGTCATGAGAAGAGAAGTTGAAACGATTAATAGGCATTGTTAATTTAGTATAGTTTTATTATCTTTGTGCAGTTATAAACCAAAAATGATATCAAAATGGAAAACTGCCCAAAGTGTAAAAGCAAGAACTTCCGTAAGGATGGTATTGTAAAATCAAGA
>Ga0265595_1000523_pt1 | contig 34109 bp, 27 predicted proteins | sample saktaG_15_FD_190148 | JGI IMG/M metagenome (GOLD analysis project Ga0265595, IMG submission 190148) | Saline water microbial communities from Sakinaw Lake, British Columbia, Canada - sak_2013_06_06_50m | ecosystem: Environmental > Aquatic > Non-marine Saline and Alkaline > Saline ...
AAGGCGGCTGATGGCCGCGGCCGAGGCGCCGGATTCGAGCGGGACGCGGAACCGCGAGCGGAGCGCGTCCGGCGCGAGCAGGGGTTCGACCGTGCGGAAGAACCGGTCAATCTCGGTGCGGGCGGCGGAGGCTTCGGTTTGAATCGAACGGCGCGCGGCGGAGCGGGGCCCGAGCGCCTGCACCAGTCCGCCGCCGTGGGAGGAGGCGAGCCGGTCGAGGAGAATCGCGAGCGCGTGCTCCGAAGCCTGGTTTCCGAAGTGCCGGACCGCCGCATCCTCGATGCGGTGGGCCTCGTCGAGAATGGCCGCGTCGGACTCGGGCAGCAGGTCGGACTCGGTGGCAAGGTCGGCGAACAACAGCGAGTGGTTGACGATGAGGATTGATGAGTGTTCCCAGGACTGGCGTGCCCGATGGTAGAAGCAGCCCTTGCGAAACTGGCACTTCTCCCTGCGGCACATCGACGAGTCGCGGCAGATGCGCGAGCCGAGGCCGGGGGGCAGGGCGTGGGGGTATTCAAGGATGACGCCGGAGTCGGTCTTGTTGGCCCAGTCGAAGAGCTTGTCTGCGGCTTTAGCTTCGGCCAGCGTGTCGAACAGGCCGCGGGCCACCTGGTTCTCGAGGCGGAACCGGCAGAGGTAGTTCTCCTGCCCGAACGCGACCGAGGCGCGGACCGGCTCGTCCAGTACCTTGGAAAGAAGAGGGACGTCTTGGGCGATAAGCTGGGTCTGCAGCAGCCGGGTGTAGGTGGACACCACCACGCGCTTGTGGTTTTCCTTTGCCCAGAGCGCGGCCGGGACCAGGTACGCGAGGCTCTTGCCCACGCCGGTGCCGGCCTCGATGGCAAGCCGGGTGTGGCCGGCCAGGGTCAGCCCGACCCGGCGCGCCATCTCATGCTGTTGGGGCCGGTGCTCGTAACCGGGCAGAATCCGGCTGAGCCGACCGTCGGGGCGGAAGTACGACTCCGCGTGCGCTTCAGGCATGGACAGCCAAAGGGGAGAAGTGGAAAGAAGAAATGGCAAATGACGGGAGCCAAAGGACAAGCGGCCAAGAGGCGTTCGGGACTCGCAACTCGCGACTCGTAACTCGTATCTCGTTTGTCATGGTGAAGTCCTATCTCGGCTCTTGGGTCTCCGGGCCGGTAATGTCGTAGGAGCGGACGAAGACTTCGTTGAAGTCGTAGACCGCGTGGAAGTCCTCGATGCGGTCTTCCTCGGTTTTGGACAGGATTTCGGCATCGACGAGGTTGAAGACTATCGCACCGAAGTCGTCGGTAGTCCTGACGCCCCAGGAGTTGAGCACGGCCAGTGCCATCGGGCCGTAGCTCTTGAGCGCGAGGTCTTTGATGCCGTCGAGCAATTCCCGCCCGGTGATGTGGCGGCGATGGTCGAGCCGGCTCCATGTGTGGCCGAGCGCGTCGTGGACGAACACGTAGGCCTCGGGTTTGAACCGGGGGTCCTTTGCGAGCACAGCGTCGAGCGGGTTGTCCACGTGCCGATTCTAGCGCGAGCAAGGACAAGCGCAAGCGCGCGCTGCGCGCGAGTTCGCAGTTCCCAGTTTGCAGTTTGCAGTTGTCGGTCCGGTACTTCTAGGTTCTGCCTTCTGCATTCTGATTTCTGACTTCGTCTGAGTCTTGCGAGGCGGCGCTTCCTTGACTTTCCCCTCACACGGCTTATGATACCCGCCGATGAAAAGCTGCGAGCCGGACGAGATCCAGAGCCGGTCGTGCAAGCTCGGACCGTACTGGGTGACTCTGGAATGCCGTGGCGGCAAGGTCGCGAGCGTCGCGCTGGGCAAGAAGGGCGCGCGCGACGACCGGAAGCTGGCAAAGGACCTTGAGCGGGTGCTGCAGGGCGGTATGATACCTGAGTACCTGCATGTGGACACGGCCGGGCTGGTTGGGTTCACGCGCAAGGTACTGGGCCGTTGCGCCGGGATTCCGCCGGGACAGGTGATGACCTACTCGGAACTGGCCCGGGCAGCGGGCAGCCCGAGAGGTGAACGGGCGGCAGGACAGGTCATGGCCACCAACCCTTTCGCTCTGTTGGTTCCGTGTCACCGTGTGGTCGGTTCGGACCAGACGCTGCACGGATTCGGCGGGGGCCTGGACATGAAAGAGTGGTTGCTCGCCAGAGAGGGCTGGCAGTTCTCGGGAAAGGGCAAGAGCCGCAAGCTGACGAGAGAGACGCGAGGCGCGAAGCGCGAGGCGAGAGGTCGGGCGGGGAAGCGGAGTGGCTGAGACCATCGAGCGGCTGGTGGTCGGGCCGCTGGCCACGAACTGCTACATTCTGAAGTCCGGGGTCGAACTGGCAGTCATCGACCCGGGCGGGGACGCCGAGATGATTCTGCAGAAGGTGGGGGAACTCGGCGGGACCGTGAAGTACGTGATTGACACCCACGGGCACATCGACCACATCGCGGCCAACCGGGAAGTAATCGAGGCTACCGGGGCGGCGTTGCTGATTCACGAACTGGATGCGGAGCTGCTTCAGTTTCCGGACCGAAATCTCTCCAGCCTGATGGGGATGAAGTTGAGTTCGCCGGCTCCGGCCCGCACGTTGAGAGAAGGTGAGAAGGTCGTTGTCGGCGAGGAGGAGATGATGGTGTTGCTCACGCCCGGGCATACGCCCGGCGGAATCTGCCTGCTGGCACCGGGGTACGCGTTCACCGGGGACACGCTGTTCCTTGACTCGATAGGTCGAACCGACTTCCCGGGCGGGTCGGACGAGCGCATGCAGGAGTCGCTCAATAAGCTTCAGAAGATGCTGAGCAAGGAAACGGTCATTTACCCGGGCCACGGTGAGCCCGGAAGGTTCGGACGGGCGCTGCTCGTCAATCCGTTCCTCAGCAGCATGGCGGCCGTATGAAAGAGAAGACAATGAGATTGCATCGACAGGAGGAAAAATGCCCAAGGTGAGAGTTGGCCTTATCGGCATCGGCAACTGCTGCAGCAGCCTGGTCCAGGGTGTGCGCTACTATCGGAACGCTAAGTCGGGCGATTCGATACCGGGAGTCATGCACGCGAGCCTGGGCGGCTACAATATCAGCGACATCGAGTTCACGGTCGCGATTGACATCGACAAGAACAAGGTCGGCAAGGACCTGTCGCAGGCGATAGCCAGCCCACCGAACAACACGTTCAAGTTCACCGATGTGCCAAAGACCGGGATCAAGGTGCTGCGGGGCATGACCCACGACGGGCTCGGGTATTACCTGTCACAGATTATCGAGAAGGCTCCCGGGCCGACCGCGGACATCGTCCGCGCGCTCAAGGAGACGAAGACCGACGTGGTTGTGAACTTCCTGCCCGTGGGCAGCGAAGAGGCGACCAAGTGGTACGTCGAGCAGGTGATGAAAGCCGGATGCGCGTTCGTCAACGGCATACCGGTCTTCATCGCATCCCAGAAGTACTGGCACAAGCGGTTCAAGGCGGTGGGCCTGCCGGTGCTCGGAGACGATATCAAGTCTCAGGTCGGTGCGACCATCACGCACCGGATGCTCGTGTCGCTGTTCAACGACCGGGGAGTGAAGCTGCTCAAGACGATGCAGCTTAACGTCGGCGGCAACACCGACTTCATGAACATGCTCGAGCGCTCGCGGCTGAAGTCCAAGAAGATTTCCAAGACCGGCGCGGTCACTTCTCTCCTGAAGTATGACATCGGGGCCGACAACATCCACGTCGGGCCGTCGGACTACGTCCCCTGGTTGAGGGACCGGAAGTGGTGCTACTTGCGGATGGAAGGTCAGACTTTTGGCGACGTGCCGCTGAACATAGAGTTGAAAATGGAGGTCTGGGATTCGCCCAATTCGGCCGGCGTGATGATCGACGCTATCCGTTGCGCCAAGCTGGCCCTCGACAACGGCCTGTCCGGCAGCATCATCGCCCCGTCCTCCTATTTCTTCAAGACCCCGCCGGTCCAGTACCCGGACGACGAATGCCGGGACAAGACCGAAGCGTACATCAAGAAGTACGGACATAAGAAATGACTAATTGCCAATTCCTAATTCCCAACGCGGGACCCGCCGGACCCGACGGGGCACGTCGGTTTCCAGCCGTGAGTTAGAAATTAGGAATTAGGAATTCCTGCTTTGGCCGCCCGCGGCGTCCTCATCACCTTCGAAGGCGTCGAAGGTTCGGGTAAATCAACCCAGGCCGGGCGGCTGGCGAAGAGGCTGGGCGGGCTCGGCGTTCCGTGCCTGGTCTCGCGCGAGCCGGGCGGCACCGAAATCGGCGAGGCAATCCGGGCCATCCTGCTCGACCCGCGGCACCGTTCGATGCACGGCCTGACCGAGTTGTTTCTGTACCTGGCCAGCCGTAACCAGCACGTCCGGGAAAAGGTCCTGCCCGCGCTCGCGGCCGGCAAGGTCGTAGTCCTGGACAGATTTGTGGATTCGTCGGCGGCTTACCAGGGCGCCGGGCGCGAGCTGGGCCAGAAGCTCGTCGCGCGGCTGAATAAGCCGGCGGCCGCAGCCCTTAGGCCTGACCTGACCGTGCTGGTGGACGTGCCGGTCAGGGTCGGGCAGGAACGCAAGGAGTCCGATAACCTTGACAGACTGGAGCAGGAGCGGGTAGAATTTCATGAGCGGGTGCGTGACGGTTATCTGCGACTTGCCCGACGCGCACCCGGCCGGTTCAAGGTCGTCGACGGCGCGCTGCCGGCCGACGAGCTTGAAGGGTTCGTTTTCCGTCATGTCGAGGAATTGCTAGTGCGAAAGGGCATCCTGAGAAAATGAAGCGACGCGTAGCGCTGGTCACGACTTTGGTAGTGCTTGCCCTGTGCCTGGGCGGTCTGTTCGGCAGGCTCTGGGCGCAGAAGAGCGGGGGACTGCTCCAGAGCCTGCAGACGTTCTCCCGGGTCGTTGATATCGTCATGTCCACGTACGTCGAGAAGATTGATCCGGACAAGATGATCCAGGCAGGCATTCGCGGGATGCTCAGCTCGCTCGACCCACACACCGAGTTCCTCGATCAACGTGACTTCAACGAGCTGAGGGTCAGAACCGAAGGCCAATTCGGCGGCATCGGCATCCACATCGGGATAATGGACGCGCAACTGACCGTCATCGCTCCGATTGAGGGGACGCCCGCGGAGCGGGCCGGGATCAGAGGCGGGGACCGGATTGCCGAGATCGAGGGCAAGACAACCGCCGGCTTCACACCGGACGATGCGATAAAGGTCCTGCGCGGGGAACCGGGCAGCAAGGTGAAGATAAGCATCGCCCGCCCCGGTGTAAAGGACCTGATTCCTTTTGAGCTCACCCGGGCAATCATCAACATCAAGGCCGTCCCCTATGCGGCGCTGCTTGACGGCGGCATCGGCTATGTACGGCTCGCCGATTTCTCCAAGACCGCTAGCGCGGAGCTGAGTCAGGCCATTGATTCACTGTTCGGCGTCGGGGCGACCAAGCTGGTTTTCGACCTGCGCTCCAATGGTGGTGGTTTGCTGGGCGAGGGCCGGGACGTAACAGACCTGTTCCTGCCGCCCGGGGGTGTAATCGTCCGGACGAGTGGCCGGATTCCGGACAGCAAGCACGAGTACGTGGCCGAGACACCGCAGGCGCACGGCGACTACCCCCTGGTGGTGCTGGTTGACCGGGGCAGCGCCTCCGCCGCCGAAATTGTCGCCGGCGCGCTCCAGGACTGGGAGCGCGGACTGATTGTAGGGGACACGACCTACGGCAAAGGCTCGGTCCAGACCATTCACCCGCTCGGCCCGGACATCGCCGTCAAGGTTACGACAGCGTTCTGGTACACGCCGAGCGGCCGGTGCATCAACCGCCCGTACGACAAGGAGAGCGCGGTAATCCAGGATACCACAGACAAGACCGCCAAGGTTTATCACACGCTCGGCAAGCTGCACCGCACGGTTTACGGCGGGGGCGCCATTGTGCCGGACGTGTACGTGGCGTATGCGAAGCTCCCCCCGCTGGCAGCGCGCACGACCCGTGATGCGTTCTTCGATTTCGCGGTTGACTACACGAACTCTCACCCCGGCCTGACCGCCGACTTCCGGGCCGACAAGGCTGTGCTCGAGCAGTTCCGCGATTACTTGAAGACGACCAAGAAGCTTGAGTTCACCCCGGCGGAGTTCGACTCGTCTGAGGGCATCTTCGTGCGCGAGATCGAGCGCGAGGTAGTGGCCAAACTGCTCGGGATGCGAGGTGACTACCAGGCGCGGATGCGCTCGGACGAGCACGTGCTCAAGGCAGTCGAGCTGCTCAAGTCAGTCCGGTCACCGGAAGAACTGCTGAAGGGACTGAAGTAGAGAAGCGGATTCAAGGATTCCAGGATTCGAGGGGTCGAGTGCCGAACACTGGAATCCTTGATTCCTTGATTCCTGGACCCCTTTCCTGATGCCCGAACTCCCTGAAGTCGAAACGATTCGACTGAAGCTGCGGCCGCTGCTTGTCGGGCGACGAATCGTCCGAGCCCGGGTGCTGCGAAAGGACATCGTCGGCTTTCCCGCTGCACGCGGGTTCGAGAGCGGAGTTGCCGGTCGCACAATCACCGAGCTCCGACGCCGGGGCAAGTACCTTATTGTTGGTCTTGACCGGGGCGGGGAGCTTGTGTTCCATCTCCGTCTCAGCGGGCATCTCGCGGTAGTTGACCGGGACAGGAAGGTCGAATATGAGCGGGCGAGATTCGAACTGACCGGCGGCAAGGCACTGTCTTTTGCCGAGCCGCGGGCGCTGGGGCGGGTCTACCTGGTACAGGCGAACAGATACCCGAGGGCGCTGGCCGGCATGTTGAAAATGGGGCTGGAGCCGATCCACGATGACTTCGACGCTGCCTATCTGCATGACCGACTGCGGGGTCGGACCGCGTCAGTCAAGAGCCTCTTGCTGGATCAGCGCGTCGCCTGTGGCGTCGGCAACATCTATTCGGACGAAGCGCTGTTCCGTGCCGGAATCAGGCCGTTGCGGCGCGCCGGCAGCCTGAAAAAGGCCGAGGTCGTCCGGTTGGCCCGGGTCCTGGCCGAGGTTCTCCGGGACGGCATCAAGTGGTGCGGCACGACCATGGGTGACGGCCGGTATCGGCTGCCTGACGGCGGGACCGGGTCTTTTCAGAAACGGCTCGCGGTGTTCGGCCGGGAGGGCGAGCGCTGCCGGCGCCGGGGCTGCGCGGGCGAAATACGGCGTCAGAAGCTCGGCGGCCGAAGCACCCATTTCTGCCCGGTCTGCCAGAGGTAGGTAGTGGAGCGTCTGACAATCAGAATCGCTGATTGGAGGCATGAATGAACAGCAGCCCGTTGGGAATCATCTGTCACGGGGGAGCCGGTACGATTGACGACAAGGCGGCGTATGCGGCGGGGCTGACCGAGGCGATAGACGAAAGCTACCGTCTGCTAAGGCAGAGCGCCAGCGCGATGGAGGCAGTCGTGACCGCGGTCAGAATGTTGGAGGACAATCCGTTGTACAATGCCGGCACCGGGTCGGACCTGACGATTGACTGGCAGACAGAGATGGATGCCTCGCTGATGACGCAGGAAGGCAGGTTTGGCGGCGTCGCCGGCATGGCCGGCGTCAAGAATCCGATCCTGGTTGCCCAGAAGGTGATGACCGAGACCGACCACCTGCTCTTGTGCGGGTTCGGCGCGACCGAGTTTGCGCGCAGCATGGGGTTTGACGACTACAATGTCGTCACCGAGCGCGCGCTGGCCCGGCTCCGTGAAGTGATTGACCACGGGTCCAAGTACTTTCTTAAGATGAACGAGCAGAGATTCTCCGACGGAGTGCCGCCGACTCCGGAGGCGGCCGAGGACCCTCTCCTTGAGAAGAACATGGGTACGGTCGGCGCCGTGGCAAGGGACAAGCACGGGAACTTGGCGGTTGCGACCTCCTCGGGCGGCATCGTCGGTCGAATGCGGGGCCGGGTCGGCGATGCGGCGATACTCGGTGCGGGCACCTATGCCGGGCCCGGCGGCGCGGTTTCCTGCACGGGACATGGCGAGGAGATCATGCGCCGGTCCCTGGCCCGGGACATCGTTGAACGGATGACCACGATGCCTGCTTCGACGGCCATGACGCTCGTCATAGCCGAGGCGAGACGGAAGAAGCTGGCGTTCGGAGCCATCGGCTTCGACGCAAGAGGCGGGATCTGCTACGGCCATACGACACCGGACATGGCCTATGGGTACAAGGTCGCGGAGAGGCTTTTCCTCTTCACCGAGGAGAAGGGCAAGCCACATTGACGACCCGGAACCGGCAGCCACACCCGGCCGTCAAGATCCGGGGGGCCGGTCGCAGCGGAGTCCGGGCCTCCGTGTCAAATTCCAGATGAGCGTACGGCGAATACCGCTGTCTTTTCTCGTGGTGGCCGCTCTGGCGGTCTCGTCGGCTGCCGCGCAGCACTCGTACTTCGGCGAGAACAAGCTTCAGACCCGTGACTACCAGTTCCGCACCTACGAGACCGAACACTTCCGTGTGCTGTTCTACCCGGGCGGCGAAGGACTGGCTGAGTTCGCCGGCCGGTCAGCCGAGGAGTACTACTCCAAGACGTCCAAAGATCTCGGGGTTGAGATCGAGGGGAAAACGCCGCTGATTCTCTACCTTTCGCCCGGGCAGTTCAGCGAAACCAACGTGATTACGGACGTGATTGGCGAGGGCGTGGGTGGTTTCTCGGAGTTGATCAAGAACCGCATAGTGATACCTTTCGACGGGTCGTACAACGACCTGCACCACGTTATCGGCCACGAGCTGACTCACATATTTGAGTTCCAGATGTACTACCGCTCGCGGCTGGCGTCGCTGCTCGGAGCCATCGATGAGTTCAGCGTCCCGCTCTGGGTGGAAGAAGGGTTTGCCGAGTACCAGTCCGGCTGGGTCAACGTCAGCTCCGATGCCTTCATGCGCGACCTCGTAATCAACAACCGGCTTGTGTCGCTTCAGAACTTGTGGGATGGAATGGGCTATCTGGTCTACCGCGAGGGCGAGTCGTTCTTCCACTACGTAGAGGAGAAGTACGGCCGGAGGAAGGTATACGAGTTCATGCTGGCGCTCCGGAGCAAGCGGAACATAGACGGAGCGTTCGCCTCGGTGTTCGGTGTGTCAATCAAGCGGTTCAGTTCGGATTGGGAGACGTCGCTGCGAGTGAAATACTGGCCCCAGATCGTGAAGCTCGATAATTTCGAGCAACTGTCCAAGCGTCTTACGAACCACGTCGAGGACGGGTCGGTGTACAATACCGCGCCGGCGATTTCGCCCAGCGGCACGAAGATCGTCATGATTTCCGACCGGCTCGAGTATACCGACGTGTACGTGATTTCGGCGTTCGACGGCAGGGTTCTGAAAAGACTTGTCAAGGGCGGACGGTCGGGCGGGTTCGAGTCAATGCACCTCATCCGGCCCGGCGTCGCCTGGTCTCCCGACGAAACGCTGGTTGCGGTGGTTACGACCAGCGGGGGTCGGGATAACATTGCGCTCATCGGCTACCCATCCGGTAAGGTGAAGCGCCGGATATACGGCAACCTCGACGCGATTTACAGCCCGAAGTTCTCGCCGGACGGCAGGAAGATAGCCTTCGTCGGTATCAAGAACGGTTTCAGTGACATCTACACGGTCGGGGTGGAAAGCGGCGAGCCGACACGAGTCACCTACGACATGTACGAAGATCGGGACCCGGCCTTCTCACCGAGCGGCGATACGATCGCGTTCGTCTCCGACCGGCCGGATGAAGGCGAGACCTGGATGCCGGGTCGGTATGCGCTATGGCTCAGGACCGGAGCGGGCGAAGTAAGCAGGCTGACTGACCGGGGTGGCCATCTGTCGCATCCCGAGTTCGCGCATTCCGGTGAGTACCTGCTGTACGCGGCATCGGATTCGGCCAGCAACATCTACGCGCATTCGCTCGTGACCAACCGGGTTGTCAGGCGGACAAACCTGCTCGGCGACGTTTCGTATCTCACTCTGTCCCGGGACGACCGCAAGCTCGCCTTTGCTTACTATTCCAACGTCGGCTGGGACATTGCAGCCATGCTCGACCCGCTGGAGAATATCCCCCCGGACTCGGGCAAACCGTATCAGCCTCCTCTCGATACGTACAAGTTCGACAAGGCCGGTCTCGACTTCAGCCGGGTCAAGCCGGTCGGCTTCAACCTCTCGCTCGATTATGCCGCGGGCGCCGCCTCGTACGGAACCGGTTCGTCCGGAGGGTTCGCCGGCACCATAAACGTGGCGTTCAGCGACATGCTCGGCGACCATCGGTTCCAGTTGTACACCGACCTGTACGGCAACATCCTGAACTCGAACCTCATCTTCCAGTACTGGCTGCTGCCCTACCGGATTGACTACGGGTTCACTGTCTTCCAGTTGCTCGACGTGCCGTACTACATTCCGTTTGACCAGGTTGAATTCAGGTTGAACCGCGGCGGCCAGGCGCTCGCCGCGCTGCCGTTCAACCGCTTCGCCCGGATCGAGGCCGGCGTAACAGGGTACTACAGCGATGTGGAACGCGACACGTGGGTCAACGATCCGGTCGATCCGGGCTGGTACGTGGGAAGCACCGCGCGCGAGAGAGTCTTCTACAGCGAGGCCGCACTGGTGTTCGATAACACCTACTGGGACTGGGACGGTCCAGCCCGCGGAACCCGGACCAGGCTTGGCGTGGATGCTTCGTTCCTTTCCGACCGGACATTCCAGGACGTGTTCCTCGATTTCCGGGACTACCAGCGTATCGGCCGGAGGTTCGTGTTCGCCAGCCAGTTGTTCGGTATCCGCAGCTTCGGCGCGGATGCGGACCGGTACTATCTGGGAGGAATCAGATTTCTTGAGTATGCGCCGGGTCAGCTCGTGGTTCGTGGCTATCAGCCGGCTGAGTTTTACCAACAGAACGGGCCGGCAGCGGCTACCGCCAGCTTCGAGTTGCGCTATCCGTTTATTGACCGGCTGAAGCTGGCGTTCCCTCTGCCCATCGAGATCGGCGGCATCAGGGGCGTCACGTTTCTTGATGCCGGCCTTGTGCAGCACGATAGCTTGAGGATCTGGGATTCGCACTACGGCCGGCTGGATGATCTGAAGCTCGGAGTCGGGGCCGGTATCCGCATCCAGATTTCCTACTTCCTTCTGAAGCTCGACTTCGCGAAACCACTGTCGGCAACCAGTGACAAAACCTGGAAGTTCATTCTCGGACTGGGGACCGATTTCTAGATTCGTCCGGAGTTCAGGTCCGGCCCTGTGTGCGGTGTTTGTCCTGTCGTGTGCCGGAGTGAGGGTTTTGGGGACAGTCCCCATGCGGGGACAGTCCCCTGTGACGCCGGAACAGGCCGGGGCCGGAGCGTGGGCGCGGCTGGCCCGGCTCAATTCCTTCGGGTTCACGCTCAGCTTCCATACCGACGTGCCGTTCCCGATTGAAGTTCGGTTCACCGGTAAGTGTGAGTTGCCGGACCGGGAGGTCTGGACCGGGTACATGCGTCGGCGGACCGATGTGTCGCGTGTGGAGTTGAGGGCGGAAGGTCCGGATCAGTATGAGAAGGAGGGGTCGAGCTGGCGCCGGACCATGCGCGGCATCGAAACCCGGGTGCTGGAACAGGGCGAAGGGGCTTTCCGGGGCAAGTCATTGGTATTCGCCGGAACCGAGCACGGTCGGTATCAGTTCACGTTCAATCCGGACCTGCCGATACTTGACCCGACCCGGATGAAGAAGCTTAAGGGCGTCATGGAAGTTGACCCGCATTCCGGGCTGCCCGTGCGGCTGTACTGCGCCGATTCAGCGAGGACGGCGGAATGGGAACTGCGTCTGGGGAGGTTTAACCGTGCCGGGTCGGTTGTTGTGCCGTATCAGCCGGCGATGACGGTCGAGGCTCGACCGGCAAGAGCACTGAGCCGAGCCGAGTTCGGCGGCGCAGTGGGGATATTGAACGAGCGTCTGGCGAAACTCGGCTGGGATTGCCGGCTGCGCAGGACCGGTAGTGCACTCACTCTACTTCTGGGTCAGTCCAAGTCGCATCGGCAGGTAGAGTGGCTGTTTAGTCGCGGCGATGTTGGGGTCTGGCAGGGGCGGTGGGCAGGCGTCGGCGATCCGCAGGATTCCGTTACGGCTCTGGAAGTTGGGGGAGATGCTGCAAGGCGCGTTGTGCTCGTGCAGTTGCTGGGCGGCAACGGACAACTGGGGGAGACGGTCAGAGCTGAAACGCCGCTGGCCGCCAGGCTGGAGGTGTCGGTGGCAGTGCCCGATACCACAGGCCCGGCCGTGCTAGTCGTCGACGGCAGGGCGTTGTCAGCCGCGATGCCGGGCCTGAATGGCAAGTTGCTCTTCTCCGACATCGGCAGTGAGGACGACGTGAGAGTCATTGCCGCGTTGGTCGCGTTCAGCACGATGCCGGCGGGCTTCAACGCCACAATCAAACCATGAAGATGCCGGGGCCGGTCAGGCCGCTTGACTTGCAGGCACGCGGTTCTAGACTCAGTTCTGTGGAGATTCGGTCGCTCTTACTCGCCATGGTTCTGCTTCCGGTCGCCCTGCATGCTGCCGTGACGGTCGCGCGGTCAGATGAGAGCGGAGTCCATTTTCGGTATGTGCCCGGCCAGGCCCGGCTGGTTGATGGTGTCGATGGCAGGCAGACGGTCGAGTTCGAGGATGCGGACCACCTCGCTTCGCCCGGTGAGCTTGACCTGCCGGCGAAGGTAGTGCGTGTCGGCATTCCGCAGACCGGTGACGTTCGGGTCAGTGTCAGGACCGGGCCTGAGCGGAGGCTTGAATCAGCCCGGCTCTCGACTGTTCCGCACGTGTCCTGGGATGGTGACTCGTCGTGGTACGATGCGCTGCCCGCGAGCGCCGGTGTTTCCTCTCAGAAGCCGGTAGATGCAGGGCCGCCCCAGGTTCTGCGCAGAGTCAGGTTTGTGCCACTACTTCTCAGCCCCTGCCGGTATGATGCGAAGATCGGAGAGCTGCTCTGTTATGAGTGGCTTGACGTGTCAGTCACATTCGACCGGAAACCGGAAGAGAACCACGACCCGGACCCGCTGGACGGCGCTTGTGCCGGGATGCTGCTGAACCCTATGGAAGCGTTGGGCTGGAAGCTGGACTGGAACCCTGGGGACAGCCCCGGCGCGGGGACAGTCCCCCAGTTTGAACGCTCGCCGTTCTGGCTGAAGCTTCAGGTCGACTCGACCGGCATCTATGGCATAACCGGCCGCGAGTTGGCTGCGGCCGGCATCAGCCTGTCCGGGTTGAACCCGGCGACTCTGGCAATGTACACGATTGGCGAGCATGAGCCGAACGTATCCTACCCGGATACGATGCGGCGCGTGCCGATATTCGTGCAGGGCGAGGAGGACGGCCGGTTGGATCCGAATGACCGCGTCGTGTTCTACGGTCTCGGGCCCGAGCACTGGGTCGGGCGGTGCTCGGCGTACGTCAAGAACTACTACACGCGGCGCAACGTCTACTGGCTGACCTGGGGTGGGGCGACCGGCAGCAGAATTCCGTCGGGCTTGGGACCGGACACGGCCGGTGCCCCGGTGGTCCACATCGGCCGGGACAGGCTCCATCAAGAGAAAGACCTCGACTGCCCGGCCCGTTCCGGTCTGCTCTGGATATGGACGCTCCTCTTCAAGGCGGCAGACCGCGAGGCAGCGGTGCTTGATGTCCCACTGGACCTTACCTATCCCGTGCAGGTGCAGCGGCTGGCGGGCAGGTTCATGGCCGATGCCGATAGCAATCGGCTCTCCGTGTCGTTCAACCACCGCCCGGCCGCGTCGTTCGAGTTCGGACAATTCCCGCCCTCGAGTCCGTTCGACTTCCGGGCTGATACTGCCTTGCCGGCCAACTTCGGCCGCAACATGCTGACGTTCGAGTTGCGGGGCAACGGGCAGAAGAATTTGTACCTCGACTATGTCGAAGTTGACTACCTGCGTCGACTCTCGCTGTACAGGGGCCAGCTTCATTTCCTGCAGGATGACACCGGTCGGTTCCGGTTCTGCATCAAGGATGCGCGCGAGCGGCCGATCGTGCTCGATGTGACCGACCCGTATGCACCGAGGATGAGCGACAGCGTCGAGTTGCTGGGGGACAGCGCCCGGTTCTGCCGGAGACTTACCCGGCCGGCCGAGTTCGCGGTCGCGGGAGCGAGTCAGCTTCTTAAACCGGCGAGCATGGAACTCCGGCAACCTGGGCACCTGCGCAGTCCCGAGCGGCAGGCAGACTACTGGGTCGTGACACCAAAGCAGTTTCTGGATCCGGCGCAGCGGATGGCACGATACCGCACCGGGCGGGTCGCGGGAATCAGCCACGCCGTCGCGCAGGCCGCAACTCTCGACGACATCTACGACGACTATGCGTTCGGTATGGAAGAGCCGGGTGCAATCAAGCGTTTCCTAGCGGACAAGCACCCGTCCTACGGTCTGCTCGCCGGCGACGCAACTTGCGACTACAAGGGAATCCTGGGCAAACGGCCGCCCGGCGTGCCCGCGTACGAGTCCGGGTTCGGGCTGAACCCGGATGCTTATGACCGAAGCGCGCTGGCTTTCGACGCCTGGTACGCCGACTTCGAGGGCGATGGCCGCAGTCCGGATATGGCGCTCGGCAGGGTGACGTGTCGGAGCGCGGCCGAACTGCGGCAGTTCGTGGACAAGGTGATTGCCTACGAGACGCAGCCGGCCGGGTACTGGAACAAGCGGTACCTGCTGCTGGCCGACGACGAGTTCCTCGGCCAGGACGACCCGAGCAACTCCAAGTACTGGGACCCGATCGGGTTCGGTCACATCGCCTATTGCGAGGCGATGGGCCTGCTCCCCGACAACCGGCTCGACCTGGTCAAGGTCTATCTCACGGAGTGGCCTTACGCGGGCATCAAGAACAAGCCCGGGGCCCATGCCGAGTTCATGCGCCAGATGAACCTCGGGGGAGTCGCGCTTGTTTTCTTCGGGCACGGGGCCGGGTACGACCTGACCCACGAAAGCGTGCTGAACATTTCCCAGGTTCCCCAGATACAGAACGGCCACCGCACCCCGTTCTGTTTCTTCGGCAGTTGTTCGGTGGGGCGGTTTGACGATACGCAGTTCGAGTGTATTTCGGAGGAACTCGTCCGGCAGCCGGGTGGCGCGATTGCCTCGGTTGGTGCGACGAAGGCCACGAGCGCGGGTTCGAACGTGGCGTTCGCCCGCAACCTGCTGACGCCTCTCTTTACCGAACCCGATTCGACTGTCGGCCTCAGTTTCTTCCAGGCGTGGCCGACGGACAAGATTTACCACCTGTTCGGCGACCCGGCAACCGTGTTGCGTCTGCCCCAGGCTTCGACCCAGGAACTGGTCGTTTCGCCGGACACGCTCAGACCCGGGGCGACGTTCAGAGTCAGGGGCCTGATTGAGGTGGCCAGGGCCAAATTCGCGTGGCTTCTCCAGGGGCCGAGACGGGTACGCACCTATCGTTCATTTCGGGGCGCGACAAGCTATCAGCTTCCCGGGTTGGAACTGGCGCGGGGGACCGGTGACGTGACGGAAGGGATGCTTTCGTGCCAGGGCACGTTCCCGATGGGCGTGCCGCTGGATACGGTGTTCGTACCGAACGGCTACTACGCACCGGTCGCGCAGTCGTGCCGGGTGAGCGCCTCGGTCTGGGGAGATTCCGGGGACATGGGTGTGCTGCGCGACACGATAGCGTATGCCCGCACGCCGGCGGCGCGGACCGATACGGTAGGGCCGGCCGTAAGCCTGTACCGGAACGGCCAGCGTCTTGAGAGCGGTGCTACCGTACCGGCTGAGTTTGAACTGGAAGGTGTGGTGAGCGACGGGTCCGGAATCATGATTGCGCCGGTCGCGGGCGCGATGCCGTGGTTCTACGTAAACGACCCGACGTACGCCACCGACCTTACGGACCTGCTCGTATTCGACGACAGTTCGACGACGACCACGCGGTTCCGCGTGCCCGTGAAACTGACCGGGCCGGCGGACTCGCTCTTTGTGATGGTTACGGATAACATGCTCAACCAGACCGTGGCCGGCATCGTTGTCAAGCCGCTGCTGTCCGATGTGCTGCGAGTCGAGTCGGTGCTCGTGTACCCGAACCCGGTGAAGTCGCACTGCCGGTTCACCTTCACGCTGAGCCGGCAGGCGGACGTGCGCGTGCGGGTCTACTCGCTGGCGGGCAGACTGGTGCGCGACCTCGGCTCCCGGCCCGTGGACTTCGGGTACAACGACATCGAGTGGGACGGCCGCGACAGCGACGGCAACCTCCCGGCGAACGGCGTGTACTTGTTCGCACTGACCGCGCTAGTCGACGAAGGGCCGGGCCGTCAGCAGCGCGTTACCGTGCGGGACAAGCTGCTGGTGATGAGGTAGAGAAGTAGAAAGGGGAAAGTAGAAATGACGAATGACCGGACTTTGCCATTTCCCCTTTCTACTTTTCCCTTTCCCTTGACCCCGACCGGTACTAACCTATAATTGAATGGTGCTTACTAAGGAGGCATCCGTATGAGGCAGAAAGCCTGCTGGCTCGTTCTCGTGGCCCTGCTTGGGGTCGCTTCGGCGAGCCAAAACCCGGGCGCAGTGTTTCTAATGATCTGGCCCGCGGCACGACCGACCGCTCTGGGCGGAGCGTTTGCTGCAATCGCCGACGATGCGAGCAGCGTCTACTACAACCAGGGCGGCATGGCGTTCCTGGAGAATACCCACGCCACACTCATGCACTGCAACTGGCTACCGGGCCTGTACCAGGGCATGTATTACGAGTATGCCGGCCTGACCCATCAACTGAAAGGCTACGGCAACGTCGGAGCGAATATCATCTACCTGACGACCGGCGAGACCGACGTCGTGAATGAACGCGGCGATTTCCTCGGCCGCTACACCACGTTCGACGTAGCAGTGGCCGGCGGGTACGGCTATCCGGTTCTGCCCAACCTGGGCGTCGGCATGGCGGCCAAGTTCATCTACTCATTCCTCGTACCTGAATGGGTGTGGGGCCTGATGCCCGAGTTGTTGATATCGTCAGGCGGGACCGGCATCACTTGGGCGCTGGATGCAGGCGTGCTGTACAAGCCGTTCAGCTTCCTGCACGCGGGCCTCGCGCTGTCGAACATCGGGCCGAACATCGCCTATACCTCGTCCGGCGAATCCGACCCGCTGCCGCGCATGCTGCGGCTCGGGGTGGCCTACTACCCGGTGCAGAACAACCTTGTGTCCGTGGGCATAACGCCGGAGATTACGAAAATCCTCGTCGGGATGTTCTATGATACCACCGGCACCAAGTCGTTCGGCCGCAAGCTGCAGGAAGAAATGAGAGATGCCTGGAAGTCGGTGGGCGTCGAGGCGAAGTTCATTAACCTGCTGTCTACCCGCGTGGGCTACTTCGAGGACCTTACCGGGCAGCGCGGCGGCATCGTGCTGGAAAAGGAAGGGCAGACCTACCACTACGGCCTCGGCGACGTGCTGACCCGGAAGGACCTCGGGACGTTCAAGTCCATGGGCTTCTGCTTCGGCGCCGGACTGGAGTTCGCCCGGTTCCAGTTCGACCTGAGCCTGGACCAGTTGATCTACGACTTCCCGACCTCGAACTACAAATTCTCCTTCTCGTATCAGTTCTAGCACAAGCGATTGGCGATTTCCGATTGACTATTGGCGATTGCGGGTTGACGGTCGCCCGAGACTTTGTCATTTCCCCTTTCCCCTTCGCAACGGGGGCTTGTGCCTAACCTGACGGTCGTTGGCGCGCAGTGGGGCGACGAAGGCAAGGGCAAGGTAGTTGACTATCTTGCCCGGAGCGCGGGTGTAGTGGCCCGGTTCCAGGGCGGCCCCAACGCCGGGCACACGGTCTGCGTAGACCGGAACACGTTCACGTTCCACCAGATCCCATCGGCAATCCTCAGTCCGAAAGCCACGTGCATCATCGGGTGCGGTTGCGTCATTGACCCGTACGTGTTCGAACACGAACTGGCGGTGCTGCGCAAGAAGAAGATTTCTCCCGGTCAGCGGCTGGTGGTCGATTGCCGGGCGCACATGATACTCCCGTATCACCAGCAGCTCGACCGGCTGCGGGACGAGCAGTTGGCCAAACAGCGCATCGGCACGACCGGCCGGGGAATCGGCCCGGCCTATGCCGACAAAGTGAACCGCACCGGCATCCGGGCCGGGGACCTGCTCTCGGAAGAGGTTTTCAACGACAAGTTGAAGCGCAACGTGGCCGCGGCCAATTTCCTGCTGATGGACCGGTACAAGGCCGAGCCGATTTCGTTCAAAGCCACCGCGCACGAATACTGGCAGGCCACGCGGCGAATCGCCAGGATGGTCGGCGACGGCAGCCGGATGCTCGAGGACGCGCTGCGGCGCGGCGAGCGGGTGCTGTTCGAAGGCGCGCAGGGGATGCACCTTGACATTGACCTCGGCACCTATCCCTATGTCACGTCGTCAACAACCTGGGCCGGCGGGGTCGCGCCGGGCACGGGCATCAGCCCGGTCTGGCTCGAAGAGGTCGTGGGCATCGCCAAGGCGTACACCACGCGCGTCGGGCTCGGGCCTTTCCCGACCGAGATGAACGACGCCGACGCGGAACGGCTGCGGGCGCTCGGTCACGAGTACGGGGCGACGACCGGCCGGCCGCGAAGGTGCGGCTGGTTCGACGCGCCGGTCGTGCGCGCCTCGGTGCGGCACAACAAACTGCGGGCCCTCGTCGTCACCAAGCTCGACGTGCTCGACTCGCTCGAAGAAATCAAGGTCTGTCGTGCCTACCGGCTTGAGGGCCGGGAGGTTGGAGAGTTCGACCCATTCCACGCGGCCGAGTTGGAGCCTCAGTACGAGACGATGCCGGGCTGGCGTGAGCAGATTTCCGGTTGCCGGACGTTTGCCGGGTTGCCGCTGCGCGCCCGGCGCTACCTGGCGAAGCTGGAAGAGCTGTGCGACTGTCCGATTGCGCTCGTCTCGGTCGGCAGCGAGCGGAGCCAGACGATACCCTACAAATCGAGGAAATTGAGATGGCTCAGGTAGTGGCAAAGGACGAAGTGGAAAGGGGAAATTCCAAAGTTCGGAATCCGGACCTTGCCATTTTCACTTTCTACTTTCTCCTTTGCCATGGTTCGGCGTTCGCAGTCTGTATTTTCCGGCGGGTCTTGGCGTTCTTGGCGGCCTTGGCGGTTCTCTCTTCGGCGTCCGTCGTTCGGCGTTTGGCGTTCGCACTTCGTAGTTCCTGATGCCCAAGATCGAGCTGATGCGCCGGGTGCTGGCGAGCAACGATGCGCTCGCCGCGGCCCAGCGACACAAGCTGGATGAGCACGGCGTGCTCGGCGTCAACATCATGTCCGGGCCCGGGGCCGGCAAGACCAGCCTGGTCGAGCGGACGGCCGAGGAACTCAGCGGCAAGTACCGAATCCAGGTGATTGAGGGCGACATCCAGGGCGACCTCGATGCGCGCCGGGTCGCGGCCAAGGGCGTCCGCTGCATCCAGATAAACACGCAGGGCGCATGTCACCTTGACGGCTTGATGCTCGGGCCGGCGATGGGGGAGATTGACTTCGCGGACCTTGACCTGCTGTTGATTGAGAACGTGGGCAACCTCGTCTGCCCGGCCGAGTTCATGCTGCCCGTACACTACAACGTCACGGTCATCTCCACGCCGGAAGGCAGCGACAAGCCGGTCAAGTACCCGCTGATGTTCTCCAAGTCCGATGTCATCGTCATCAACAAGATTGACCTCCTGCCTCACGTCGACTTCGACGTGGCCGCGCTCAAGAAAGCCGTGCGCAAGCTGAGACCCGGCATCACCTTCATCGAGATGTCGGCCAAGACCGGCAAGGGCGTGGACAAGTGGGTGGCTTGGCTTGAAAAGCGGCTCAGCGACCGGAAAAAGGTCAGGTAGAACCGGCCGTGCGCCTCAGTCTCCGCGCTTCCATACACCGCTAGACCGGTCCATCCTGTCCGTTCCGGTAGCGGCACGCAGTGGCTCTGTTTCGCCGGGAGTCAGTTCGTCAGATAGTTGACTCATAAGACCGACCGACAGACCGCGCGACAAGCGACCAGACAAACCGGCCGACAAACGGGCTGACAAGCGGGTCAACAAGCGAGCAGGCAAACGAACTGACAGGCGTGCAGACAAACGAGCGGACAGACGAGTTGACAAACGAGCTGACAAGCCGGCCGACAAACGACAAGACAAACCAGCGGTCAAACCGGTTGACAAACGACAAGACAAACCAGTCGTCAAACCGGCTGTCAAACCGGCCGACAAACCAGATGACAAATCGGTTGAGAAGCCACCGGACAAACGGCTTGGGGAGCAGGGGAGGGGAAAAGCCGGAAAGAGTGAATAGAGAATTGAGAATAGTGAAGTTAGAGGCCGGACTGGCGGTCGGCGGAATGTATACTATAATATACATCTGGTGACACCAGAATGAGTAGCACAAAGGACCGATTCCAGATGACCAAGGAGCTGGGCCAGAGGCTCCGAGCCCTGCGCAAGCGGGCCGGACTGACGCAGACGGAGTTGGCCAGGCTTGTGAGTTCCGACTGGGCCCACTCGTTGGTGGCGAAGCTTGAGACCGGTCGCTACGAGAACCCCGGTTTCGGGCTCGTGGCCGACTACCTGCGGGCGTGCCGGGCGAGCTTCGCCGACCTTGCCGACCTGCTCGATGCCTACACCTCAAGCCCCCGACCGGTCGAGAAACAGGGGAAAGAGAAGGTGGCGGAAGCAATAGCAGTGCTCCCGGCCAGAATCTCATGTGAGGTTCAGAAGTACGACATCAAGACAACGATTGCGCGCCGGGTTGAGGGGAAGCTACCGCTCTCACCGGACGAGCGGGTGAAGCGGGTCCTGAACCTGGCAGCGGCAGCGAATCGGCGCAAGCGGCTGGACATACTCGTGGCCTATCTCGAAGGCGAGGTCGGGCCGGGCCTGGACGCCGGCGCGCGTCGCTTCGTTGACCAGTTCTCGCGGAAGGTCTGGGGAGCGCTGTCCGCGACCCGCGGCAAAGCACCGGGCAAGCGGGTCAGGCGGATGGCACTCGTCTACGCCGACGGAGTCGTGGCGCACGTCCTGTCCGAGGACAAACTCAGGCTGCTGCGCGACCGCGTGGCCGAGCTGTTCGGAGCGATGGAGATGACCGGCGCACTCGGGCCGATGCCGCAGCCCGGCAAGACGTGGCACCGAAAATCGGCCTTCGAGCGGGAACTGAAGGCAATGACGCCGGCCCAGCTTGCGCGGGAGGCGTACATCGGCACGAGCCTGAGCGACGCGATGAAGCTGATTCAGGGCGGAGGAGCGCCGCGCGACCGGCACCGGTCGTGGTACATATGGCTCACCCTGCTGCTGAGCAATGCCTACGACACGAGTCCCGGCTCGCCGGAGCGGGGAAAGGTGCTGACCGAAGCGCTCAAAGACCGGCCCGACAAAGAGCAGGCCCGCAAGTTCGCCGCGCTGGCTTTGGATGGTTTGGACCGACAACTCAGGCGCAAGTAGCGCCGGCCAAAGGCCCGAGGTGCTCCCGCTCTAGGCCATTGACATCGCTCAGAGATATGGGAAGTGTCCCGGATTTGCCCCTGCCCCCAGCGCGCCTGAAATGGTGTATCGTCACCGATGGTCTAGCCGAGACACTCATTCGGCCTGCCCCGCATGGCTCACAGCAGACTCGCTGTACCTCAGTGCCAGGAAGTGGCACAGCGCGGCAGAACTGTAGAGAGCCAGTTCTGCGTAACTCAGATGCACCGTCGGCGCTAGTATCCGCCCGTGGTCAGGCCCCAACTCGTTCCTGAGTCCGGCTACGCCTTGCACGACGCCCACAAGGCCCTGCGAAAGCTGCTGGGCATGCCTTCCCGCCGAAGTATCCCACAGGTGGCGTTGCTGTCGCACTGCCTTCCACAGCTCCGGCATGTTTGAGTTGTCAGGTGCCGGAGTGTCCAGTTTCACTAGGACAGCCCTGAACTCGGATTCTAGGGCCGCCTTCGCCTTCGATATGCACTCCTCAGGTTGCCCAGTGTGCAGGGCGGCTTGTGCTTGCCTGAGTTGGCGTTCGGCCTCACCGAACCCAAGGCGCTCCAGCAACGACCGTGTGTTGGCTAGCGCTTCCTGACTGACTGTGCGCCCTGTGACGGGACATGCCCGGCACTTTTCGACATCGGTTGCGCTCTTGAGAAGCTGGCAATACATGGTACAGCCACCGTCCTGCGTTTCCATCACTGGGACTTCATCCAGATACTGGTCTGCAGAGAAGCCCATGATGAACGTTGAGCCACCGAGGTGTATGCAGCCTGTCTCTCGGAAAGAAGAGCCTATCCTGCACTTCGAGCAGATATCGTCACTGGTCTTGCTGCTGGCGTGCTGACTGTAATCCAAGTTGGCTATCTTGCAGCGAAGACCCGAAGTGGTGTTGTCTTGGTGGTTGCACATGACGTCCATCTGGGTGTAATCGCTGCTAGTCATCTCTCTCGCCGGTTGCCCGCACAGTTCTATGATTCACCGCGTCACTTCACGGCAAAGACGTACTGCGTGTCGCCCGTCTTGACCTCGACTCTATCGGCTCTCCAGGTCACGTCGTAGATGCTCTTCTTGAACTCCATCTCGCAGAGCGATTCTCCACTGTACCGGTAGAACCGGAGTTGTTTCGTCCCGACCTGAATGAAGCCAGACTTGGTCCACCAGAACTGACAGTTCTTTTCCTTGGGGACATAACGAGCGTAGCTGCCACCCTCGATCACGAAGACGCAGGCGTCGGTCTCAACGAGCACCACATCTCCAACCTGCACAACGCACCGTATCGTGTCGTGGCAGTCGTAGATACGACGGACCCGACCGTCAGCGGCGACGCAGTATAGCTTCCCCGAGTAGCAGCCCAAGTACAAGGTCTGTCCGTCGTGGCTCCATGCTGTCGAATAGACCCAATCCTCGCCCGCGTCCGGTAGAACCATGCAAAGCTGTCCCGCTAACGAGTCGCCGGTGCTTGGATCAAAGAACGTCTGCCGCAGCACTGTCTTGCAGTAGAACACTAGGTCGCGGTCAGCACTCAGCGCTTCCTCGGCTTTCTCTCCGGCAAGGAGCTCGAAGGCCTCGATGACCGCCCTCGTCTCCGCGTTCGCTTCGGGGTTGCCTACGTTCTGGTCTGGATGATGGCGCAGGATGAGCTTCCTGAAAGCGCCTCTGATCTCATCTTTGGTCGGTTCGCCAGTCAGCTCCAGCACGGACAGGCACCTCTGCTTTTCGTCTCGGGTCGGCGAAGGCATTTCACGCCATCCTTCGTTCAGCGGCGTCCTCCAGCATCCCAGTGGAACGAAGGTCTTGTCCATAAGGTACACTCTGTTCGCCGACGTGAACAGCAGCTTCCCTCCGTCAGGCGAGATGTCCACACAGCGCACGTGATAATGGTCTGCTGCGTAGCGGCCAATAGGTACGAAGGCTTGGACGCGCCCGCCGAGCGTGCAGAGATACATATTGAGGTCATCCGTCACGGCGACCATCCCGTCGTACCCGCTGGCGGCCTTGAACCTATAGAAGCCGATGTCGACCAGAGACATCTCGTCCGCTCCGGCTGGATCTTGCTTGAGGAGTAGAAGCGACGAGCCGAATCGACCGCGCTGGCTATCGTAGTTGCGCCGGAAGTGCAGCGTGCCGCGTGAGGCCAGCGTGACGCTGTGCCACCGCTCCTTCCTGGGCCTCACGTCCTGCCCAATCCGTGACCTGTCCAATAGCGATACACCGTCAGATTCCGTCGTCCTGATTGAGAAGTCAGGCTTCGCGAGAACGGGCTCTAGCGGGACGTGCTCAAAACCGCTACCGGGATAGGCCTCAATCAGAGTGTCTACTAGCTTGTTCAACCGCCGCCTGTCAGTATTCGTAACATCCGGGCCGCAGATCCGAAGCATGTAATGATACGCATTATGCGCTTCTCGAAGCTTCTTTGCCTTCATCAACTTGTCAACTAGCTTGCGGCACGTTCGGAGAACGTGAGTTCTGACCGTCGTATCACTGCTGTCGTCCTCCAGTAGTTTCAGGAACTCGGATAGCGCGCGTTCGTAGGAATGCCTTTCGTACAATGACAGTCCTCTGTTGAAGACCTGCCAGAAACCGGGTGGTCGTGTAGGTCCGGCCGGCATCTCGAATGGAATTCGAGGAAGCTCTACAACTTCGGCGGTTCGGCAATCGAGTTCCTGCGGTTCTCCAAACTTGGGAGTACGGACAGGTTTGGCCGGGAGAACTCCGTCCTGCTGACTCGTTATCGCCCCTTGCCCGCGGTGGGGTTGAAGTCCGCAGGAGGGGCTAGCGTCACCGGTCATCTGGTGGACCTCTTCCAAGGTTGCGCCTCAATGCGCTTCCTGAGACGGTCATAGAGTCTCTCGTATATCGGGAACGCGCTGTCTCTGACCGTCACGCGGTTGGGGCTGTCGGCTGCCTTCTTGCCAATGTGATAGCGGCCAAAGCTAAGTATGGCTTCTGAGCCAAGCTCACAGAAATCCCTCTCGTCTGGATTCAGAGCTATCCCCGCATCTTCGGCAATCCTGAGGAGATTGTGTTTCCCGATGACCTTGCCCTGGAATCTGCCCTTGGAGATGCACTCGGGATTCTCAACCACGAGACTCGCCTTCAGCAGGTTCTCGATGGCTGTGGATGCAAGGAAGAAGGCTACGACCAGCGTCGTAGGCCGACTGGGAAGGACGTTCTGCTTCGGGTCCTCGCGGTGCGCACGAATCGCCTCGACGTCCTCGCGCCACGCCGTGTACCCGAGTCGCACCATTCTGTCCATCTGCTCAGCCTTCGAAAGCCAGAACAGTGACATGCCCTGCATGTCGTATGACCAGTCGGGCTGGATTCCCTTCGAAATGGACCCCACAGGGCTGTCACTGCGCACCGCAACTCCCAACGTATCGCTGTGGCTGCGCGCTCACGCCGCACCCTCCACAATCCGAACCTCAGCCTCGGCCAGTCCATAGAGTTCGCAAACCAAGGTGTCTGTCTGCATATCCGTTGCCGCTATCTGTCGTTGAAGTGCCTCGGTTTCATGGGGCATCTTGGCATGTGGCGAATCCTTATGCAGTTTGAGCATCGGCAGGGCGTGTCTTAATCCTGTCGTAGAGCCCGACCGTGAATCTGTCAATCTTCGTCTGGCTCGCAAGGTCTCCCAGCAGGTTCTTCATCTCCTGCTGCAAGCCCTCACGTCCACCGGGGGACAGTACTCTCATGCGCCACTCGTCTTGTCCCGGGCTCAAGGCCAACTCTGAGGTTCTTGCCTTGAGGAATCGCCAGGACTCCGTGCGACTGGTCTCGGTCGCCAATCCCAAGGCGAGCGCACAGAATAGCGCAGCCACGGTCAAGGTCATCGGCGTGCCCACGTGGACTGGTGGCAGCAGCCTAAGCGACAACAACCCCGCCAGTTGGAGTAGCATCCCGAGCGCGAGCAACACGAGTCCGCACAGCGTGTCTGCCCTCTGCTTGCAGGCGGACTTCACAAGGTTCCATCTGACGCCAAAGATGTCGAACTCAGTCCCCATGAGGGCACCGGCGCCAATCTCGTAAAGGTCGACACTACCAATGGCGACGAAGCTCCGCGACAGCAGGTATGTACTGGCGGCGCTGAGCAGAAGCCCCGCGACGGCGAAGCCATCACCAAGTGCGATCATGACGTGACTCCTTGAGCGATCCGAGCCCCCTCCTCGGTCAGCATACAATCCATACACCGGCACGCCTGGTGGAGCCGGCGGCCAACGCTACTACCGTCTTCACTGTTACTCAACTATCACCACCTTCTGCGTCTTGCCCCGCCCGCCCTCGTGCACGAAGTAAACGCCGGGTGCGAGGCCTTTGGTGCTGTTGGGGCCGGGGCGGAGGTCCAGAACCTTGCGGCCGGAGACGTCGAGCAGTTCTGCCCCGTAGGCCGCATGCCGTGTGCCGTCTGCTTCCCACAACAGCACGCCGCGGACGATGGTGGGGGCTGGAGGGCGAGGCTGCGGCCGCTCGTCCGCCTGTAGCGCGACGTGGTCGTCGGCGAAGACGGCGATACAACCTGCTGAGCCCTCTGCAACGTAGATGCAACCGCCTACGGCGTCCCAGGTGACCGACAAAGGTGAGGCCAGCAACGGAAACGTATCGGTCATCCCATTGTTGACTCCACTGATAACGGCGAGGCGGTTCGGGTACTGGATGCCAACGTAGACCTTGTTGTTGGCACTGTCAGCACATATCAGGACGGGGTCTCCGTACGTTGTGTCGCGGGCAACGATGCTATCCCTCGCGCAATCGACCACGGTCACCCTGTTGCTCAAGGCGTCGCCGCTGTACAGCTTGTTCGCGGCTGAATTCCAGAACAGCGACGGGCCGTAGTCGTTGACCTTGAGCGAGTCCACAATGTAGTTTCCGGAGCCGTCGATGGCTGCGAGCGTGCCGATTCCAAGCGCCAACGCGTATTCCTTGTTATCCACCGCGTCATAGGCCAAGAGATGCCCGTAGCCGGGATACCCCAATCCCAGCACGGCTTCTACAGTATCCGCATCTGAATCCAGGATGTAGAGGCTGTCGACCACCTTGCTGGAGCAGTACACTTTGTTATCAGCAGAATTCCGGGAGAGCTTCCATGGGCCAGGAATCGGGATGCGGTCGGCTATTTGCGCGGTTGCGCAGTCGATGACAAGAAGCTGGTTGGTGTAGAAGCTGGCGCAATAGAGCTTGTTCCCTCTCGGATTCCAGAGTAGAGAGCCGGCGACTGGGTCGCAGCTGTCGACATCAACGGCCCAGTCTAGCAGAGTGTCGCTACGCGTATCCACGGCAGCTACCTGATCATCCCACAGCCGGTCATGCGACCGCCTGAGGACGTACACTGTGTGCATCGAGTCGGGTTCAATGATGTACGGTCGGCTCTTGCCGAGGGGTATCATGCCGACGAGCGAACGCGATGACCCGTCTATCACGGCCAACTCCCGTTCACATGCGACGAATGTCTTGTCGCTCAGCCGGTTCCATGCGGCGGCAGCGGGACCGCGCCCCAATGGCGTGGTGTCAACCTGAATTCCGGCGGCGGGGTCGATGACCAGCAGGTCGCTAGGATACCTGCCGCCCCAGTACAGTGTGCTATTATCTGTATCCATGCACTTCCCCACGCCCGGCAATCCGCTGGTAATGATGCTATCTGCAAGTGAGTCCGCGGCACAGTCGATGACATAGATAAGCTCGCCGTCCGTACAGGCCACATACAGTCGGTTCCGCACCGAATCCCAACAAGAGCCATAGAGAGGCGAACTGGGGAGGGCTATGCGCTTCGCTACGGTGTCCGAGTTGCAGTCGATGACCGCGATGTCGTTGGATGAGCTGTTGGCACAATACAGCCTATTGGCTGCGCTGGCATAGACCAAGCCTGTGGGGTAGTCGCCCACGAAAAGACGGCGAACAGCAGTATCGCCCGCGCAGTCTATGACGAGCACGCTGTCGGCGTTTGGAGACGCGCAGTAGACCTTGTTTGAAACCGGACTGTAGACCATGACCTTCGGATTGTCGGGGGCAGGCAGAGACCTGATAATCTGATGCGTCATGGCGTTGATGCAGACGATGCTGTCGATGCCCGAGCAGGCCGCGTACACCCGTCTGCCGTCTGCGCCGGTAACCAGCGCACCAACGGTAGACCCCACGTCAATGGTCGCGATTACTGTGCCGGTTGAACACCGGAGTACCTTCACAGCACTGCCTCCGGCGAAGAAGAGTTTGTCATACAGCCCGCTGTACGAGAGACATGTCGTCGGGGTGTTGACAGTGTCGATGACCGAATGGGTAGGTCCGTCCATCACGACCAGTGCAGCGTCAGAGGCGAAGTATAGGCGGTTCCATCGCGACAGCCAAAGGCTCTGCGCGATAGTCGTGCCCGGCACCGCAACACGAGCCATCTTGTGATTAGTCAGGGCGTCAATAACTAATACCCAGCCATTGTTGCCGGAGCAGAACACGCGGTCATCTTGCGAGTCGTAGACGAGACACTTGGGATCTGTAATGCCGCAGAGTGAATCGGGCACATAGACTCTCTTCTCAAACCACTGGCCGTACAGAGCACTGGAGAGCATAAGGAACACAGCAGCCACGGCTAGATGGAGCTTCATCTCATCCTCCTAACATCGGTATGTCTGGAACTCGCCACGGAGTTGTTCTTCTTTGTAGTCGTCGGGGAGGAAGACCTTGCGGTCTTGGTCGAAGCGGCCGACCAGACGTTTTACGGCGTCAGGCGCATTTCCCATTAGGTTTGAGAATATGGCAGCAGGACGGAAAGTCAAGGCGCGCCGGAGGCGCGGCGGTAGTGCTGTTGCAGGAACTGGGGCGGCTTCACGCTGCTTTCCGCCCTTGTTTGACAAGTCACGGCTGGCGGCTTAGCATCACTCTCTATATGTCGCACATCAAACACGTTAAGGACGAGTTGGCGAGGCGGAATCAGGCCGCTCAGGGCGGCGGCGGCGAGGCGGCGGTCGCAAAGCAGCACGCGGCCGGCAAGCTGACTGCGCGCGAGCGCATCGAGGTGCTGCTGGACAAGGGCAGCTTCGTTGAGCTGGACCGGCTGCGGGTCCACGACTGCCATGACTTCGGAATGGAGAAGCGCAGGATTCCGGGCGACGCGGTGGTGACCGGGCACGGACGCATCAATGGCCGGCCCGTGGCGGTCTTTTCCCAAGACTTCACCGTGTTCGGCGGAACGCTTTCTCGCGTGTTCGGTGAGAAGATCTGCAAGGTGATGGACATGGCGATGCGCACCGGGATGCCGGTGGTCGGCCTGAATGACTCAGGCGGGGCGAGGATTCAGGAAGGCGTGGATAGCCTCGGCGCATACGCCGACATCTTCCTTCGCAACACCCTGGCCTCAGGCGTGATTCCCCAAATATCGCTCGTACTCGGACCCACCGCCGGCGGCGCGGTCTACTCGCCGGCCCTGACCGACTTCATCATCATGTCCGAGCGGACGAGTTACATGTTCATAACCGGACCTGAGGTCATCAAGTCCGTGACCAGGGAAGAGGTGACCAAGGAGAAGCTGGGCGGGGCCGAGACGCACAACGAGACTTCGGGCGTGGCCCATTTCAAGGCGATTGACGACAAGGACGCGCTGGAGATGTGCCGCAAGCTGCTCTCGTACCTGCCGCAGTCGAATCGCGAGAAGCCGCCCGCAGCGCCCACGCGCGATGACCCGAACCGGGCGTGCGAAGGAATAGGGGAGATTATCCCGGACGACACGCGCAAGCCGTATGACATGACCCAGATAATCCACAAGGTTGTTGACCGGGGCACGTTCTTTGAGGTGCAGAAGTTCTGGGCGAAGAACATGGTCATCGGGTTCGCGCGGATGAACGGCGAGGTCATCGGCATCGTGGCGAACCAGCCCCGGTTCCTTGCCGGGTGCCTCGACATCGACGCGTCGTGCAAGGCGGGCAGGTTTGTGCGCTTCCTCGATTGCTTCAACATCCCGATTCTCACGTTTGTTGACGTGCCCGGGTTCCTGCCCGGCACCAACCAGGAGTACGGCGGCATCATCCGGCACGGGGCCAAGCTGCTCTACGCCTTCTGCGAGGCGACGGTGCCCAAGGTCACGATTATCACGCGCCGGGCATACGGCGGGGCGTATGACGTTATGTCCTCCAAACACATCCGCGGGGACTTCAACTTTGCGTATCCGACTGCGGAAATCGCGGTGATGGGTTCGGACGGCGCAGTGAACATCATCCACCGGAAGAAGATTGCCGAGTCGGCGGACCCGGAAGGCACGCGGAAGAAGCTGGTCGAGGACTATGAAGAGACCTTCGGCAACCCGTTCAAGGCGGCGGAGCTCGGGTTCGTGGACGAGGTGATCGAGTTCGAGGATACACGGCGCCGGGTGGTCGAGTCGTTCGAACTCCTGCGGAACAAGCAGGCGACGAACCCGGTGAAGAAGCATGGGAATATGCCGCTGTAGGAAGTGACCAATTGCTAATTCCTAATTACTAATCAAACCCCAATGACGAATGACGAAGTGAAGACGAGCCGCCAAGCTTGCCCTTCTCCTTGTCATTCCGAGCGAGGGAAGCGAGTCGAGGAATCTCTCAGGGCGGAAGGCGTTGTGAGAATCGTAGCGGCTGCTCTGTTTACCATCGGTGTCGTGTTGGCTCCGGGCTGCAAGAAGCCGAACCACGCTCCGGATACGCCCGCGGTCCCATCCGGTCCGACATCCTGCGCGGTCGGGGTTGAGTACACTTTCTCGTCAAGCGCTGAGGACTCCACCGGCGAAGACGTGGCCATCAGATTCGACTGGGGTGATGGTGACACTTCTCAATGGAGCACGTGGGTCCGACCCGGCGACACAATGACGATGGGCCACTCGTGGACAGTGCCGGGGACTTGCGACGTGAGGGTTCAAGCACGGGCGCGCAGCTCAGCCACCTCGGACTGGTCGGGCGCCATTGCCGTGGGCAGGTACCACGAGTGGATCAGGGTCTACGGCGGAGCTCTGGAGGACGAAGGTTGGTCGGTGCAGCAGACACAGGATGGCGGTTACATCGTCACAGGAAGCAACCGGTCCTATGGCGCGGGCGAGTCGGATGTCTGGCTTCTAAAGGTCGACGCCGATGGTGACACGGCATGGACCCGGACCTTTGGCGGGGCGCACTATGACTGGGGCAAGTCGATACAACAGACACGAGATGGCGGGTACATCATTGCGGGAGGCACGTGTTCCCACAGTGGCAACTTCCCCGATGTGCTTCTCATCAAGACGGACGACGCCGGGAACCAGGACTGGGAAAGGGTTTTCGGCGGGAACGAATATGATCAGGGTTTCTCGGTCCAGCAGACCGAGGATGGCGGCTATGTCGCCGCGGGGTACAACAGGTCCTCAGGAGCGGGCGGCATTTGGCTGCTCAAGACCGACGCCTACGGCGATACGGTTTGGACTCGGACTTTTGGCCAACGAGGGTCTGAGGGGCGTTCGGTTCGGCAGACGTGGGACGGTGGGTACGTCTTTGCAGCGCTACCCAGTTTCGACTCGGATTCCGCTATCTGGCTTGCCAAGACCGACGCAAGCGGCGGCATGTCCTGGACGAGAGCCTTCGGTAGCTGGGCGAACGAGTATTCGGGTATGTCGGTCCAGCAGACGCAAGACGGCGGGTATGTCGTCGTCGGAACCACATGCTCCGACCGCGAGGGGCCCGGCGACGTCCTGCTGGTCAAGACCGATTCGTTGGGGGAGGATATCTGGGTCAGGACCTTTGGCGGGGAACGCGACGACTGGGGCAACTCGGTCCAGCAGACTCGGGACGGCGGATACATAGTCGTAGGAAACACCTCGTCCTACATCGCAGCAGGATTCGATGTCTGGCTCATCAAGACCGATGCCAACGGCGATACGGTCTGGACCCGGACATTCGGGGTAGGTCACGACGATATGGGCTACTCGGTCCAGCAGACACGGGATGGCGGGTACGTAGTCACGGGTAGCACGGAGTCACACGAAGATGACTTCACAGACCTGTTGCTGATAAAGACTGACCCTGAAGGTAGGGTGGACGAAGGCGGCGGGAAGTGACGGAGCGCGTATGACGGACAAGGACCGCGAGGAGTTGAGACATCTCATCGAGAAGTGGGAGCAAGAGACCGTAGCTCCTGTACTTAAGAAGGTGCCGGAGAGGACGGAGGCGGCGGAGACCGTTTCGGGCCTCCCGCTGAAACGGGCGTACACACCTGAGGACTGGGGCGAGGAGAACTACGCGGAGCAGCTGGGAATGCCGGGGAGTTTCCCGTTCACGCGCGGGGTCCAGCCGACCATGTATCGTTCGCGGTTCTGGACCATGCGTCAGTATGCGGGGTTCGGCTCAGCCGAGGACACGAACAAGCGCTACCACTACCTACTGGGGCAGGGCCAGACCGGGCTTTCGGTTGCGTTCGACCTGCCGACACAGATGGGCTATGACTCCGATTCAGCGATGGCCAAAGGTGAGGTTGGCAAAGTCGGGGTTGCCATCTCGTCGCTTGAGGATATGGAGACCCTGTTCGCCGGAATCCCGCTCGACAAGGTTTCGACCTCGATGACCATCAATGCCACTGCCGGCGCGCTGCTCGCGATGTACTGCGTGGTTGCAGAGAAGCAGGGCAAGAGCATCGCTGGCCTGCAGGGCACGATACAGAATGACATCCTGAAGGAATACGTGGCGCGCGGGACGTATATCTTTCCCCCAAGGCCGTCCTTGAGGCTGGTTACTGACATCATCGCGTGGTGTGCGGAGAATGTGCCGAAGTGGAACACGGTGAGCGTATCCGGTTATCACATGCGCGAGGCAGGCGCGACCGCCGTACAAGAGGTCGCTTTCACCATTGCGGACGGTCTGGAGTATATTAAGGCCGCCCTGAGCGCGGGGCTGCAGATAGACAAGTTCGCGCCGAGGCTCTCTTTCTTCTTCGCGGCGCACTCGAACATCCTTGAGGAAGTGGCGAAGTTCCGGGCCGCGAGACGGCTTTGGGCAAGGCTGCTGCGTGAGCGCTGGAACGCGTCGGACGAGTCGTGCAAGCTCAGATTCCACACCCAGACCGGCGGCGTAACGTTGACCGCTCAGCAGCCGGAGAATAATGTCATCCGGGTCGCGTATCAGGCGCTGGCTGCGGCGCTGGGCGGGACGCAGAGTCTGCACACGAACTCGCGGGATGAGGCGCTGGCCCTGCCGAGTGAGGAGTCGGTGCTGATTGCCTTGCGGACCCAACAGATTGTCGCACACGAGTCCGGCGTGGCGGATACGGTTGACCCGCTGGCCGGTTCGTACGTAGTCGAGTCGCTGACGGACGAGATAGAGAAGCGGGCCCGGGAGCTGATTGGCAAGGTCGAGCAGATGGGCGGGGTGGTAGCGGCCATCGAGCAGGGATTCATGCAGAACGAGATTGCCGACAGCGCGTACAAGTACCAGCAGGCGGTGGAGGCGAAGCAGCGGATAGTTGTCGGAGTGAACAAATACCAAGAAGTGGTCCAGCGGTCTAGTGGTCAAGTGGTCGAGTGCGGGGACGAGGAGGAGAAAGGACTCAAACTGCTGAAAGTGGACCCGGCGCTGGGGAAGCACAGGGCGGCGAAGTTGGCGGAGTTCAGGCAGAAGAGGGATGCTCAGACGCTGAATTCGTCCCTGGCAGCGCTACACGAGGCGGCAACGGGAACCGCCAATCTGATGACACCGATTATGGCTGCGGTGCGGGCAGGCGCAACCGTGGGCGAAATTTCAGACGCACTGCGCAACGTCTTCGGTGAGTACGACAGGCAGAGATGAACCGCCAAGGATACGGAGAGGACGAATTGAACCGCCAAGGACGCCAAGAACGCCAAGAGGACCAAGAGAGCCGGACGGCCGGAGAACCAAACCGCCAAGAACGCCAAGGACGCCAAGAGGGCCAAGAGAGTCGGACGGCCGGAGAGGCGAACCGCCAAGGACGCCAAGAACGCCAAGAGGAAACGGACCATGCCGAGGCTCGGACTCAGAACGCAGGAAGCGGAATGACGGACGCGGATAGTCGCCGAGGTGCGGAGCCGCAGAATCCAGACAGACAGAGGACGGAGCCGGATGCGGAGACTGACCGGTTGGCGCAGGAAGTCATTGGCGCGGCCATCGAGGTCCACCGTGCGCTTGGCCCGGGCTTCTTGGAGTCGCTCTACGAGCAGGCGATGAGCATCGAGCTTGGCCTCCTCGGCATCTCATTCGAGCGACAGGTTCCCGTCGCTGTGAACTACAAAGGACATTCGATTGGGGAGAGCAGACTGGACCTGCTCGTGGAAGGGAAGTTGGTTGTCGAGTTGAAGGCGGTTGACCAGTTCGCACCGATTCACACGGCACAGGTTATGTCGTACTTGAAGGCAACCGGTCATCGTCTCGGATTGCTCATCAACTTCAACGTAGTTCGGCTCAAGGATGGAGTCAAACGTGTTGTCCTTTCCTGACTCTGGGCAGTTCTTGGTCCGTCTGGTTCGAGCCCTTGGCGTTCTTGGCGGTTCATCATCTGGTGTCCGTCCGGTTCCGAGCCTTGGCGACCTTGGCGTTCTTGGCGGTTCATCGTCTGGTGTCCGTCCGGTTCCGAGCCTTGGCGACCTTGGCGTTCTTGGCGGTTCATCGTCTGGTGTCCGTCCGGTTCCGAGCCTTGGCGACCTTGGCGTTCTTGGCGGTTCATCGTCTGGTGTCCGTCCGGTTCCGAGCCTTGGCGACCTTGGCGTTCTTGGCGGTTCATCGTCTGGTGTCCGTC
>Ga0265595_1000526_pt1 | contig 33945 bp, 29 predicted proteins | sample saktaG_15_FD_190148 | JGI IMG/M metagenome (GOLD analysis project Ga0265595, IMG submission 190148) | Saline water microbial communities from Sakinaw Lake, British Columbia, Canada - sak_2013_06_06_50m | ecosystem: Environmental > Aquatic > Non-marine Saline and Alkaline > Saline ...
GCATTATTTCTTTGCTGGGGTCAAGGAACATAATTAGGATCATTTTAGCGGTCGGGAGTTCAAACTTTGCTTTAGCAAAGTTTGCCTCCTAGCGAATTAAGGCAATATTCGAGGCGCGAGGAGCGAGCCTAATGCCTATGCGCATTGTGAGCTCCGAAACAACGAAGAAGATTGTTTTAATTCGCCCGCCCAGAGGGAAGCCAAAAAATTGCTGATTTCTGCGTTACGGCTTCGTCGGCGTATCGCGGAGGATACAACCTCCTCGCCGCGCCTTGAAATCATCTAATTTTTTGGCTTCTAAGATCGCTTCTATTATATCTCCAGACCCCTGGGGTCTGGAAATATAATGTTTTAATTTAATTTGTTGTATAATAGATAAAAATGGATTTTAGTACGATTTTTCAAATGAGAACAAAAAAGTTTTGGTGGATGGATGTCATCTTCTATTTTGTGATCTCTTTATTGGTGGCCGCCATATTCTGTTATATTGTTTTCTTGGTTAAGAATAGTTTTCAAAGAGAGGATATAAAAAAAGAGATTGTGGCCCTTCAAACAGTCGGCACTATTCAGCAGAAAGAAGACGAAAAGACCGTTATTAATTATCAAAAAAAAATCAGCGATTTCGCCGACTTGTTGAATAATCATGAATTTGCTTCGAACGCGTTTGCTTTTATGGAAGCTGAAACCATGCCGAATATTTGGTTTAAACAATTTAGTTTAGATGAAAAAAATGCAGGGATACAATTATCAGGAGAGGCTGATAGTATGGACGCGCTTAGTAGACAGGTGGCAGTTTTTGAGAAAAATAAGTATGTTATAAATATAGCAACGCTAAATTCTTCATTGGGGGATTCGGCAAGAGTTGCGTTTAATATAAATCTTTCTTTGAGCCAGGACATATTCAGTTATATCGCCAATGCCATGCAGGTCTTAGAGGTAACTACGCCCACAGAACAGCCAGTAGCGCAGGATAATCAAACGCAGGATAATCAGCCGGTTCCCGAGGATGTAATTGTGCCCGAAGAGCAAACGATCACAGATGAACAGCAAAATCCTCAAGATCAAGCTCAGTCCCCCACGAAAAGTAGTGAGAATTTGATAACTGTTTTCCATTTACTTTTAAAACCGGAAGTTATCGGTCTGGTAAATCAGACAAGTCATACTATTACGTTGAGAGTCCCTTTTGGTACGGATGTAAAAAATCTAACGCCGTCAATGGTTATCTCTCCTGAAGCAACGGTATCACCAGATTCTAGTATTCCGCAAAATTTTGAAAACCCTGTTACTTATACAATTATTGCCCAGGATGGCTCGGTGCAGAGTTATGAGGCGAGCGTGATTATCAATCCTCCGCCTGAAGTTATTGAAAACACCAACCAAGCAGGAAATATATGGATTATCATAATAATAGCCGTTATTGTTATTTTGGTAATTATAGCAGTACTTATATTCGTCTGGAAAAAATTTAAGGGTCCAAAACATAATTTTTAATAGTAATCTATATTTAATTAATGCAAGTTGATCGCCCCATCGCTACAGCTTTAATCCTTTTTATCATCTTATTGTTGGTATTCTTTTTGGTGGTTCCAGAATATAAAATGTTTAAATCTTTGCAAATAGAATTTGGAGAGAAAAAAGCAGAGTTTAACGCGCAGTTTGATTATTATAACGCGATAGCCAGCACTTATCAGCAACTTCAAAGCCACAAAGACGATATTGCAAAAATTGATAACGCATTACCCCAAGATCCAGATCTTGGGAGGTTGATATATTTTTTACAGCAAACAGCCAAAAGTAATGGCATGATGGTACAAAATTTATTTTTATCTAAGTCGTCTGCGGTCAGCTTAAAGAATAATAGTAATAGCGTGAAAGATATAACTTTTTCGATAAACGTATTGGGAGACTACGCGTCCTTAGAAAAATTTCTGGTTGCTTTAGAAAAATCAGCACGCATTTTTGAAATTGCAAACATATCATTTAGTTCACCGGCGAATTTTTCGGAGGAATCCTCGGCTAGCCTCTCGGCTCTCACCACGCCAGCATCTTCTCAGGCCCAGACCCAGCAGGTATACAGTTTTAGCCTACAAATTAAAACGCATACATATTAACTTAAGAACTCAGAATTTTGTATCTGGAAGTTAGAATAGGATAATGAATAAAGGATAAATAATTCTAAATTCAAAATTCCATTCAAAATACTAAATACTAAATTCAAGATTCAAAATAAACGTGGCAGTAGTTTTTATATCACCAAAGGAAAGGCAAAAAATATTCTTCATAGGGATTACAGTGGCGCTTGTATTGTTTTTAGCCGTTGTCTTTTTTGGAGTTTTTTGGTCTAAGCCTCAAGAGCCTTCTTCTGTGTTGGTTTTTAATAAGCCCAAGGTTAACATAGACATGAAAATTTTCGATTCTGACCAATTTAAAAATCTTTTAGCGTTTACTGAGATGGAAATACAATACAGTTATATAGCAACCACGATAGACGGCAAGGAGAAAACGGGTTTTATCCCCGCTGTTTCAATAGAAAAAGCAAGAGAGGTCTTAAAGAGTATGGGGTTGGACGTTTCTGAATTAAAAGAGGCGGATATCGGGAGAGACAATCCTTTTGAGCCTTATTATCAGTCGGTAGCAGCGCCCGTTCAAAAATAAAATAATTTGCTACGAAATACTAAAAAATACGAATATACGAAAACGTTTTCGTAATTTTGTAAAAATTTGTAAATTAGTAATAAATAATGAAATTATTACAAGAATTATTTGCACAAGGATTTTTGTCTGAGAAGAAGCTTGACGAACTGAAAAAAGAGGTGGAGAGAACCGGTAAGCCGGAAGAACAGATTATCCTGGAAAAAAATATAACCTCAGAAGACTTGCTTTTCAATCTAAAAAGCAAAGTTTTAAGCATACCTTTAAAAAAAATCGTGGCAGATGAGATACCTATAAATGTTTTAGAAATAATACCGGAAGAAGCATCTGCTAACTATAAAATGGCGGCGATAGCAAGACCCGAAGGCGATGCCAAAAAATTTGTACAGATAGGAATGGTTTATCCGGAAGATATAGCAGCCCAAAACGCTTTAAGATTTTTGGCTAATCAGGAAAATTTTACTTATCAAGTTTATCTAATAACTCCAAGCGACTTAGCGGACCTTTTAAAACAACGTAAAAATATATCTTCCGAAACAAAAGAGGTTCTTGAGGAATTAAAAGAAGGGCGGGGGTCGGATTTGCCCACTACTCCGGAAAAAAAGTTGTCAGTTGAAGCAATTGCAGAAGAGGCCCCGATTATTAAGATGGTCTTGGTTATATTAAGGCACGCCATTGAGGGACATGCTTCCGATATCCACATAGAACCAGGGAGAGAAAAATTAGTAATTAGGTTTCGTTTAAACGGAATTTTGCATCCGAGCTTGTTTTTGCCACTAAAGGTGCATCCGGCCATCGTCGCCAGGATAAAAATTCTTTCCGGATTAAAGATTGATGAAAACAGAGTTCCCCAAGACGGAAGATTTTCTCAAAAAATTAACAATGCAGATCTCGACTTTAGGGTTTCCACGTTTCCCACTCTTTATGGAGAGAAGGTTGAAATTAGGGTTTTGGATCCTTCGACAGGACTAAGATCTTTTGAAGAATTGGGATTGGAAGGAAGAAATTTAGAAACCGTAAAAGAGGCTATAAAAAAGCCATACGGTATGATTTTATTTACAGGTCCCACGGGTTCTGGAAAAACAACAAGCCAATACGCAATTTTACGTATTTTGAATAAAGATTCGGTAAACATTGTTACGGTAGAGGATCCAATAGAATATTCTATTGCCGGTGTTAACCAATCACAAGTTAAACCGGAAATTGGGTATACATTTGCGCGCGGTTTGAGGCAAATTTTAAGACAAGATCCAAACATCATTATGATTGGAGAAATTAGAGACGAAGAAACGGCTAATCTGGTTGTTAACGCTGCTTTGACGGGGCATATTGTGTTATCAACTCTGCACACCAATTCCTCTGTGGGAGTTATTCCAAGGCTCATAGATATGGGCGTGAGATCATTTTTAATACCATCTACTTTAAGGGTTGTTATCTCGCAAAGGCTGATCAGATCTTTGTGTCCGCACTGTAAAATAAAAGTACGGCCCTCAGAAAAAATAAGAAACTATATTTTAGAGAAAGTGAAAAGCATGCCCTCTTTTGCTAAAAATAAAGTTAAGATAGAGGATCCGCTCTTTATACATGCAGCAAAGGGGTGCGAAGCGTGCGGACTTACCGGCTACTCGGGAAGAATAGGACTTTATGAGGTTTTATCTATGTCAGACGAGTTGGCCGAATTGATACAAAAAAACCCTTTGGAAAGTTTGATTTTTAAGGCAGCCCAGAGGCAAGGAATGCTTACAATGGAACAAGAAGGTATATTAAAAGTTTTAAGCGGACAGACCACCGTTGAAGAGGTGGCTAGGGCCGCGGAGGAGAGGGGATAAAATATAAAACGTCCCAGTTTTTATAATCATGAAAAAGATTTTATTAGCAGAGAATGACCCCTTTTTGATAAACGTGTATGCCGGCCAGCTTAGAAAATCTGGTTATAGCGCAAGTATAGCGATAGACGGAGAAATTATCATCAATAGAATTAAGGATATAAATCCGGATTTATTAGTTTTAGACGCCAACCTGCCGGGGCCCGGGGGGATTCAAGACGGACTTTCTGTTTTGAAAATATTAAGAGAAGACACTAATTTTAAAGAATTAAAAGTAGTTTTACTCTCGGATTTTTTTCAGAAAGAAAGTTCCGACCACGGCAACGAATTGGGAGTCATTAGATGTTTTTCAAAAACAGAAAATACCTCAGAGGAGATAGTGGCAGGGATAAAAACAATACTAAGCTAAAAAGAGTGAGTAGTTGGTAGTGAGTAGTTTGTAGTTTTCTAACGTATTTCTACAAAATATCAAACACCATCTGCTGATTATCAACTGACAATGGATTATTTAACCTATATTAAAAAACTTTTAGATATTGTTGTTAAAGAGGAGGCTTCTGATTTAGATATAAGCGTTGGGCATGCGCCAAATATAAGAGTTACCGGCCAGCTAGTTCCTTTAAGTCAAGAGAAAATAGTTTCTCCTAAAGACTCCGAAGGTATAGCTTTTTCCATAATGTCAGAATTACAGCGCAAAAGGTTATTAGAAGAGAAAGAAGTAGATTTTTCTTATGATCACGAGGGTAAGGGCAGATTTAGGGTTAATGCTTTTTACCAAAGAGGTTCTATAAGTTTAGCTTTACGTTTTATTCCTTCAAAAATAAGGACAATAGAAGAATTAAGCCTTCCTTCTATTTTGCACGACTTTGCCGGCCGTCCGCAGGGCCTTATATTGGTTACAGGAGCCACTAGCCAAGGAAAGTCTACTACGTTAGCGGCCATGTTAGACGAAATAAATCACACAAAATCTGTTCACATAATAACAATAGAAGATCCGATAGAATATACTTATCCCGTCGACAGAGCGATTATTGATCAAAGGGAGGTCACAATTGATACATTAAATTTTAATAATGCTTTAAGATCTAGCCTTCGACAAAACCCGGATGTAATTATGGTGGGAGAGATGAGGGATTTAGAAACAATTTCCACAACAATTACCGCAGCTGAAACGGGGCACTTAGTTTTTGCAACCCTACATACTAATTCGGCGGCCCAAACAATCCACAGAATAGTTGATGTTTTTCCAGCAGAACAGCAAAGTCAGATAAGATTTCAACTGTCAAGCTCTCTTTTGGGAATAATTTCCCAGAGGCTTATTCCTAGAATTAAAGGGGGATTTATCCCCGTTTGTGAGGTTCTTATATGTAACAATGCTGTTGCAAATTTGATAAGGGAAAACAAGATACACGAAATCCCGGCTGTTATAGAAACTTCTGCTAAAGAGGGCATGATTTCTTCAAGCAGGGCCATGATTGATTTGGTAAGAAGAAAAGAAATATCTTTGAAAAATGCAGTTGATTATGCATTAGATCCATCAGAAATAAAAAATCTATTAAGATAAATACGAGTAAGAAATGAGTAGATTTTAAAGGAATTTTTACAAACTGATTATGAAGTATATTTATCAAGCCAGATCCAAGGAGGGAAAAATGGAAACCGGTACGGTTGAGGCTTCGTCAAAAGAATCGGCCGCCCTTCTTCTGCAAAAATACAATATTTTTGTTACATCTATAAAGGAGCAAACTCCTTTAATTTTTCGTACAGAAAGCATCAGTTTTTTAAACAAGGTTTCTAAAAAAGATTTGGCTATTTTCTCAAGGCAGTTGGCTGTAATGTTGCAGTCGCGGGTACCGGTTACCCAGAGCTTAAAAAGCTTGGCAGTCCAAACAAAAAACCCGGTTTTTAAAGACAATATTTTAAAAATTTCCCAGCTGGTTGAAGAGGGTAATCCTTTATCGGGCGCGTTTGGCGCATTCCCGGAAGTTTTTAATATTTTTTACGTGAGCCTGATAAAAACCGGTGAGGCGTCCGGAAAAATTTCAGAATCTCTTTCTTATCTTTCAGAGCACTTAGAAAGGGAGCACGACATAGAAGCCCAATTAAGAGGAGCCTTAATTTATCCGGCCTTTGTTATAGTAGTTTTATTTACAATAATTCCTATAATTATATTTTTTGTCATGCCCCGGCTTATAGATTTATTAAAAGAAACAACCTCAGAGCCTCCGGCTTTTACCCGCTTGATGATTGGTTTTTATGGTTTTTTGGCAAGTTATGGATGGATTTTGTTGGTCGGATTTATCTTTTTAGTTTTATTTATAATTTATTATTTTACAACTAAGCAGGGAAAAATTAAGTATGATCAATTGTCTTTAAAAGTGCCGTTTTTTGGCGGGTTTTTAAAAAAGATTTTTCTTGTCAGGTTCGCTGAAAATATTTCTACTTTGATAGGCGCGGGTCTTTCAATAAATAAGGCGTTAGAAATCACCAGGGATACCGTTGGGAATTCTGTTTACAGAAATATTTTAGCTGAAACAGAAGAAAGGGTTTCTGAAGGCGAAAAAATAAGTTCTGTGTTTGTAAAATATCCCGATTATGCTCCACCGTTTGTGGTGCAAATGATACAGGTGGGTGAGGATACCGGAACGTTGGACAAAAATTTAATGGAAATAGTTACTTTCTATAATAAGGAGATAAAAATGGCGGTAGAAACATTTACGGCGCTATTAGAACCCGTATTAATAATTTTTTTAGGAATAGTAGTCGCTTTTTTGGCAGTTTCTGTTATCAGTCCGCTATACGGGACATTAAGCACAATATAAAAATAAGTGAGTAGTCTGTAGTGAGTAGTTTGTAGGTTTTTAAATATTTAAAACAATTCTAAAATGGTTGTAAATTTAAAAAAGCAAGATGGTTTTACTTTAATTGAATTAATTGTTGTTATTGTAATAATTGCCATACTGTCCGGAATTATTATGTTTGCAGTTAGTCAATATATAAGCAAGGGCAAGGACTCCAACATCTTAGGTAATTTGGCCATCTTAATTCCTGCCGGAGAAGTTTTTTATAACGTGGGAAATAACTACGATGGTTTTTGTAACCCGGGACAAAATGGTAATAGTGCTATGCAAAACGCTATCAGGCAAATGCCACAAAACCCTGACGGAGCTTGTTTTGGTGGCGATATAAATGATCCGGATGATTGGACGTCAACCGCAAATCCTGCCGGAATTTGTTGTTACGCCGAGAGTCAGGCTTGGGCCGCCTGCGTTAAAAAATTTACCGATTCTAATAGCGCTTATTGCGTAGACAGTAGAGGCATAAAAAAAGAAATAACTAATACCCAATGTCTTAATTCTGTGGGGGTAAGTTTTAAATGTCCTTAACCACACGTATCTGCGTTTAAGTTATCCACATCTTGCTATTGCGTAGTTTTCTTTAATTTTGTAAAATATAAGAAAGTATATATTATATAAAGGTCGTCCCGTCATCCGACGGGACGCCAGGTTGTATGACTTGGCGAAACTCAAATTAAAAATATAACAAAAAATCAAACAAAAAAATGAATAAATCAAAAGGTTTTACAATTATTGAGTTAATCGTAGTTATCGCCATCATTGCAGTTTTAGCAGCCATCGTATTAGTTAACGTAACTTCATACATCAACAAAGGTAAAGACGCAGCCATAAAGGGTAATATGTCAACAATTGCAACCGCAGCGGCAGTATTTTATTCAAGAGCCACTGACGATACGCCCGCTGGAGGAGGTGGAACATATCTTTCAGTTACGAGCGACCCCGCAGTTTCGGCAGCAATTATCGCTATCACAGCAGCCAACTCTGCCCCTACAACTGGTATTACGGCAACTACTGGCTTAGCATACTGCGTGGAAGCGCCTCTTAAAGACACAACTACCGGTCAGACTATTTGGTGTGTAGATAGCACTGGATATGTCGGCTATATCGCCGAAACTCATTGCGCAAACGCAACACCTTCCTGCAAGTAGGGACCGCTGAGTAGTTTTTCCGTAGAGTTAGAATCAAAAAACAGAGTTCTCTATTGAACTCTGTTTTTTTTATATAAGAAATGATAAAATTATTTAATGGTTATTAATTATTTAATAGGAACTTTTATCTTTTTGTTAGGGCTGTGTATCGGCAGTTTTTTAAACTGCTATATATATAGAAAGCTACCCGCCTCCGCAGATGGCTACGGAGTGGCGAAGGAAGAAGAAAAAAGTTTGAAGGGGAGATCCTTTTGCCCTAACTGCAAACATGAACTTTCGTGGTTGGATTTATTTCCGGTTTTTAGTTTTTTATTTTTGAAAGGAAAATGCCGTTATTGCAAAAACAAAATATCTTGGCAATACCCGATTGTAGAAGCGTCAACTGCGTTGATATTTTTGTCGATTTTTAGTCTTCAAAGTTCAAACTTAAAGTTTTTAAATCTCGCTTTTTCGTTTTATATTGCTTGCGTTTTAATAATTATTTTCATATACGACTTAAAGCATTATATAATTCCCGATAAGGTTCTTTTTCCTGCAATTGGAATTGTGGGCATCGTACGTATTTTAGATTTTGCATTAGGGATTTTGGATTTTAAAAGTTTATTAAATTATTTTTTTGCAGTAATTGTGGCTTCCGGATTTTTTCTGGCAATATTTTTAGTTTCAAAGGGGAGGTGGATGGGCTTTGGAGATGTAAAATTAGCTATTTTAATGGGGTTGCTATTGGGTTTTTCTAATGTTTTAGTGGCGTTATTTTTGGCATTTTTCTTTGGTGCTATAATAGGAGTGATGCTGATGATCTTTAAAGGAAAAAAGCTTAAAAGCGAAATACCCTTTGGGCCATTTTTGATCATGGGAACTTTTATGGCGATGTTTTGGGCTTCTCAAATAATTCAATGGTATGTAACCTCAATTATAAGATGACTTTTGACTTTAAAAATTTAAAAAAGGGTATTACTCTTATCGAAGTTAGTATCACAATTTTTTTCATTGTTCTTTTTTCTTTAGTTATAATTGCTGATTTTCCTAAAATTTTAAGGCAGTCGGCGCTTTCCAGGGCTACATATAAATTGGCGCAGGACCTAAGAAGCGCCCAGGACTTGGGTTTGTCCGGGATTATAATAAATGATGCAAACGAGGAAGTGATAAATGTAGAAGGGTATGGTATTTATGTTGGCGCTCTGCCCACAGAACAATATGTAATATACGCAGACGTAAATGGTGATCAAAAATACAGTGGAGGTACTTCATTATGCAGTGAAGCAGAGCAAATAGGAGCGTTAGATTGTGTTATAGAAGTAATTGATGTGAGTAAAGAAAATCCAAGTTTATCCATAGATGAGGTTATTAATAATTCCAGCGACAATAACATATCCTCTGGTGTAAATATAAATTTTAAACCACCGAATCCGACTATAAATATACAAGACAATAGTGAAGAGGAGATACATTATCCCGGCCTAGGAGTTAGGATTGTTTTAAAAAATACGGATGGTTTTGCTAGGGCAGTTTCAATAAACAGCTCTGGATTAATAGAGGTCCAATAGTTATAAATTTTTAATATGTATTATGTTTATGTGCTGAAGAGTTAATTGGTGGAAGAAATTTATATAGGGTCAACGAACGACTTAGAAAGGAGGTTAAGAGAGCATAATAGCGGCAAAGAAATTTTTACAAAAAGATATATGCCATGGAGTATTTTGTATTATGAGGCATATTCAACAGAAAAGATGGCCAGAACGAGAGAAAAAAGGTTAAAATATGATGGTAAAGCAATTAGAGAATTAAAAAAGAAAATTGGAATTTCAAGGGATCTGCCCAACACCAGTTTTATTTAATAATTATTAATATGTTTGTAAATTTTAAAAAGAAAAAAAATCACGGGGTTTACCCAGCACCACTTTTGCCACAAACTCCCTTCGTGGAGGAAAACTTTTTTTTGAAAAAGAGATGTTCAAATGGCGTTGAACAGTTGGGGCGCAAAAATGGTGCTGGGTTTACTCTAATAGAAATAATTATTGCTATTTTTATTTTGTCTTTTGCGATTGTTGGAATCTTTACTGCTTTTTCAATTGTTCTTATTTTAACCTCTGACGCGGTAGACCGCCTTACGGCAACCTATTTAACACAGGAGGGTATAGAGATAGTAAGAAATATAAGGGACACAAATTGGCTAAATATGGATCTCCACCCTGATTTGGGTTACACATGGGACCGCGAACTCACTGGTTGCGATATAAGCGGAAATCCCTTAGGAGGATGCAGGGCAGACTATAAAACGGGCACCGGCGACACTGGGGAGTTTCCAATATATCTGTGGGCGGGCACAGATGTAGATTATTTATATATAAATAATGAAAATGGTTTTTACGATTATAATAAGACAAACCTTAGCACAGCTACAAAATTTAAAAGACGGATTATAATTACACCTCTCGCAGATACAGATGTTGAGGGAAAATCAGACCATATTTTAAAAGTTATTGTAGAAACTTCTTGGGATAGAAAAGCGACTATTTTAAATGATCTAGTTATGGCCGGAAGCGCAGATCCAGCCGATTCATCTAAGTGTAATCCTTCTAATTGTGTTACGGCCGAAGAAACACTATATAATTGGTATAATTATAATTCCCAATAAATATTAAAATTAATATGCAAAAAATAAAAAAGGGGGATTACCCAGCACCACTTTTGCCACAAACTCCCTTCGTGGAGGAAAACTTTTTTTTGAAAAAGAGATGTTCAAATGGCGTTGAACAGTTGGGGCGCAAAAGTGGTGCGGGGTTTACTCTTATTGAGCTCATCGTGGTTATGGCTATATTTTTATTCATAATCGGGGCGGCCCTTGCTATTTTTATCTCTATGATCCAGCACCAGAGAAGGGTTTTATCAGAAGAGCAGATTTTAAACCAGATTAGCTATATAGAAGAGAGTATGTCTAAGGCCTTAAGAATGGCAAAAACGGAAACAGTAGAAACTTGTCTAAAGGATGTTGCTTCTTATGGACCAGAAGCGCCAGATCATACCGGATATGTTTATTTATTAACCAGATACGATAATGAGAGCGCAAGATTTAATGGTATAAAGTTTATAAACGCATCAGACAATGGCGCCTGCCAAGAATTTTATTTAGATACGTCAGGCGTTTTAAAGGGTTTAAAAAATAGCGACGACGATAATGATGCGGTTGCCCTTACTCCAGCAGGCCTTTATATAAATGATGTTCGGTTTTCAGTAAATGGTTCGGATGGTTCTGCCACTGCGGATATTTGTCATAACAACGCACCTCAAGACTGTGGCGCTTTAAATACGGATGGTATTCAGCCAAGAGTGACAATGCTTTTGAGCTTTAAAATTAAAGGCGGTTCTCAAGATAGTCCGGATGACGTCTCGAGAACAATCCAAACAACGGTTTCGCAAAGGAACCTTAACGTTCAATAAAAATGTTTGATTATAAACAAAAAGGCCTGCCCACATTGACTACGCCCGCTCGCATCGCTACGCGAAGCATTGCGGACGAGCCAAAGGCGTTGCAGGCGGGAGTGTCGTTGATTATCACGTTTTTTGTAATGATAATAATATTAGCTGTGGTTTTGTCTATAAGCGTACTTTTATATAGTGAAGTGAAGATTATAAAAAATATGAGCGATTCTATGGTTAGTTTTTTCGCAGCTGACAGCGGAGCTGAAAAAGTTCTTTATTATGATAGGCAGGTAATACCCACGGGATCAGTGAGAGGTATTTGCAATATTTGCGACGCGATAGATAACTCTTTTGTAACGGGTTACGATAGCGGGACGTGTTCCGTCAGCCCCGGTTCTACTGGTGGCTGTACAGATTGCACAAATTGCACAATTATTTTTAAAACTACCATGGCAACAACCCCGCGAAAATATTACGATACGGTTATCAATGTTTATGATCTTCCGCGAGAGGGGTCATGTCCGCTCTCTGTAGGACAGTTAAAATCAGTTGGAACTTATTTAAATACAAGCAGGGCTGTAAATTTAGATATTACGGGAGATGTTAAAACTGGCTTTGGCCCGAGCATAAACGACTCGGGGACTACTTTTAAAGTTCTTCATAATAATGTAGTAATAGATATTTCAGTTGTTACTGATCCCGTAAATGAGGTTACAGCATATATATATGAAGAAGGCGGAACGGCGCCGATAGATCAAGTAGAATTGAATGACCTTGGCAACAGAGGTGTTGATTGGCATGGAACGTGGACTTCTAATGGTCCCGGGACTTATTATATAAGTGTCGGCGGGTATGATCCGAACGGTTCTTGTACGAGCATCATAGTTACTCCCGGATAACTTTTAAGTTATGGAAAAAGAAGAAGTAAAAAATAGAATAAAAAAACTTAAAGAAGTTATAAATCATCATCGATATCTTTATCATGTTTTAGACAAGCAAGAGATATCGGATGCAGCGATAGACTCCTTGAAAAAGGAGCTTTTTGACCTAGAACAAAAGTTTCCGGATTTGGTAACGCCAGATTCACCAACTCAAAGAGTCGGCGGAAAACCGCTTAAGGAATTCAAAAAAATAAAGCACCAGCAAAGGATGCTTTCTTTTAATGATGCTTTTTCTAAAGAGGACATGGAGGACTGGCAGGAAAGATTTATAAAACTTTTAAATGAAAAAGAGAAACAAGGGATAAATTTTTATTGCGAATTAAAAATTGACGGCTTGGCAATTGAGCTGATTTATGAAAATGGATTTTTACAGACAGGTTCTACAAGAGGGGATGGAAATGTGGGCGAAGATATAACTCAAAATTTAAAGACGGTTGAGGCAATACCCTTACAGATTGAGAATAAAAAAGAGCTAATTGTGCGCGGAGAAGTTTTTATTACAAAAAAAGAGTTTGAGAGAATAAATAAAGAGCAAAGAGAAAAAGGATTGGCCGTTTATGCAAATCCAAGAAATATTGCAGCGGGGTCTGTAAGGCAATTGGATCCAAAAATTACAGCAGGTAGAAAGCTCGATTCTTTCGCATACGACTTACTGACAAGCTTTGGAGAAACCACGCACGAAGGTAAACATAGAACATTAAAAGAATTAGGATTTAAAACGAATGGTCACAACAAATATTGTAAGTCGTTAGAGGAGGTTTTTCAGTTTCGCGAACACTGGATGAAAGAGAGGGAGAGGTTAAATTATGAAATCGACGGAGTGGTAGTAATAATAAACAATAATGAAATTTTTGAAAAATTGGGCGTTGTGGGGAAAGCCCCAAGGGGAGCGATTGCTTATAAATTTCCGCAAGCGCAAGCCACTACAAAAGTTTTGGATATTAAAATCCAAGTCGGCAGAACGGGAGCCATGACTCCAGTTGCAATTTTAGAGCCGGTTCAGGTTACAGGAATTACGATTACAAGGGCTACTTTACACAACGAAGATGAAATTAAAAGGCTGGGTTTAAAAATAGGAGACACGGTGATAGTGGGAAGGGCGGGAGACGTGATTCCGGACATCGCGAGAGTTTTGACCGAGTTAAGAACCGGTCACGAAAAAAACTTTAAGATGCCAGAAAAATGTCCATCGTGTGGAACAGGGCTTGTAAGACTGGAAGGGGAAGTTGTTTCCCGATGTCCGAATAAAAATTGCTTTGCACAAAAAAGAAGAAATTTTTACCATTTTGTTTCCAGAACAGCATTTAATATAGATGGTTTGGGGCCAAAAATTATTGATAGATTGTTAGACGAAGGATTGGTGCAAGATCCAAGCGACCTATTTGAATTGAAAGAAGGAGATGTTAAAAATTTGGAGAGGTTCGCAGAAAAATCAGCAGAAAATTTAATAAAATCAATTCAAGATAAAAGAGAAATTACTTTGGCAAAATTTATTTATGCTTTGGGAATTAGAAACGTTGGAGAAGAAACAGCTATTGATTTGGCAAAGTATTTTGCCAGTATTAAAAAAATAAAAGAAGCGGAATTAGAGGAATTTGATAAAATTTTAGATATTGGTCCCGTCGTCTCAAAATCAATTTTTGAGTGGTTTCAAAATAAAGATAATTTAAAATTTTTGGAACGGCTCCAAAAATTTGTAAAAGTTCAAAGTTCAAATTTTAAAGCTCAAAACGGGAAATTGAGCGGGTTGAGCTTTGTGTTAACCGGAAGCCTAAAAACTATGGCGCGGGACGAAGCAAAGCAAAAAATCAGGGAGTTTGGCGGAGAAATTTCAGAATCTGTGTCTTCAAAAACCAGTTATGTTATAGTAGGATCAGAGCCGGGGAGTAAGGTAAAAAAAGCCGGAAAACTCGGTGTAAAAATCCTCTCAGAAAAACAATTTTTAGAAATTATAAAAAAATAAAAGGTGTCTTTTTTATCTCATATAAAAAAATTAGACTGGGGCGTGATAATTCCCGCAATTTTGCTTGTGGGGTTTGGCCTGGTATCTATTTATAGCGTTTCATTGGCTAAGGGAGATTTTGGAAATTTTGAAAAACAGATCGCCTTTTTTGTGGTCGGATTTTTAATGATGCTTGTAATAAGTTTTTTTGATTACAGAATTTTGAGAAATAATTCTTATTTAATACTGGTTTTATACGGCATATGTCTGTTCTTGCTTGCCGGGCTTTATTTTTTTGCTCCCCTGATCAGGGGTACGAGAGGTTGGTATAAGATAGGATTTTTGTCGTTGGACCCGCTTGAGCCCGCAAAAATTGTTTTGGTGATTTTATTGGCAAAATATTTTTCTATGCGTCACGTTGAAATGTATAAGTTTCGGCACATTTTTTATTCTGGCCTCTATGTTCTTTTTCCGGTTCTGCTTGTTTTTATGAAGCCCGATATGGGCGGAACATTGGTTTTATTAATGATATGGCTGGGGATTTTATTAGTATCGGGAATTAAATTAAAACACTTTTTGATTCTTTCTTTGTGTTTTATTTTGCTGGCAACTTTTTCCTGGATGTTTTTGCTTAAAGATTATCAAAAGCAGAGAGTCACCGCCTTTTTAATGCCCCGCGATTATTTGGGCGCTTCTTGGTCACAAAACCAGACAAAAATTTCAATCGGATCGGGGCAGATTTTTGGACAAGGCCTGGGAAAGGGAAGCCAGGTGCAATACGGATTTTTGCCTGAGCCACACACAGACTTTATTTTTTCGGTATTAGCTGAAGAGTGGGGGATGGTCGGAGTTTTATTTTTATTTGGAATATACGGTTTTTTGATTTGGCGCATTCTAAAAATAGCCATTGACTCGCAATCAAACTTCCCTCGCCTTTTTGCCTCAGGATTTGATTATTTTAATAGCCCAGTTTTTTATCAATATAGGAATGAATCTTTCTATATTGCCCGTTGTGGGAATTTATCTGCCGTTTGTAAGTTACGGAGGATCTGGCCTGATAGGCAGTTTTATATTCTTAGGTATTCTTCAAGGCATAAAAATAAAACGATAGACCATAACTCTTGACATCTTTAATAAAAAGGAATAAGATGTAATTACATTAGGCTCATCTGATCAATGGGCCGTAAATAAGAAGTGGCCACTTTACTCTAAAAAAATCGAAACCCTCGTCTTGTAATTTTTTATTACATAAAGAAAGTTGACAAGATTAAAATTAGGCGAGGGGAAAAATACCCTGAACTACAAAAGGGTATTTTGTGTTTTTATAACAAAGTTTTTTTATTCTTAACCGTGGGGCAAGAACTATCCTCGCGAAAATTTATAAATGGCAGAAATTATAAGCAAAGTAAAGAACTTTTCAAAATCTAAGCTCTCTTTCTCAACTCCCCACCTTTTGACCATGCAAAAGGAAACGTGGGAAGATTTTTGGAAAGTAAGAGTAAAAGAATTATTAGAAGAAATTTCTCCAATCAGAGACTATACCGGTAAAGAGTTTGAGCTCTGGTTTCAAGATTATAAGCTTTCAAAACCGAATTATAAAAATGGTTTGGAAGCCAAAAAAAATAATGACTCTTTAGAATCTTCTTTAAGGGTCAAAATAAAGCTCGTAAACCTAAAAACAAAGGAAGTAAAAGAGCAGGAAGTGTATATGGCTGATTTTCCCGTTATGACAGAAAGGGGCACTTTTGTTGTAAATGGAGTTGAAAGGGTTGTTGTATCTCAACTTATTAGATCTCCCGGAGCCTTTTTTACAATGAGAAGCTCAAGGGGAAAAAATTATTTTGGTTCTAAAATAATTCCTAACAGGGGTGCATGGCTGGAATTTGAGACAGAAGAGTCCGGGTTTATCGGAGTAAAAATTAACAGAAAAAGGAAGGTGCCTGCTACCACTTTGCTTATGGCCTTGGGTTTGGACGGAATTGAAAAAGTTGAAAAAGCATTTGAAGATACAGACACGGGAGAAATAAAATATATAAAAGAAACTTTAAAGAGAGATACCTGTAAAGATCAAAAAGAGGCTTTAGTTGAAGTATATAGAAGGTTAAGACCGGGAGACCTGGTAACACCAGATACCGCCCAGGACCTGATTTTTAATATGTTTTTTAATTTTGACAGATACGACTTGTCAAAAGTAGGAAGATGGAAAACATGGCTGAGATTACCAGGTTTGGCTCCTAAAGATTTAAACAAAGAAATTTCAAAAGAAGATAGAATCTTAAAAATAGAAGATATCGTTGAGGTTGTAAAAGAGGTTATCAGATTAAACAACGATCCGATGGCAAAAGCTGATCAGGTTGATCACTTAGGAAACAGAAGAGTAAGAACACTTTCTGAACTTTTGCAAAACAGATTGAGGGTTGGAATGATGAGAATGGAAAGGATTATTAAAGATAAAATGTCTACACTGGAAGTGGGCACGGTAACTCCTATACAGTTGATAAATCCAAGGCCATTGATAGCTGTTGTAAAAGAGTTTTATACTTCTTCGCAGTTTTCGCAGTTTATGGATAATGAAAATCCATTAGCAGAATTAGAGCACAAAAGAAGATTAACAACAACGGGTCCTGGCGGATTAACTAGGGAAAGAGCGGGTTTTGAAGTTAGAGACGTGCAACCATCTCACTATGGCAGAATTTGTCCTATTGAAACTCCAGAAGGTCCTAACGTTGGTTTGGTGGGACACTTGGCTTCTTTTGCCAGAATTAATCCTTATGGATTTATTGAGGCTCCTTATTTTAAAGTAAAAAACGGAAAAGTGTCTGATGATATAGAATATCTTTCAGCCCAAGAAGAAGAAAGACACAATATAGCTCCAGCTTCAGTTCCATTAACGGATTCATTAAAAATTACACCCGAAGTTGAGCCAAATAAAGTTGAGGCGAGGGTAAAGGGTGAACCGGCTGAAGTTGAAATTGACAGTATTGATTATATCGATGTTTCTTCAAAACAATTTATTTCAGTTGCTACCTCTCTAATCCCATTTTTAAATCACGACGACGCTTCCAGGGCTCTTATGGGATCAAACATGCAACGACAAGCTGTTCCGTTGATAAGACCGGAAGCCCCCTTAGTTGGAACGGGAACTGAAAGAAATGTTGCCAGAGATTCCGGCCAAGTAGTGCTTGCCGAGGGAAATGGAGTTGTAATAGAGGCGGATGCCCAGCATATTAAAGTAGAATATGATTTTTCGGGTAAAAAACAGGAGGAAGATTACGAGTTGCAGACCTTTGTTAGAACCAACCAATATTCTTGTTTTCACCAAAGACCCATAGTTGCAAAAGGAGAAAAAGTTAAAAAAGGAGACGTGTTGGCTGATGGCGCCGCAATCTCGCAGGGCAGGCTGGCTTTGGGCAGAAATATTTTAGTTTGTTTCTTACCATTAAGAGGAGGAGGATTTGAGGATTCGATTACAATCAACGAAAAATTGGTGAGAGAAGATGAGTTTACTTCTATACATATAGAAGATTTTACGTGTGACGTGCGTGAAACAAAACTTGGGCCCGAAGTTACGACCTCGGATATTCCAAACGTAGGGGAAGAAAAATTGAAAGATTTAGATGAAGAAGGAGTTGTAAGAGTTGGAGCCGAAGTGGGCCCAAATGACATTTTGGTTGGAAAAATTTCTCCAAAAGGAGAGGCAGAGTTAACTCCAGAAGAAAGGTTGTTAAGAGCAATCTTTGGAGAAAAGGCAAAGGATGTTAAAGATTCTTCTTTAAGGATGGAGCACGGAAAAAAAGGGAAAGTCACTAATGTTAAAATATTTTCAAGGGATCTTGGGCATAAATTGGAGCCGGGAGTCATTAAAAGAATTAGAGTTGAAATTGCTGAAACTAGAAAGGCAAAGGTTGGAGACAAATTGGTTGGAAGGCACGGAAACAAAGGAGTTGTTTCAAAAATTTTGGCTGAACACGAAATGCCGTTCTTGGCCGATGGAACTCCTATTGATTTGATAGTCTCTCCGTTGTCGGTTCCTTCTCGTATGAATCTGGGACAGATTTTAGAGACCCATTTAGGATGGGCAGCTCACAAATTAAATTACATCGCAATTTCTCCTGCATTATTGGGAGCTGATAAAGAAGATGTGAAAAGAGAGTTAAAATTGGCTGGTTTGCCAGAATCCGGACAAGTAACGGTGTACGATGGCAGAACTGGATTGCCGTTTCCAAAACCGATTACAGTTGGATATATGTATGTGATGAAATTAATCCACATGGTTGACGACAAAGTTCACGCCAGATCTATCGGTCCCTATTCCTTAATCACTCAACAACCATTGGGAGGAAAAGCGCAATTTGGAGGTCAGAGATTCGGAGAAATGGAAGTCTGGGCACTGGAAGGATATGGAGTTGCTCATACTTTACAAGAAATGCTTACAATTAAATCTGACGACGTTCAAGGAAGGGCTGCGGCTTATGAGTCTATTTTGAAGGGCGAACCAATTAGAAATCCAAACATTCCTGCTTCTTTTAACTTGCTCGTTGCTGAATTGAAATCTCTCGGCATGGCGGTGGAGGTAAAAGAGCGCCCGCGAGAATTAAGAGATGACAGAGAAGACAGGCGAGACAATAGAGATTATAAGAAATAGTTTCAACTTTTAATTTTTTTCTCTCATAATTATTAAAAACCTAAACCCATGCGAGTATTAGACTTAGAATCAATAAGAATTAAAATTGCTTCGCCCGATGACATAATGTCATGGTCTCATGGCGAGGTGATTAAGCCGGAAACTATTAACTACAGAACCCAAAAGCCTGAAAAGGACGGGCTTTTTGATGAACGAATTTTTGGACCTGAAAAAGATTATGAGTGTGCTTGCGGAAAATACAAAAGGATAAGATATAAAGGAGTTGTTTGCGATAGATGCGGGGTTGAGGTTACAAAGTCTTCTGTAAGAAGGGAAAGAATGGGGCATATTAAGTTGTACACTCCGGTATCTCATATTTGGTTTTTGAGGGGGGTCCCTTCAAGAATGGGTTTGGTTTTAGATAAAAGCTCACAACAGTTAGAAAAAGTTATTTATTTTTCTTCATATATAATTACTAAAGTTGATGAAGAGGCAAGGGATAGAGTTATGGAGGCTATTGAATCGGAATACAAGTCAAAGGTGAAGAAAGAAAAAACCGAAGCTGCAAAAAATGATTTAAAAATGGCAAGAGAGAAAGCCAAGGAGGAACTTTTAGATATTAAACCTTTAATGATTTTATCAGAGGTTTTGTATCATACTATTTCCATGAAATATGGAGAGGTTTTTGAAGCGGGAACGGGAGCAGAAGTTGTAAAAGAAATATTTTCAAAAATTGATTTAAAAAAAGAAACCGATAAAATAGCCCAGGAAGCCAGAGAGGCTCCGCCGGCCATGAAGAAAAAAGTTTTAAGAAGGTTGAAACTTTTCCAGGGAATGTTGAGAGCAAATATAAGGCCAGAATGGATGTTTATGGACGTCTTACCAGTTTTGCCACCGGATTTAAGGCCAATGGTACAACTAGATGGAGGAAGATATGCTTCGTCAGATTTAAATGATTTATATAGAAGAGTCATAAATAGAAACAACAGATTAAAATATTTGCAGGAAATAAAAGCTCCTCCGGTAATTGTTAGGAACGAAAAGAGAATGTTGCAAGAAGCTGTTGACGCTTTAATTGATAATGAGATGAGAAAGGGAGTTACAACAACCGCGACAACTGGGGGAAAAAGATTGTTGAAATCTTTAGCTGCAATGCTGGCGGGAAAACAGGGAAGGTTCAGGCAGAATCTTTTGGGAAAACGTGTTGATTATTCTGGGAGATCTGTTATTGCCGTTGGTCCGGAATTACATTTTTCACAATGTGGCTTACCAAAAACATTGGCTTTAGAAATTTTTAAGCCATTTGTAATTAAAAGAATCTTAGATAAAGAATTAGCATATAACATCCGCGGAGCTGCCCGTTTGGTTGAAGAAAAAACTCCGGAAGTGTGGGCTATATTGGAAGAGATTATAAAAGACAAATTAGTTTTATTAAACAGAGCTCCAACTTTGCACAGGCTTGGAATACAGGCATTTAAGCCGATTTTGACAGAAGGAGAAACAATAAAATTGCATCCTTTGGTTTGCGAATCTTTTAATGCTGACTTTGACGGAGACCAAATGGCAGTTTATTTGCCATTATCTGACGAAGCGCAAAAAGAAGCTAGAGAAATTATGCTTTCAACCTTAAATCTTTTAAGGCCGGCAACAGGAATGCCAGTAATGGGACCATTTAGGGATATTGCTTTGGGTAGTTATTATTTGACTAAATTAGACAGTACAAATCCGCAAAAACCCGAGGATATAAAAGTATACTCAAGCGCCTCTGAGGCTACAACAGCTTTTGAATACGGATTTTTAAAACAGAACGACTTAATTAAACTTCCGCATCCGAAGTCCGAAAAATTTGAAATGTTAGAAACAACTGTTGGCAGATTAATTTTTAATTCCAGCTTACCCGAGGACTATCCGTATGTGAATAAATTAATTGATAACAAGGCACTAAAGGGTTTGGTTAGAGAAATTATTGAAAAATATCCAAATGAAGATGCAGTTGTTGTTATAGATAGAATTAAGACTTTAGGGTTTGAACACTGCACATTGTCTGGCGTAAGTTGGGGTATGGACGACCTGATTGTGCCGAAAGAAAAGAAAGGGCTAATTGATACAGCGGAAAAAGAAGTGAAACAAATTGACAGTCATTTTGAAAAAGGACTGTTAAGCCCGGAGGAAAAAACATCCCAGAAAATTTTGATTTGGCAGACAGTTAAAACAAAATTGGAGGCATTATTAAAAACCACACTTCCGCCAAACGGCCCGGTTATGTCTATTATTTCAGCCGGAGCTAGGGCAACTTGGGCTCAGCCGGTTCAGATGGCAGGAATGAAAGGATTGGTGAACAATCCATCAGGAGATATTATTGAGCTTCCTGTAAAATCATCCTTTACAGAGGGTTTTAATGTTTTGGAATATTTTATTTCAACTCACGGAGCCAGAAAAGGTACTGCCGACACAGCCTTAAGAACTTCTTCTGCGGGATATTTAACAAGGAGATTAGTTGATGTGGCCCACGACGTAATTGTCACAGAAGAAGATTGTGGAGATAAAACCGGTTTAACCGTCTATAAAAAAGACGCTGATGCGATTGAGCAGAACTTTATTTTCAAGATAGTCGGGCGAACCGCCATGGAAACTGTCGAGCATAATAAAACGGTTTTTGTTAAAAAAAATCAATTGATTGATTGGCAAGCCGCAAAGGCAATCGTAGAAGAGAAGGGTATTGAAAGAATTGTTGTTGCTTCGCCTTTAACATGTAGATCTTCTACTGGAGTTTGCCAAAAATGTTATGGATGGGATTTAGGAAGAAATAGTTTGATAAAAATGGGCGAAGCGGTTGGTATAGTAGCGGCACAGGCAATCGGTGAACCTGGAACCCAGTTGACACTTAGAACACACCATTTAGGAGGAATTGTTGGGGCTGGTGATATTACACAGGGTTTACCAAGAATTGAAGAAATTTTTGAATGCAGGGCTCCAAAAGGAGAAGCCGTAATGTCTTTAACTGAAGGAAAAGTTGTGGGTATTGATGAGGAAAGCAGAATCGTTAAGATACAGCCCATTAAGAAAGAGGGTAGTAAAAAAGATATAATGGAATATAAAATTCCAGGGAGAATTGCAATTATAGTTGAAAAGGGGCAGGACATTAAAGAAAATCAGCCTCTATGTGACGGCAGTTTGGATTTGAAAAAACTATATAAAGGATCTGGCCTTGAAGTCGCCCAAAGATATGTTTTGCAGGAAGTTCAAAAGATTTATTCTTCACAAGGAGTTGATATCAATGATAAACACATAGAAATAGTTATCCAGAAGATGTTTTCTAGGATTAGAGTTAAAGACGAGGGGGATTCGGCCTGGATAAAGGGTGAGGTGGTAGAGAGGGCAATTTTCAATGAAGAAGTTGAAAGACTGGAGGCAGATAAAAAAGCTCCCCCAATTGGCGTCCAAATATTGCTTGGTATCTCAGAGGTTGCCTTGAATTCAGAATCATTTTTGTCGGCAGCTTCCTTCCAGCAAACTTCCAGAGTTTTAATTAAAGCCTGCCTCGAAGGTAAAGAAGACAAGCTCCGCGGATTAAAAGAAAACGTTATTATCGGAAAACTTATTCCGGTTGGAACAGGATTTATACCTAAGAAAAGTGAGTAGTGAGTAGTTGGTAGTGAGTAGAAATAAAATACCCCGCCCTAAAAAGCGGGGTATTTTGTTGTGCAGAAACCGGCTTGAAGGAATATAATACAGAGAGTATAATGATATAATAATTAATAAAATGGCTAAAAAAGATAACTCTAAAAACGGGAAAAATATAAATAACGGAAAAGGGCAGAAAGAAGTTAAAAAAGATTCGCTTTTAAGCTCGTGGGCAAAAAGATGGATCAGGGCGATCCTGATGTTTTTAATTGCAACAATTATTGTTTTGTCTTTTCCTTATTTTAATAAAGCCGGACTAGCCGGCGAGGTGATTGCAAAAACTTGTGATTTTTTAATCGGCAAGACTTTTTATCTTCTACCATTATTTTTGTTTGTCGCCGGGCTAATATTTTTAAAAACCAGAAAGAGGGGAAAAAATTTAGCAATGGGTTTGGCAGTTTTAATCTCTCTAGTGGGTGTCGCCGGAATTTTAGCAGTTAGGGATCTTACCCAGAAAGATGGAGGATGGATTGGATTCTTACTTGCAAAGTTATTTGCCGGTCTTTTTGGAGCCCTGGTTGCTAATATTGTATTTGCCGCTATTCTGTTAATCGGACTATTTATATTTTTGCAATTTATATGGCAAGAATTTCCTAAAAAGGAAAAAGAGGAAGAAAAGCCCACCTTTGCAGTAAATAGGCAAGATCAGGATAACGTAAAGATTAAGGGCATAGATCAGGGGAAACAAGAAAAGCAGGAGAAGCCAAAATTAGAACCTTCGAGGATAACTTTATTTAAAAAGGGGAACGAAGAGCCAGAAAAAGCAGATATTAAAAAAGCGATCACTGCTAACAAAAATAATTATGTTCTACCTCCGCTTGATTTGTTAACTAAAAACGAATCGTCTCCGACTTCAGGGAATATTAAGGAAAATTCAATGATAATTAAAAGCACGCTGGAGAATTTTGGCATTCCAGTTGAAATGGCTGAAGTTAATGTTGGTCCTACTGTTACGCAATACGCCTTTAAGCCGGCCGAAGGAGTAAAACTTTCAAAAATTACAACACTATCAAATAATCTGGCATTAGCTTTAGCAGCCCATCCTATTAGAATTGAAGCCCCAATTCCCGGAAAATCATTGGTTGGAATTGAGGTGCCAAACAAAGTAAGATCAATTGTGACCTTAAGGAATCTAATATCTCAGCCGGGCTACCAAGATGCCACAAGTCCATTACTAGTTGCCTTGGGTCGCAATGTTTCCGGAGCCCCGGTTTTTACAGATATAACAGACGGTCCACATTTATTGGTTGCAGGGGCTACGGGAACCGGTAAAACTATATTTTTAAATACTTTAATTTTAAGCTTGTTATACAAATGTACTCCCGACAACTTGAGGATGATCATGGTTGACCCAAAAAGAGTTGAGTTTCAGCACTACAATGATATACCTCATTTATTGTGTCCGGTGATTTATGACGCAACAAAGACAATAAATGCTTTGCAATGGCTAACAAGGGAAATGGAAAGAAGATTCGAAGTTTTTTCTGAAGTTCCTGCAAGAAATTTAGCATCTTACAATTCAAATAAATCCATAATTGCCTCAGGATTGCAGATGCCGTATATTGTTTTTGTGGTTGATGAATTGGCAGACTTAATGGCAGCTAAGGGCAGAGAGATAGAGGCGGGCGTGGTAAGATTGGCGCAGATGGCGAGGGCGACCGGAATTCACCTTGTATTAGCCACACAGAGGCCGTCGGTAGAAGTTATCACGGGTTTAATTAAGGCCAATGTGCCAACCAGGATTACTTTCCAGGTTTCTTCACAGGTTGATTCAAGAACGGTTATAGACACATCCGGCGCCGAAAAATTATTGAGCGCGGGAGACATGCTCTTCCTTTCATCAAAGTCGTCAAAGCTTTCCAGGATACAAGGACCATATATTTCTGAAAAGGAAGTCCAAAAAGTGGCCGCCTTTCTCGTAGACCAGGGCAAAAAAATGCAAGATTCGCAGTCAGCTCTCAGTCAAAGTTTAGCAGAGAGTCTCGAACAGCCGGAAGCGGGCAAAGATGGAGGAGAGGTGTTTTTTGCAGGAGCAGATGAGGACCCATTGTTTGAAGAAGTAAAGAAAATAGTTTTAGAAACTAAAAAAGCATCTGCTTCATTTTTACAAAGAAGACTACGCATAGGCTATTCAAGAGCCGCACGTTTGATTGATATTCTGGAAGAAAAAGGAATTGTGGGTCCGGCTGACGGGGCAAAGCCGAGAGAAGTTTATGAGAACTCGGGATCGTCATCTGGCAGTATATCTAACGTACAATTAGTTCCCGGAGGAGGAAGAGACGAGTCGGAATCTGAAGAAGCGGAAGTCCCGGAACACCAACAACAAGAAGAGCAACCCGACGATTGGAAAAAAGTGTAGCAAAAAATATGAATAAAGATATAATCATAATTCCAAGCGAGAGAATAGTTAATAAAATTTATATTTTCCGCAACCGGAAAGTTATGATAGACCGCGATTTAGCCGAGCTTTACGGCGTGGAGGTGAGGGTTTTGAATCAGGCAGTTAAGAGAAATATTGAAAGATTTCCGGAAGATTTTATGTTTCAACTTACTAGGGAGGAGGTAAAATTAGCAAGATCACAATTTGTGACCTTGCAGAGGGGCGGGTGGGGTAATTATGCTTTTAGTGAATTGGGTGTTGCAATGTTGTCCAGTGTTTTAAAAAGTAAAAAGGCAATTCAGGCAAATATACAAATAATTCGCACACTAGCGAGGATTAGAGAGCTACTGGCAACAAATGAAGCCTTGCAACGAAAAGTTATGGAAATGGAAAAAAGATATGACGGAAAAATAAAAGAAATTTTCGATGCAATAGGGTTTTTGCTCGAGGATAAAATTAAACCTAAAAAAGAAATAGGTTTTAAAATTAAAAAATAAACTTATGAAAAATAAATATTTTAAGTTTTTAATAATCGCGCTGGCGTTGGCCGTAATTGTTCCGCAAATTGCTTTGGCTGCCTGGTGGAACCCTTTTAGCTGGGGTTGGTTAAATAGAATTTTCCATTTTCAGCAAAATCCTGTCGCTTGCACACTGGAAGCAAAATTATGTCCGGATGGTACTTCTGTGGGCAGGGAAGGTCCAAAATGCGATTTTGCGGAATGTCCAAAATTAATTGGCGGAGATAAAGATGCTCATGGTTGCTTACCCGCCGCCGGTTATACTTGGTGCGAGGTGAAACAAAAATGTTTGCGAAGCTGGGAAGAAAAATGCGAAAAAGTTGTTGATCCAACCGTTGGCTGGAAAACATATAACAATGACCGTTACGGTTATTCCATTGAATATCCAAATGATTGGTCTGCATCATTTTCAAAAAGTGATTTTTCAGTTAGGGGAGGAGGTGATATTATAGGCGGCGATAGCGTGATTTCTAAAGATAATTTTATAATTACGATGATGATTTACAAAGTTGATCCCGATGTTACATATGATTCCTTCACTAAAAACTATGGGGTTGGCACAAAAGAGAATTTTACAATTAATGGCGTAGGCGCATTAAAGCTAACCAGTATATCCGTTGACATGCCGGTAGGAATTACTGTAGTAAACACTTTTGTGAAATCGGGCGATAAGATGTTTACTTTTAATTATAGTGGCAAACCAATTCCAGTAGTTAAAAAAAATTTTGCAGACCAAATCATTTCTACTTTTAAATTTACAAAATAAAAATATGGTAAAAGAAAATAAAAAAGAAAAAACAGAGCCAAAGGAAAATAAGGCTTTAAATACTGCGATAGATGAGATTAAAGAAAGGTTTGGCGAGGGGGCTATTATGAAAATGAGAGATATTCACGCTGTGAATGTTGATGTAATTCCTACCGGATCAATTGCAATGGATTTAGCTTTGGGCGTGGGAGGAATGCCACGAGGAAGAATTATAGAAATATATGGAGCAGAGTCATCCGGTAAGACAACGTTGTCTTTGCACGTTTTATCGGAGGCTCAAAAGAAAGGAGGTACTTGTGCGTTTGTTGATGCAGAGCATGCGATGGACCCGGATTATGCAAAAAGAATTGGCGTGAACGTTGACGACCTGTTAATCTCCCAACCTGATTCCGGAGAACAAGCCCTGCAGATTGTGGAGACACTTGTAAAAACAGGAACGGTTGACGTTATAGTTGTAGATTCTGTCGCCGCTCTAACTCCGCAGAGGGAGATTGAAGGAGAAATTGGAGACCAGCATATGGGTTTACAGGCAAGATTAATGTCTCAAGCGTGCAGAAAGCTTTCAGCGATCATGGCAAAGTCAAACACCATGGTTATATTTTTAAACCAGACAAGAATGAAAATTGGTATGGTTTTTGGAAATCCCGAAACAACGCCCGGGGGATTGGCTTTAAAATTTTATGCTTCTGTAAGGGTTAACCTAGCTAGAACCGCCCAGATAAAATCCGGAGATGAAATTATTGGAAACCGCGTAAAAGCAAAGATTGTAAAAAACAAAGTTGCAGCACCCTTTAAAACAGCTGAATTCGATATTTATTACAACGAAGGAATTTCAAAATCAGGGGATGCGCTAAGGGCAGGTTTAACCACCGGAGTTATAAAACAATCCGGCAGTTATTTTACTCTTGAAGGAGAAAAAATAGGCCAAGGCACCGAGGCTGCAAAGGCATATTTAAAGGAACACCCGGAGGCGATGGCTAAAATAAAAGAGGAGGCGATGAAGGTGAAAGAATAAAGAGTAATACATTAAAAAACAGCCGAGAGGCTGTTTTTTAATGTATTACTTAGGAGTGTAAGCTATTAGCCCCATTTGTCTTGCGCGCTTGATCGCAACAGCGGTCTTTTTTTGGTGGTACGAGCAGAGGTTCGTTTTTTTTCTGGGTTTTATCTTATAAAATCCGGAAACAAATTTGGACAACAATTCTATGTCTTTGAAGTCCACATTATCGATATTTTTTTGACAAAAATAACACATCGTTGTAAATTTTTAATTTGAAATTTGAAATTTGAATTCAATAATAAATTTTTAATGACTAAATTTGAAAACGCGAAGGGTTTTAATCATTTCAAATTAAATAAATTCAAATTGATTTCAAATTGTAAATTGTAAATTTAAAATTATTAAAAGGGAATATCTTTTACATCGATTTCATCAGCGGCGTTGTCTTCAAGTGAAACCGTCTTTTCTTCTTCGGGGGTACTATCGGCCGGAGGAGTGTAGTTTTCTTCAATTATTGGGATCTCTTCTTGTCTCGGTGTTGTTCCCTGGGGTTCAGAAGCCATAGAAGATGGTTTACTATAACTTGAACCGCCCGATGATGCTCCTGCACTCCTTGGTCCCAATTGCATTGTTTCGGCAATTATCTCTGTTTTGTATTGTTTGACCCCTTGGGCATTTGTCCAGCTTCTTGTTTTTATTCTTCCCTCGATTAAAACTAAAGAACCTTTATTTAGGTATCTCGAAGAAATATCGGCTAATTTTCCAAAACAAACAATGTTATGAAATTCCGCTTCTTGTTTTTTTTCTCCGGCACTTGAAGTGTAGAATCTATTTGTAGCTATGCTAAAACTGGTTACTTGCTGACCGGAAGGCAGAGACCTCACTTCGGGGTCTCTTGTAACGTTTCCTAAAACGAATGCTTTATTTAGATTCATAAATGAGATACCAATGATACTAATCCGCATTCCAATGATACGAATGACGGATTAATTATTAGTATAATTGGTATGAGATTAGTATATTAGTATCGCGTTATTGACCTAAAAGCTCTTCTAATTTTTGTTCGATATCTTTTAATTCGACCTTTCCCTTATTCTCCGATTTGTCTGCCGGAGCTAATCCGGGAACCTCATCGGAGGTGGAAGTTATAATATCTTTTTCTTTAACAACCGTCTTTTGTTCAATTCCAAATTCCGCAACGGGTTTTGTTTTAGATGCTCCCCTGGTTCGTCTTTCTTTCTTCAACTCGGCTGCTTTCTTTATTATAAGCATATGGCGGAGAATTTTTCCATCTTTTTCAAAAATTTCTTTCAACACAGCTATTTTTTCAGGTTCTAATTGGAATTCTATCGCACCAAAAAAACCGGAAGAAAGTCCTTTTATAGGATAAGAGAGCATTTTGGCGACAGGGTTCGAATGTTTGAGAATCGTTCCCTCTTCTTTTTGGATGGCAGATTCAAGCTCTTTTGCTTTGGCTTCCGCCTCTTCTAACGTTATCTCCGAAGAGACAACATACACGAGTTCGTACGTTTTCATTAATATTTTAAATATGAAGTCCTCGGCGGGTCAGCTGTCGCGGGCCTGCGGGGGACCCAGGGCGCTTGCTCTGGGCACGGAATTTCATATTTGACTAATTTTATTATATCGATATTATAGCAGAAAGTCCTTGAAAGTTCAAGGTTTTAGTGGGATAATTTATTTAACATGGAAATTAATAAATCTATATTTAAGTCATACGACATAAGGGGAATATATTCTTCGGAGTTAAACGAAAATACGGCCTTTGTCATAGGCGCAGCACTCGTTAGACATACGGGCGCCAAGAGGGTTGTTATCGGACAAGATGCTCGTATTTCGTCTCCAGCGCTATTTAAGGCCCTTGCAAGGGGTGTTTTTGCCGGAGGGGCACAAGTGACCGACATTGGGCAGGTGCCCACAGAATGCGTGTATTTTGCTTTAGGAAGCTATGATTTTGATACTGCAGTTATGATAACCGCCAGTCATAATCCAAAAGAATACAATGGATTTAAAATGATCCGAAAAATTGGCCACAACCTTGAAATGGTAAGAGGCACGGAGTTGGCGTCTATCGCAGATTCCGATATCTCTACATCAGACAGTGGTGCAGATATAGATGTTCCTAAAAAAGATATTTGGAATGATTTTATTAAAAATATTTTATCTTTTGTTGATTTAAGCGAGATCACGCCCTTAAAGGTTGTTATTGATGCCTCAAATGGCGTTGCGGGAAATGCGATTTCGAGAATGCAGGATAAATTACCAGTTGAAATCGTTCCTTTAAATTTTGATCCGGATGGCAACTTCCCGAACCATAGCCCAAATCCATTAATCGAGGGTTCTGCTGATAAGATTAAACAGATGGTAAAAACAGAAAAAGCAGATTTTGGTTTAATATTTGACGCCGACGCAGATAGAATTTTCCTGATAGATGAAGAAGGTGAAATGGTCCGGGCAGATGTTGTTTTATTGCTCTTAGCAAAGTATTTTTTAGAGAAAAATCAAGGCATGGCAATAGCTTACAACGCAATTTGCTCAAAAGCCACCCAGGAGTTTATAAAAAAATGGGGCGGAAAGCCAATAAGGACAAAAGTTGGATTTGTGAACGTTAGAGAGGGTTTAATGCAAAATAATGGAATTATGGGCGGAGAACTGTCCGGACACTATTGTTTTAGAGATAATTTTTATATGGATTCCGGAATGATTGCACTTTTAACCTTGTTGGTAATATTTTCTAAAGACCAGGGGGCGGTTTCAGAAATTGTGAAGGATCTATCTCCTTATGCAAAATCGTCTGAGTTTAATTTTCAGGTTTCAGATAAAACAGCGGTTATAGAAGAAATAAAACAAAAATATTCAGATGGCGAGCAGGACTTTTTAGACGGTGTAACCGTTACGTACAAAGATTGGTGGTTTAATTTGCGCCCATCAAATACCGAGCCATTATTGCGTTTGACTATTGAGGCCGATACAAAAAAGTTGCTGGATGAAAAACAAAAAGAATTAAAAAGTGTTATAATAGAATAATTATTATTAATAATAAAGACGTATGCAAAAAAGAGAAGGTTTTACTATAATCGAGCTAATCGTAGTCATCGCCATTATAGCTGTATTGGCGGCGATAGTTTTAGTTAATGTTACGCAATATATAAATAAATCAAAAGACGCAGCGATAAAAGGCAACCTAAGAACGATTCAAGCTGGTGCGGTAATTTATTATTCTGCGCACGATAGCTATATTGGTCTAGATGAGGATACAAATTATATCTCCGCGTATAACCAAATAGATGAAAAAAATGGGAATACCAGTGGGGTATATGCCGCGTTAGGTACATATCATTCAGATGAATACTGCGTATCAAGTAGCTTAAATATCGCAGACCCTGGCGACGAATATGGTACAGATTGGTGTGTAGATTCGACTGGTTATTCTGGCAACGGAACGTGTTGTGAGGGCTTGCGCGATTATTGTACCACCCCTAGCGGCGTATGTGGTTAACTCAAGTAATCAATAAAATCAAAAACAGCCGCGCGGGGCTGTTTTTAAAACGGCTCAGCACTTTTTAGTGCTGAGCCGTTGAGGTAAGAGACAGATTATGCTAAGCCCATTTTTTCACGAACTTCTTTCATTGTGGTTTCGGCGATAGTCTTTGCCCTTGATGCACCCTTAGCTAAAATATCTTTAACATAAACGTCTCTTGTTTGGAGCTCTTTTTGTTTTCTTCGGAAAGGCTCTAAATAATCAACTAAAACTTTTGCCAATGATTTTTTAAAGTCACCGTAACCTTTGCCCTTAAATTCTTTTTCGATATCTTGCGTTGTTCTGTTGGTCAGCAGGCTGTATATAGTCAAAAGATTAGAGATGCCGGGTTTTTTTGTAACATTGTAAACTACGTCTTTGCCAGAGTCGGTTTCAGCTGACATTATCTTTTTTGTAATTTCTTCGGGCGAATCAAAAAGAGAAATGCAGGATTTTGGGTCGTCAGATTTTGACATTTTCTTCTTAGGATTTGTCAGCGACATTATTTTAGCTCCCGTTTTTGGTAAAATTGTTTCCGGTTCTGGAAAAATTTTACCAAATTTTTGGTTAAATTTTCTTGCAATTGTTCTGGCAAGTTCAACGTGCTGTTCTTGGTCTTTGCCAACTGGAACGGCCTGCCCCTTATACAAAAGAATATCAGCTGCCATTAAAATGGGGTAGCTGAACAACCCGGAGTTTACATAATCTTTGTGTTGTTTCGATTTTTCTTTAAATTGGGTCATGCGAGAAAGTTCGCCCATTGGAGTTATCGTGCTTAAAAGCCAAGCTAATTCGGCGTGTTCTTTTACTTCTGACTGCACAAAAATAATGGATTTTTCAGGATTTATTCCGGCCGCCAAATAAACCGCAGTTGTGTCTAAAATATTTTTTTTCAGTTCCTTTGGGTCGTAAGGAGTTGTTATCGCGTGTAAATCAACTACGCAAAAAACGCACTCGTTTCCTTCCTGAAAAGAAATCCATTGCTTTATGGCTCCTAAATAATTACCGATATGTAATCCACCAGTGGGGCGGATCCCTGAAAAAATGCGCATGTTAGTAAATTTTAGCTTTTTATATATTAAACTTCAATAACTACGGGGAGAATCATGGGGCGGCGGGAGGTTTTTGTTGATAAAAAGTCTCCGACTTTGTTGCGGATTTCATCTTTTACATAAGTCCAGTTTACCGGTCCTCCGTGGCCGGCTGATTTGTCTACAATTTCTATTACTTTTTTACGGGTCTGCGCCAGCAAATCTTTTGATTCCCGTAAATAGACAAATCCGCGGGAAATAATATCGGGGCTACCTCGTACAGTTCCTGTTTTCTTATCTATTATAGCTACAATAACAAACATTCCATCTTCAGCTAACATTTGGCGGTCTCTCAAAACAATTTCTCCGACGTCTCCAACCCCCAGTCCGTCAACAAACACATAACTGGTTGGCGCTTTTTCTTTTAATATTTCTGCGTTATTGTTGGAGAATTTTATAATCGAACCGTCATCGGGAACAAATATTTGATCTTTTCTAAAGCCAATTCCTTGGGCAACTTTTGCGGCCTCCTTAAGAAAGTAGTGGTTAGCGTAAACAGGAATAAAGTAATCCGGTTTAATTTCTCTAAGCATTTCTTTTATGCCCTCAATATTGCTATGCCCGGAAATATGCACATCAATAATATCAGAGTGGTAAACGTTATCTGACTGGCGGTAAAGATTATCTTTTACTCTTTGGACGGTGCGTTCGTTACCGGGAATTACCGAAGAAGAAAAGATAACAGTATCTTCTTTTTTAATTTTAACAAAGCGGTGGTTTCCTGCAACAATTCTGGAAAGCGCTGCCATTTCTTCACCTTGACCTCCTGTACAGATAATTATAACTTTATTGTCAGGATATGTGTGAGCTTTGTCGGTTGTGATAATAACTCCCTTTGGGATTTTAATATATCCAAGCTTTGTCGCCAGCTCAATGTTTAACTTCATCGAAAACCCATCTAGGGCAACTTTTTTATTTGTTTTTGCTGCAAATTCGAGGATTTGTCTTATTCTTTGAATCTGAGAAGAAAAAGTTGTTATGATAACTCTACCCGGGGCTTTTGTTATTAGACCAAAAATATTATTTAACATTTCCTCCTCGGTTACCGGTTCTTTGGCGTTTGTGGCGCCCAAAGATTCAAGCATTAAGATGGTCGGTTTTTTTAGGTTAGACAACTGAAAATAATTAATGGCTTTTCTGCCCACGGGGTCTTTTTCAATTGTCCAGTCTCCGGGATGAATAACTGTTCCAGAGGGTGTTTCTAAAATAATTCCCATGGCATCCATTACGCTGTGGTCAATTGGAAAAAAACTTAAAGTAAACCCGCCAAGTCTGATTTTTTCATTTATATCCTTTATATATAATGTCCTAAGCTTTTTTGATTCACCGCGATAAAGGTCTTCAACCCTATGTTTTACCATTTCTAGAGTTAAAGGCCTGCCGATTATCTGCGGATTTCCTAATTTTTGCAAAAGTATGGGAGCCGCTCCAATGTGGTCTAAGTGGCCATGAGAAAATATAACTCCTCGGATATTCTTTTCTTTTCCTTTTAAGTATTCAATGTTTGGAATTATATAATCAATTCCGGGCATATCTTCTTCCGGAAATTGTAAG
>Ga0265595_1000529_pt1 | contig 33869 bp, 32 predicted proteins | sample saktaG_15_FD_190148 | JGI IMG/M metagenome (GOLD analysis project Ga0265595, IMG submission 190148) | Saline water microbial communities from Sakinaw Lake, British Columbia, Canada - sak_2013_06_06_50m | ecosystem: Environmental > Aquatic > Non-marine Saline and Alkaline > Saline ...
TCCATATGTTTAATATACATATTAATTATACACATATATATAACTTTCGAGAAAAACTTAATATGATTTGTTATGTGAGTTATTATGTGAACTGCTTTTTAACTTATTTTATTAAGCGATTGCATATAACAATTATTTATCAAACTTTTTGTTTGTTTGACTCTTTATTTAAGAGCTATAGCAAAATTTTATAAATTAAGCCGTGTTATAAGAATCATTAGGTTATGAAATGAAAAATAACAGGATTTATACTGGGATATTCTTGATTTCATTAGCAACCTTGGCCTTAGAGATTAGCTTAATTAGATTCTTCTCAATATCCCAAGGGTATCATTTTGCATTCATGGTAGTGAGTATTGCCTTATTTGGTATTGCAGCCTCTGGAACCTTTTTGACAATAAAAAAAATAAAAAACCCTTTATTTTTTTCATCAGTATTATTTTCTTTATCTGTTTTAGTTGGTTTTTTTATTACAAATAAGATTATCTTTGATCCATTTCAAGCAATCCTAAATTTTGAGCATATCTTTATCTTGTTGATTTACTACATTTTTCTTGGGCTTCCTTTCTTCTTTTTTGGGATTATAGTTGCATACTCTTTTTCAAGATTTCAAAAAAAAGCAGGAAAAGTCTATTTTTACAACTTATCTGGCTCAGCCATAGGAGCACTGGCCTCATTGTTTTTTATTTCATATTTCCATACAAAAACAATATTAGTTATTTCATTAATAGGTTTGATTAGTTCATTATTCTTTATTAGTAATTTAAGATCAAAAGCATACAAGAAGAAAATTATTTTCTTATTAATTATAATTAATATATTATTATTCCTTATACCCTTGGAAATAAATATTTCAGAATATAAAGAATTAAGCCAGGCCTTGAATGTTCCTGGCTCTAGGTTAATAGATACTAAATATAATTCATTTTCCAGGGTTGATATAGTTAAAAGCTCTTTTACAAGGTATGCTCCTGGACTAAGCCCTAGTTTTAACAAAACACTGCCAGAACAGATTGGAATAACAATAGATGCCAGCAGCATGAATTCAATTACAAAATATGAGAATCTTGATTTTATTGACCATCTTCCTTCATCAGTTCCTTATTTTTTGGGTGAGAATAAAAAAGTATTAGTAATAAACTCTGGGGCTGGTTTAGATGTTTTGGCTGGCTTGAAAAACAAGGCAAATGTAACAGCTCTGGAATCAAATCCTATTGTTATTAAATTATTAAAAAATGAATATGCATCTTACTCAGGGAATATTTATAATAAAGCAAATATAATCTGTGATGAGGGCAGGGGCTTTATTAAAGGTAATAAAGAAAAGTTTGATGCTATTATAATTTCCTTGGCAGGCAATGTTTTAAGTGGTTCTGCAGGGATTTCTGGTCTGAGTGAAAATTATTTGCTTACAGAAGAGGCTTTTGATGAATACTATAATTCCTTGAGTGATGATGGCTTTCTTATAGTCACAAGATGGCTGTTATTCCCTCCAAGGGAAAGTCTAAGACTATTTTCTTTGGCCTTGGAAATTGATAAAGATGCAAAAAAGACTGCAATGTTTCGCTCATGGACAACAGTTACACTAGTTTTATCAAAAACTGATTTAAACCAGAGTACTATAGAAAAAATCAAGGATTTTTCTGAAAAAAATAAGTTTGACATTATTTACTTGCCATCTGATTTTACTCCAAATAAAAATCTTAAATTCAAAGAGCCTTATTATTATAATTCTGTCCAGAACCTATTAAAAAATAAAGATGATTTTTACAAGGATTATATTTTTGATGTAAGCCCTGTAACAGATAACAAACCCTTTTATTTTAATTTTTTTAAGATTTCCAAAATTAAAGAATTATATAATATGATTGGCCAGAGATGGAATCCCTTTCTTGATTCTGGATTCTTGACATTTTTTGTTCTGATTCAGGCCTTTATTTTAGCCTTGATTTTTATTCTACTGCCAATAAAATTTTTTAATAAAAATAAAAAAATAAAAAAAAGTCCATTGGTTTATTTCTTTGCAATTGGCTTAGGTTATTTATTTATTCAAGTTGTTTTTATACAGAAATTCATTTTATTTTTAGGCCATGTTATTTTTTCCTCTTCCTCAATCATATTTTCAATGCTTTTATTCTCTAGCTTAGGTGCCCTGTATTCACAAAGGTTTAAAATTAAAAAATTAACTAAGATTATTTTTATACTCTTTATTTTAGTTATTCTTTATATGTTCTTACTGGATTTTATTATTGATTTATTTATTTCATTAAATTTAATCTTAAAAATAATATTAAGCATATTAATTACAGCACCATTGGGATTTTTCATGGGCTTTCCATTTCCCTTGGGAATAAGAATGATAAAGAAAGATCTCATAGCCTGGGCATGGGCTGTTAATGGGAGTGCCTCAGTTCTAAGCCCTATATTAGCTATTCTTATTGCATTATTCCTTGGTTATAACTCTGTTTTGTTTTTAGCTGGCCTGTTTTATTTAGTTGGAGTTATTTTTTCAAGGCCTGGCCTGTTAAAGGCACAAATCTAACTCCTGTTATAAATTCTGTTTCTAGTTCATCTCCTTTTTTAGTTACTATAGTTAGGGTTTGGAAACTTAAAGTACTGCCTAATGGAATAATTAATTTACCCTTGTCTTTTAATTGATTTAGCAAAGATGGAGGTATATGATTAGCTGCTGCTGTTATGATTATTGCATCAAAAGGGGCTTGTTCTTCCCAGCCAAAATAACCATCAGCATTTTTTACTCTTACATTTTTATAACCTAAGTTATTTAATCTGCTTTCAGCAGAGTCTGCCAACTCTTTAACTATCTCTATTGTATAGACATCTTTTACAATCTCAGCTAAAACAGCTGCCTGATATCCAGAACCAGTTCCTATCTCCAATACCTTACCATTTTCTTTTAACTGCAAGCTTTGGGTCATTAAAGCCACAATATATGGCTGGCTTATTGTTTGGCCATAACCAATTGGCAATGGGTTGTCATCATATGCCTGGTCTATTAAATAAGAGGGAACAAATTTGTGCCTTTCTATATTATTCATAACCTCTAAAACCTTGTCGTCATGTATATCCCTGTTTTTCAACTGATTTTGAACCATATCTTCTCTTAGCTTGGTATATTTATCAACTTGCTCACTGGTTTCGTTTTCTTCAACATAAGTTTTCAGAATAGGTTTGTTTATTATGAAGATTAAAGCAATAAACATTACTATTAAAATTAAAACTATTTTGTGAATATTTTGTTTATTCTTCATCTGGCTAATGTTTATTTACGAGTTATTTAGATTAGCTAATATATAATCTTTGCGTCCCAAGGCTAAAACTTTTTGTTTAATGCCTTCAAAGGAAATAATTATATATAAGATAAACTTCTTTTAGTATGGCATGTGCTGTGACTTAGTGAACACCAACTGACGAAAGGATGATGAACGGAAGTAACTTATGAGCACATGCCTTTTATTCTTTTAATATTTTTAAGAAGAAGTTAATCAGCAGGCCTAGTAACATTAACATCCTTAACCAGAACAGTGGGTGTTACAACTGGTTTTTCAACTTCCCAGCCAACTACTCTTTCAGGCGTTTTTCCTATTTCAACAGTATTTTTTAGAATATTTAACATATTCTCGCTTATTCTTATTCCTTTTATTGGCTGGCCTATCTTCCCATTTTTTATTATAAATATGCCATCTCTTGGAATTGTTGAAAAATCTCCTGTGTTATAGTTCTGGAACCTTGTGTACCAAAGATTTGTTATGTAAAGCCCGTTTTTAACCTGCTCAAACAATTCCTGCTTTGAAAAATTTCCTTTCTCTACAATAAGATTTGTTGGCTCTGGTGAAAGCAAGCCAGCATTTGCTGTTGTTTTTGTATTAAACCTTTTGGCAGTTGAAGTATTATGCAGATAAGTTTTAAATATTCCTTTATTAATCATGATATTCCTCTGTGATGGGGATCCTTCTGCATCAAACTTTGAGGAATTAAAGCCATTTTTTAGTAAGCCATCATCAATAATGGTTATTTCCTTGTTAGCAATCTGTTTTCCAATCATACCTTTTAAGCAGGAAAGCCCTGCCTCAACTGAAAAAGCAGACATTGCATTTCCAATATTATCAATAAGATTTGCAAATGGAAGTGGCTCAAAAACAACATCAAACTTTCCAAATGTTCCATGCTTTGGGTTTAATGATTGTTTTGATATTAATGCAGCTTCTTCTGCAAGTTTTTCAACATCAAGCAAATCAATCATCCTTGAAGAGCCAACCTTCTGCCCAGATGCATCCTTGCTGTTAAAGGCCCTTATTGAAAAATAAGAAGATGTTCCTTTATCTCTTGCCTCAACATTATTTGATGTCAATAAGAAAACATTTTCTATAGAATTCTCAAAAACGCCTGCTGTTTTCTTTGCACCATTTTCTAATGCCTTATTTATTGCCTTTTCAACATAATCAATTGAATTATCGCCTAATGAAACAATTTTCTTGTCATAACCATCTTCCACATTTTTATAAGAAAATGGGCCTTTGGCAATCCCTGCATATTCCATGTTTGGGCTTGCTGATTTGACAAATTTTAATAGTTTATTAACAACATCATCTGCAGCACTTAATGAAAATTCCTTTATATTTGTCAGAACAATCTTTTTCTTTAATGCCATAAAAATTCCAATATCAATATTTTCCCATGTCTTTGTTGTGTTTATAAGGTTGTTTGAATACTTAATCAGTGAACTATCTTGCTTTGAGACAGAAATAATAACATCATCTGCGCCAGCTTTCAAAAGCTTATTCAAAACATAACTGCTTATTTCTTCTGGCTCCATATCAATTACCCAACCTTATTTTTCTTAACCTTATTGATGGCCCGCCAAACCATACTGGAATTGGCTGCATTGGCTCTCCCTTTCCGCAGTTGCCAGCATGATATTCAGTATTGTTTGCAACAGCATCAACTGCGCTGTAAAGCTGCGGCGTTGTTATTTCAATTACCGGTCTTACAACCGGCTCTTTTATCTCGCCATTTTTTATTAAGTATGATTCTGCACCAACATATTTCTGGTTAATTCTTTTGTCATCTATGTTCCATTCCATAAAATTTTTCATGTAAATTCCTAGCTTTATATCCTCTATTAATTCTTCTTCAGTATATTTTCCAGGAAGCATAAATGTGTTTGACATTCTTACAATGCTTTCCCTGTCATAATTAACAGCCCTTGAAGAGCCATTGCTTTTTATTCCCATGCAATAAGCTGTTTCCCTGTTATGCAAAAATTCATTTATTATTCCTTCTTTAATTAAATATTTTCTTCTTGCTTTTACTCCCTCATTATCATATTTGTAAAATCCGTAGCTATTTTCTAATAAAGGATCATCAACAACATTTACAGCTTCATTTCCTATTCTTGTGCCAAGCATTTCTTTTGTTATGAATGACTCTCCTGCCTGAGCTCCTTCTCTGCCAGTAATCCTGTCTGCTTCATATGGGTGGCCCCCGCTTTCATGAACCATTATTCCAACTATCTGCGGTGCTGCAATAATATCAAGGGCTTGCTTTGGCGGCTTAATGCCAAACTTAAGGTTGTTCTGCAATGCCTTGACTTCATTAATAACAATAGAGGGAATGTCCCATTTTTTTACAAACTCAAATCCTCCTGTCTGGCCATGCTGCCATATTCTTTGCGAGGTTTTATTGTTATGTTCAACTGTAAGAAGGTAAAAAAAGCTAACTCTTGGAACAGTTGCTAAAATATTTGTTCCTTCAGAATTAACCAAGTATTCTGTTGTTATACTGTCTGATAAAGAGAGATATCTTGATGGAATATTAATTTTAGTATTTATTAATTCCTTTTCTGCATCAAACAAAAGTTTTATTTTTTCATCTGGCCCAACATCATTTAAATTGATTTTTTGCTTAACTGCATATTTATTTTTATATGAGTGTTCTTCAGATAGTGTTATCTCTTCCCTTAGTTTGGAGGCTTTTTCTGCTGTGTTTATAGTATTCTGAATTAATTTTTTTATTTTTTCCTTGTCCAAATGATTTGTTGATGTAAAGCCAAGGGTTTTGTTTTTTATTATTCTCATTCCCAGGCCATTAATCTTGCCAAATCCAGAGGCCTCTGCTATTCCATTCTTCAGGATAAAGCTGTTTGATGAAGTTTCCTCTAGCCTTGCCTCAGAATAATCTGCTCCTAATTTTAATGCATACTTAACTGCAAAGTCTGCTAAATCCTTAAACATCTTAAAATATAAAATTTAGAGAATATATTTAAATCTTTGTTTTAAGTATTTTGCCTTGCTAAAATGGCCCATTAATGAAGCTTATTGTCTGGATAAGGATTATAAATTATATTAAGTTCCTCTGGAATAATACTAAGTACAACTTTTTCTGCGGTCTCATGTTCTCCGCTTAAATGCATATCAAATGGTTTGTTATCTAGGCTTTCGACACTTATCCTTTCTATCCTGTGTTTTTCGTTATAATATTCAACTCCTTGTTTTCCTATATGTTGGCCTTTGTTTGCCTTTAAAAGCAAATAAATACCCTGTGATTTTGATATATTATTTACAATGCATACATCAAGATAATTATTATTCATCTCTGCATCTGGGCATATCCTAATCCCTCCGCCAGAGGTTTTAACATTTGAAACATTAAGCGAAAAAACCTTTTTATATGTTGTAATTTTATTATTAATATTAACTAAATAATTTCTTGGGTTATATGTAACTAAGGAATATAGAGTACTTATGTTATAAATAAGCTTTCCAATATTCTGCATAAACTTATTGTTCTCACCCTTAAAGTAAGATACAATATTCTTAACTTGGATTAACTCGTGGTCAAGCTTCTTAATAATATCCCCATCTATGCCAATCCCAACAGCACCAAGAAAGTAAATTTCCTTTTTTACATTGCTTTTGAATAATGTTGCTTTTCCAATGTCCACTCTTTTGATACATTTAGTATTGCCATTTAATGCATTGTTAATGCAGTTTGCTGCTACTTCCTTATTAGGGATATTAAGTGCCTTTGAAATGTCATCCCCTGCTCCGCAGGGAATAATGCCAAGAATTTTTTCTTCAAGTGATTCTAGTTTTTTAAGTTCTTGTAATGTGACTTGGATGGTTCCATCCCCGCCTAGAATAATGAAGTTTTTATGGCTCTTAAAATCAATATCCTTAATGTCCTTGTAATATTTTGTATTATTTAATCTGGCAATATTTTTTTCCAGTCTATCTTCAAGATAACATGTGACATTAGTTAATTGGTTAAAATTCTTCTTTAGAAATATTTGGGTTTTTTCCCAGTTTTCTTCTTTCTTTAGTCCTGACGCCCTTCGATTTATAATAAATGCAGTGGATTCTGTCATATTAAGTTCTCTATCACCTCTAATGTTTAATAAAATCAATTCTTATCTTGTAACCTTAAAGCTTTCAACCTTTTCAAGAAGTTTTTTTGCCTTGTTGTTTTTCTCAAAATGTTCCCTTACAGGCCTTACAAGCTCATTTACATAGTAAGCTATTGTCGGCTTTAAGTCCATTGGATGCAAATCCCCTTTTTCAAAAACACTGGCAAGCTCATCATAACTGTTAAGCTCAAGGTCTCCACCAAACTTTTTGGGCCGCTCAATTTTCATTGCATCAAATTTCTCAAATATTATGTATTTTGCATATTCTATCAAGGGATTTTCATCAATAATTTTTTCAGGACAGTAAGCCTTATTTATTTTTCTCTTTATTTCTTCTTCTGTATCTGTCATAAATATAGCTGTATCTGGCTTTGATTTGGACATTTTTAATTCAATGCCACGCTCAACGCCTGTGCTTGCGCTTGTAGGCTTTCCAAGGCCCATCAACATATGGTGGCTTACAACAATAGGCTTCCAAAAACCAATTGATGGCCCAATTTCCCTTGCAAGAACATTAACCTTTCTTTGGTCCATGCCAAGCTCTGTTATGTCTGCCTTAAGCTCAAATATGTCGGCACACTGCATGCAGGGATATAGTATTTGGGATGCCTGCTGGACTTCTGAATCATTTCTTCCCATTATTTGGCCGCATCTTGTTATTCTTTTAACAGTTGTATTTCTTGCAACCTGCATTACCTTTTTCCAGTATTCCATGCTGTTAACAACCTCTGATGCCCTGATAAACTCAACTTTGTCAACATCCATTCCACATGTTTTCCATAATTCAATAAAGTAATCCCCGCATGTTTGTATTTTTTCTAAGTCTCCTCCAAGCTTGTTATTTGCCCAGCCGTGCCAGTCTGCTACATACATTTTGAATTTAATACCTGCTTTAATCATTTTATTAACATTAACAGCCCTCATAATACCCTGGGCAATGTGTATCTGGCCAGATGGCTCAAAGCCGTCATAGGCTATGGGATGCTCCTTTGTTTCCAATAAGGTCTTTAGCTCTTCCTCTGTGATAATCTCTTCTCCAACCTGTCTTATAAGCTCTAATTTTGCTGTAATATCCATTTTAATAAGAATAAACTACAATTAATATTAAAAGTTTTGGTTTTATTTTATGATTAATCTTAAAACATAATAAAATCTAAATTTTAATTTTATTAAACCTGCCACTATACCTGTTTGGGGGTGCACCTTTTATTTCATGATGTAATCTGCATACTGCTTTATATAAGTCTTTACCACCCACCACCACAATTTTATCATCAAAGCTTGCTGGTTGAATTATTCCATTTTTCCTAATAAACCTTTGAGATTCTGTTGCTGGATGCTCACATCTATAACAAGAAGCATACATATTTGTTATTTCGGTTGCTAAGGTTAATATTTTTGAAATCTCACTATTAGGATAACCAAAGGGTTCTCCTCTAAAATCCCTTTTTAATCCTGTTAAAATTATCTTATAACCCTTGTATAATAATTCCTTAACTAATTCATATGACCCTTTTATAAACTGCACTTCATCAATCATTATTAAATTTATTTGCTTATTTTTTTCCAGATAATTTCTTATATCATCTGTGTTGGTGATATCTATAGATGGAATATCATCTTTATCATGAGAAACAACTTTATTAGTTGAATATCTGCTATCCCCCATCCATTTAAATATCGCAATTCCATCTTTATTTGTAATTTGGTAATATCTAGTATGGAGCAAATCTGTTTTTCCAGAAAACATAGGACCAACAATTGTTTCAAGAGAAGGTTCCTGATCTATTAGATGGGGTTTGTAATCTGGCCTGCCTTCAAACTCATAATCAACCAAACATCTTGGTTCGAAAATTTCTTTATTATTTTTTATTATTCTTTGAGTTCTGTACGCATTTTTATTACAATTCTTATAATTACAAATTGCCGACATTATTTCATAATTATCAGCTTTTGCTAATAATTGATCCATACTTCCATAAGGGGTTCCGTCAGATTTTAAATTTATTCCACCTGCAATAATTATTCTACCACTTTCTCTTAAAGAATCACATAAACTAACAATATTTTTATCATAAAGATGTATGCCGCTGATAACAACAAATTTTGTTTTATCTGTTATTTCATTGGCTATTTCATCAGCAGATTTATATTCTATTGCATCAATACTTATTTTTTTAAAAGAAGATATTCTACCTCTTGAATTTTTGTCATCTTCTGGATGTTTAACAACTAATAAATCATTATTTAATTTTTTTTTATCCATAATAAAGGTTCTTATAATGGTGATTAATTTATTACTTTTACCTGATTTTACAGGACCAGAAATCATATCAAACCTTGCTTGATTAAAATTCCTTAAATGATCTATCATAAATCCCCTTTTAGATTAATATATTATTTCATGACTAACTTAAGGATTATTAAAAGATTTTGATTAAGGAAAATAAGGGTTAGAATGATAGTTTTATAACATAAATAATATAAAAATAAGTTTATCTTATATTTTTTGGGAAAAATATAATTAACTAAACGATTGCTGTTAACATGTATTTATATTTATTTTTTGAATGTTTAAATTTAAAAGGATATTTAGTTTATATAATCTTTAACATTTAAGATAGTAATATCTTTATAAAGAAGATTTCTTTTTAATAATTTAGTTTGAACATCTCCTGGACCACATTCTATAAAAATTTTAACTCTTTTTTTAGTTGCCATTTTAATTGCCTTTTCCAAAGATTGTTTCCATTTTACTGTTCCGCAGATTTGTTCAACCAATGATTCTTTGATTTTATCTGGTTCAAATATAAACTTACCATTTGTTATATATGGTGTTTTGGGTTTGTTAATTGTAATATTCTTATCATCCAATGCTTCTTTCATGACTTCAGCAGCAGGCCTCATAAGTTTTGAATGAAAAGGCCCTTCAACTGGGAGGTAAATTATTTTCTTAATATTCCTATTTTTAAGATATTCAACTGCTCTTATTAAGGCATTATTATTCCCAGATATTACTGTTTGGTCTGCAGAATTTATATTTGCAATCCCTACAATACCCTTATTAATTCCCTCATATAATGAACATTCTTCACAAGCTTCATTAATTAACTCAATTGCTGAACATTTTTTACCATATTTATTAATCAAATTGTTTGGATTTAACTTACCAGTTAAAACAGCAGCCATATGAGATGTACCTTTTTTTACTGTTTCATCAGGTATACATTCAGTCATTGATTCTGCCCTTATCTTAACTAATTTTAATGCATCTTCTAATGATAGGGCCTCTGATGCAACCAAAGCAGGATATTCTCCAATAGAATGGCCAAGTGTTAATGAACAGGGAATTTTTTTATTTTCAGTTGTTAATACCTTAAAATAGGCAAAACTAGTTAATAACATGGCCGGCTGGCAATTAATTGTTTTTCCTAAGTCTTCTTCTGGACCATCAAACATTAATTTAGTAATATCAAATCCTAAAATTTCATTACTAATATCAAAGATTTTCCTAGCAGATTCATATTTGTCATATAAATCTTTTCCCATGCCAATAAATTGAGATCCTTGGCCAGGAAATACATAGCATACTTTATCCATGAAAACCCCGCATATTAAAAGCATTTTTTTTGCAATATATAAAGGCTTTTATGGTATTTATTTGTCTAATTTAGAAATATTAATTTGTATATTAATTAAAAAAATAATTAGCTTTTGACTGGTTTTAGGTCTTTCCAGACAGAATCAAACATCTTGGCCATAGCAGATGCAAAGAATGGTGTTTTTATCCATATTCCCAAATCATAGCTTGGATGCACTTCTTTATCATCTAATGCCATAAACCATAAATCCTTATTGTCAATAACACAAAATCTTGCGCTTATATGATTTATATTTCTTAATTCTGCAATTTTTGATAATTCTTCAGCTATTTTCTGTGAACTGGAATTTATTGGTGCTGCTATTTTTATTTTAACACCATTATCATTAAGTTTCTTAAATATTTTTTTAAATGATTTATGTTTTCTCTCAAGGCCTTCCAATGTAGTCATAAGAATTAAGTTATCTTTAGCTTCTTTCATTAGCAATTCAAGGTGATTATAAGAGTTTTGCCTTCCTTTTAAAGAACCTGATAAATCATTTGGTTCAATCATCTTAATACCATTCTTAAACAAAAGATTCAATTCATTTAATACTCCCTCTGATTTCATTGTGTCAAGAAGATTTCTTTTGTAAACAGTATCTTCATCTATTTTTTTCTTTATTCTTTCAACAACTTCTTCTGGTTGGACAGCAATATACTTAATAGGTTTGCCTATTTTCATTATTATAAAACCTTTTTTCTCCAGTGACTCAAGAACATCATAACTTCTTGACCTTGGAACATTTGCTATATCACTTAACTCCCCTGCAGTTGAAGTTCCTCTTGATAAAAGGGCTGTCCAAAGTTTTGATTCATAACTATTTAATCCAAAATCTTTTAGTTTAATTAAAAAATCTTTTTTTACAATCATTTTAAACCCCAATTCTTTTATATTTATTAGTTTAATACTTATTTAATAGTGATAAATAGTTTTTATATATAAATCTTTCGGTTTTTGTTATTTTAAAGTAGCAAAAAAGATAAAAACCATCAAAATGTTCCTAATGAAGTAATACACACCCACCCCTTAGTTTCGTATGGAAACTCTTAACAAAAATACATAAAAAATCAATTTGAATTATGTTGTATTATATTAATTTAACCTATTAATATAATTAATATAACTAAAATAATTAACTTTTAATTTATATATTCTTTTATTATTTTCATTTATTTTAAGTTAAGTTATATATTATTTTATTAATTATTTATTATTATTAATAATTAAATTATTATTATATTATTATAGTCGGTAGTTATATTTATTTTCAATATAGAAAATATTGTTTATTTGATATTTATTTTAATTATCTAATTTAAAGTATATATTATAATAGTTATTAACAATAATATAATAATATAATAACCATTTTAATTTACAATAGTATATAAAAATAAGCTATTGTTTTTTATAATTTAATTTAAAACATTTCTTTTATATGAAATGGAGGGGTGTGAGGCAGCAAAGGTTTTTATTGTTAAATAAGCAACCTTACTTTCAAGTGGAAAATGGAACAAAAAGGATTAACAGGGTTTTTTGAAAAATTTTTGACTAAAGAATCCTTATTTAGCAATAAAGAGAAATTGCAATCAACATATTCTCCAGATTTAATACCTCACCGAACTGAGCAGATAAATCAAATAGCAAGCATACTTGGCCCTTCATTAAGGCTTGAGAAACCATCTAATCTTTTTGTTTATGGAAAAACAGGTGTTGGAAAAACTCTTTCTATTAAATACACTGCAACAAAAATGTCAGAAGTTGCAAAAAAAGAAAATATTCCTTTAAAGATTTTTTATATTAATTGCAAGTTAAGAAAAGTTGCAGACACAGAATATAGGTTAATAGCAAAACTTATAAGGGAATTTGGAAAGGAAATACCTCCAACAGGCCTTCCAACAGATGAAGTTTATAATATTTTTTTTAATATAATAAACAAAGAAAAGCAGCTGATTATTTTAATATTAGATGAAATTGACCAGCTTGTCAAAAAAGCAGGGGATGAATTATTATATAATCTTACAAGAATAAATACTGAATTAACAAATTCTCAAATATCCCTTATAGGAATATCAAATGATCTTGTTTTTGTGGACAATCTTGATCCAAGGATTAAATCATCTTTATCAGAAGAAGAAATACTATTCCCTCCTTATAATGCAATTCAAATTCAAGATATATTAAACCAACGGGCAAAAGAGGCATTTAAAAAAGATGTTATTGAGCAAGGTGTTATAGAAAAATGTGCTGCATATGCTGCTAGGGATCATGGTGATGCAAGGCGTGCTTTGGAACTTTTAAGAGTTGCAGGAGAACTAGCCGAAAGAAATGGTTATACTTCAATAAAAATAAAACATATCGATGAAGCAGAAGACAAAATAGAAAGAGATAGGATTGTTGATATAGTAACAACGCAGCCAAAACAGTTTCAGGCAGTGCTTTATGCAATATTTTCCCTTTATACAAAGAAAAATAACATAATTTTTACAGGAAAAGCATACGAAGTTTATAAAGGAACCTGCTTTAGGGCAGGGTTGAGGCCTTTAACACAAAGAAGGGTTTCTGATATAATTGCGGAATTAGATATGATTGGAATAATAAATGCAAAAGTGATTTCCAAAGGCCGACAAGGAAGAACAAGAGAAATAACACTGGCAACCACATCTGCTTCAGAATCCAAAATTAAAAAAATATTAGAAGAAGGATTAGGCTTATCTTGATTTAATCAAGAATAATTCTTCTCACCTGAAAAATGAAAGAGAATATTTTTAAACAAAAAGAGGTAGTTAATTTTTTTTTAAAGAATAATCTTCTTATAAGCCCTGATTTTATTGATAAAATAACTTCTGAAACAAATTCAGAAAAATTATATAGTTTAATATCAAATAAAATAACTTCAAATGATTTTTTATTGTTAAATAATGATATACACCAAAGGCTATTAAACAAAAATATTCAGGATATAAACTGGTTTGAATTTGAAAGATTGAAAGTGCTTTATGAAAAAGGCAGGGATAAAATATTATATCATAAATTTATTGATTATTTTAATATAACCAAAAGCAATGAAGAGCCAGATGTTAAAATATTATTTTCATATGATGAGCAACCAAAAAAAAGGGATGTTAAGGATTTTGTCTCATTCTTCAACTCAAGATTCAAATCTATAGAAAACATGCTTAAAAACAGGCAGGAACTGCAAAACCTCATGTCTATTAACAGGATTCTCAACAAAAAAGAAAAAGAAACAATTTCTTTGATAGGCATTGTTAATGACAAAAAAATAACTAAAAATGATAATATAATCCTAAAATTAGAAGACCCGACAGGATTAATCAGCGTTCTTATCAGCAAAAATAAAACAGATTTAATTAAAGCAGCAAAAGATATTGTTTTAGATGAAGTAATAGGCATAACAGGGGTGAATGGAGAAAATATTATTTTTGCCAATAATGTTTTGTGGCCTGATATCCCCCTGCAAAAAGAGCTTAAAAAAGCACCCTATGATGCTTATGCAATCTGCCTTTCAGATTTGCATGTTGGCTCTCTTGATTTTCTGCCAGAAGAATTTAATAAATTTGTTAAATGGATTAATTGTCAGACAGGAAATGAAACTCAAAGGGAAATTGCAAGAAAAGTTAAGTATATTTTTATTGTGGGTGATTTAGTTGATGGAGTAGGGATATACCCCGGGCAGGATTCTGAACTGTTAATAAAAGATATATACCAGCAGTATAATGAATGTGCAAAACTGTTAAAGCAAATACCTTCTAATATAAAATTAATTATCTGCCCCGGGAATCACGATGCTATGAGAATAGCAGAGCCACAGCCAGAACTTTACAAGGATTTTGCAGCCGCTATCTGGGAACTGCCAAATGTTATTATGATTTCTAATCCAGCAATGGTTAACATAGGCTCTACAAAAAATTTTCCAGGGTTTGATGTCTTATTTTATCATGGATTTTCATTTGATTACTTTATTGCCAATGTTGAGTCAATAAGAAACCAGGGAGGATATGACAGAGCAGATCTTATGATGAAATTTTTATTGCAAAGAAGGCATCTTGCGCCAACACATAAATCAACCTTATATATTCCAGATGCCAAAAGAGATCCTCTTGTTATAAGCAGTGTCCCAGACTTTTTTTTAACAGGCCATATTCATAAATCATCTGTTTCAAATTATCGCAATGTAACTATGATATGCGGCTCATGCTGGCAGAGCAAAACAGCATTTCAGGAAAAGGTAGGTCACCACCCGGAACCATGCAGAGTCCCAATAATCAACTTGCAGACAAGAGAAGTTAAAATACTTAAATTTGGAGAGTAAAATGCAGGAACAAATACAAACAAGCCCGGAAATGGAATTATACTTTAATGAAATAGACTCCAAGATTAAAACTGAATATACCCTGGCAAATAAAGCAAAAAAAAAAGGTTATGATCCTGAATCCAAAGTGGATATACCTCTTGCAAAAAATATGGCTGAAAGAGTTGAGGGCTTGATTTCAACAGTTGCGCCGCAAATAATTGGTTCTGGCATATCAAAAAGGATTATTGATTTAGAAAAAAAGTATAAAGCCATGGATTGGAGAATATCATTAATTATTGCAGAAGAAATTGCAAAAGAGAAATTCTGCAAATTTAAAGATAAAAAAGAGGCAATGGAAGTAGGCATAAGAGTAGGATTTGCTTATCATACAATGGGAACTGTTGCTTCTCCTTTAGAGGGGTTTGTTGGGCTTGATATAAGAAAAAGAAATGATGGAAATGAGTATTTTGCCCTTATGTACTCCGGCCCGATAAGAAGCGCTGGGGGAACAGGGGGATCTGTTTCCGTGCTTATTGCAGATTATGTAAGAAAAAAAATGGGTTATTACCCATATGACCCAACAGAAAAAGAGATTAACAGAGTTATAAGAGAGGTTCTTGATTATCATGAAAGGGCAACAAACCTGCAATATCTTCCAAGCGAGAAAGAGCTTGAATTTTTAGCAAGAAACCTTCCTGTTCAGATAGACGGAGATCCAACAGAAAAAATAGATGTTTCAAACTATAAAGATATTGAAAGAATAGGAACAAACAGAATAAGAGGGGGATTTTGTCTTGTTTTTGCAGAATGCATTGCTCAAAAAGCCCCAAAATTATGGAACAGGCTTTCAAAATTCAGCAAAGAATTTGATTTAGAGCATTGGAATTTTCTTGAAGAATTTCTAGACATACAGAAAGAGGTTAAGGCAAAAGGAAAAATCAATAATGCTGGTGAGAAAATCACACCAAACTACACTTTTATAGAAGATTTAGTTGCAGGAAGGCCGATATTAGCATTCCCATTAAGAACAGGCGGCTTTAGATTAAGGTATGGCCGCTCAAGAACATCTGGCTATTCTGCAACCAGCATAAGCCCTGCTACAATGGTTGTATTGCAGGATTATATTGCAACCGGAACACAGCTTAAGGTTGAAAGGCCAGGAAAAGCAACAACTGTCAGCCCTTGCAATTGTATTGAAGGGCCAATTGTTAAGCTGAATAATGGGTCTGTCTTAAGATTAAATTCAGAGCAGGAAGCAAAAAAATATGTTAAAGATATTAAAGAGATTATTTTCCTTGGTGATTTACTTATTAGTTATGGGGATTTTTTCAACAGGGCGCATATCTTAATACCCCCTGGATACTGTGAGGAGTGGTGGATCCAGGAGCTTGAAAAGGCAATTGTTGATATGTTTGGAACACTTGATATTATTAAATTATCAAATCTAATTGGCATTCCTGAAAATAATTTATCTGAATTATTAAAAAATCCGTTTTATATTAAACCCCCCATACAGGATGCAATTAAATTATCAAAACAGCTTAATATTCCATTGCACCCAGCCTATACCTTTCATTGGAAGACTATTTCTTTTAGTGAATTAAAAATTCTTATAAACTGGCTTAACAATATAAAAATTATAAGGGAAGAGACCAAAACAAAAATTGTTCTGCCTTTAAAAGAAGAGCCAAAAAGAGTTCTTGAGCTTATTGGCATCCAGCATTCTGCTGTAAACAATGAATTTGTTGTTATTAGGGAATGTGATGCAATTGCTTTTTTGTCCAACCTGGGAATTTCAGAAAAAGAGGATATTGAAAAATCAAATAAAATAATTGATGAAAACAAGGAAAAAAATACACTGGAAATAATAAACCTTTTATCAAAAATAGAAGTAAGGGACAAGTCAGGAATATTTATTGGCGCAAGAATGGGCAGGCCAGAGAAAGCAAAAATGAGAAAACTGACAGGAAGCCCTCATGTCTTGTTTCCTATAGGCCAGGAGGGTGACCGTTTAAGGTCATTTCAGGCTGCACTGGAAAATAAAAAAATAACCTCAGATTTTCCAATCTACAAATGTGAAAAATGCAATAAAGAAACTATTTTTCCTGTTTGTGAGATTTGCGGCAGGAAGACAAAAAAATTATATTACTGCAACATCTGTGGAAATATTGAAACAAATAAATGCAAGCATGGAGAAGCAAAAGCATACAAAACTCAAAGCATAGACATAAACCATTATTTTAATGCAGGGCTTACAGCATTAAAAATAAAAACTTGCCCTGATTTAATAAAAGGAGTGAGGGGCACGTCAAACAAAGAGCATATACCAGAGCATTTTATTAAAGGAATATTAAGGGCAGAGCATGATATTTATGTAAACAAAGATGGAACAACAAGATATGATATGACCCAGTTGCCAATAACACATTTCAAGCCAAGGGAGATAAGAACCTCAATTAAAAAGTTAAAAGAGATGGGTTATGTAAAGGATGTATATGGAAAAGAGATTGAGAATGATGATCAGGTATTGGAAATAAAACCCCAGGATGTTGTATTGCCTTCATGCCCTGATTCAGCTGAAGCTGGTGCTGATACTGTTTTGTTTAATATTGCAAATTTTATTGATGATCTTTTAGTTAAATTTTATAAGGAAAAACCATATTATCACCTCAAATCTCCAGAAGATTTAGCAGGGCAGCTTGTTATTGCCCTTGCCCCTCATACATCTGCAGGGATAGTCTGCAGGATAATAGGCTTTTCAAAAACACAGGGGTTTTATGCACACCCTATGATCCATGCTGCAACAAGGCGTGATTGTGATGGTGATGAAGCAAGTGTAATGCTGGCTATGGATGCATTTCTTAATTTTTCTAGGCAATTCCTGCCTGCCCACAGGGGTTCGACGCAGGATGCATGCCTCGTCTTGACATCAAAAATTACTCCCTCAGAGGTTGATGACATGTTTTTTGACCTGGATGTTGGGTGGAAATACCCTCTTGAGTTTTATGATGCCTGCAACAAATACAATAATCCCAGAGATTTAAATTTAAACCAGATAAGCACCAGGTTAGGAACAATAAACCAGTATGAGAATATGGGTTACACCCATCCAGTTGAAAATATAAATTCAGGGGTTTTATGCTCTGCTTACAAGGCTATTCCCTCAATGGAAGACAAGCTCAAGGGCCAGATGGAGCTTGCAGAGAAGATAAGGGCTGTTAATGAAGCAGAGGTTGCAGCAATGGTAATTGACAAGCATTTTATAAAAGATATAAAAGGCAATTTAAGAAAGTTTTCCATGCAACAGTTCAGATGCGTTAAATGCAATAAAAAGTTCAGGAGGCCTCCTTTAATAGGCAAGTGTGATTCATGCAGTGGCAGGATAATTTTTACAATATCAGAGGGCTCAATTATTAAATACCTTGAGCCAAGCATTAGCCTGGCCAATAAGTATAATGTTCCTGCTTATTTAAAGCAGACCCTTGAGCTTACAAAGAGAAGAATAGATGATGTTTTTGGCAAAGACAAGGAGAAACAGGAAGGCCTTGGAAAATGGTTTGGTTAGTTTTTTTAATTATAAATTACCCTTTCTTTCCATTAAGAATTATTACTTACTATTCTTTCCTTTATGCCATCCAAGATGCCCGCTAATCTTTGAGTATATTTTGTTTATAGAATCCCTCAAATAAAAAGAATATCCTAAATTTGCAATTAATAATCCTATAACAAGTTCTTCAAATCCTAAACTTCCTCCAAAAAGCTTGCTTAATAGTTCATATATTAAGTACACTAAGAATATTAAAAATATCCAATATATAATTTTTTGGATAAGCTCTTGTTTTGCTTTTTTAATTTTAACCACTGCGCAACCTCATAATAAACCATATAACTAATAAGATTATTATGATAATCATTGCTATTGTTAAGAAATCTGGTTTTTCTTTTTTAGCCATATTTTATACAAGACAAATTTTATTTATAAAACTTTTGTTTTTTGGTCGAAAGAACTCCGAATTTAATATTATTAAACTATAAATCTCTATTTTCAGGCACTGAGAAAGTGGTTTGGTTAACTATCCGCACTAACCGCCTGCACATAAGGAATATTTTTTATTTTAATTATATCTTTCTCAGAAATAATCTTTGATTTAAGGCCGAGATTAACTGATTTCTGGCCAACAAGATTAATCATATAGGCCTGCCCAAACAATTTAACAATTTCTTTTTCTGTTTTTTCTTTTCCCTTATAGAAATCAGATCTTAGGTCAAGCTTTAGGTCATCTGTTTCAAATCTTTTTCCAATAATCTCTTTATCACACACTGTTAGAATTAACTTATTATTAGCGGTTATATGTTCTTTTATTATCATTTTAAATTTTTGTTTTGACAGGGCGTCTTGCGCCGCAAGCAAGACATTCCAAATAAGTTATATTGCCCTCTTTTACAAGCTTTGTATCCGGCCTCCTACACTCAGGGCACATAACAAAAATATCAACATACTGTTTTATTTTCTCATTTATCCTTGCTGCTGAGACTTTACTTCCTATTAAAAGCCCTGTGCTCTTTAAATCACCAGGTGTTGCCAGCTCTTTTAAAATATATTTCAGCAAATGCTCAGGATTTCTCTGCATAACATCTGCAATCTGGTTAAAGTTAGAGATAATGGTTTTGTTTCCCTGTATATGGCCAACAACCTTTGGAATCTCAAATCTCTCTTTTTTAGAGCTGATTTCCGGAAGCTCTTTTCTGGCCTTTTTCAGCATTTTCTCATAATCCATTTTATGTTTTGTAATTATGGATTATATATAAACTTATCTGAAAAAATTATTTAAAAACAAAAGATATATAAATTAAATAAAAGGAGTTAAGAATATGGTTTTAGAGACAATAATCAACCCAATAAATGCTGAAAGAAAGCCGTGGGAGATGTTTTTTATAGGCATTGTTTATTCCTCAGTTGCTATTTTGTTAAGCTTTTGGATATTTCATGAATATACCAGCCTTGTCATGGTTTTTCTGACTACAATGGCATGTGTTCCTCTTCTTTACAACACAATAAAACTAGAGGAAAAAAAAGATATGATAGTTAATGATGAACGCACTTTATTGAGGGAGCATAGCAAGGTAATTTCATTTCTTTTATTTCTTTTTTTAGGATTTGCAATATCTTTTGCTGTGTGGTATGTCTTCCTTCCGGCAGATTTAGCACAAAATGCATTTTCTGTTCAGACACAGACAATAACAAATATTAATTCTGGTGCAACAGGCATGGCATTTCAAAGCTTAAGCACATTCACAAAAATATTTTTTAATAATATTAAAGTTTTAATTTTTTGCATTTTGTTTGCGTTTATTTATGGTGTAGGGGCAATATTTATCCTGACATGGAATGCATCTGTTATTGGAGCTGCAATTGGGAATTTTATCAGAACAGGAATAAGCGCAGAAGCCAGTATGCTGGGATTAGCTGGCGCAGCAAAATACTTCCAGATATTTTCTTTTGGATTATTAAGGTATGTTATCCATGGTGTCCCAGAAATAGCTGCTTATTTTATTGGTGGCTTGGCTGGCTCAATAATCTCAATAGCTGTTATCAGGCATGATTTAGGAACAAAAAAATATGAGAAAATACTTCTTGATTCATCAGACCTTGTGATAATTGCAATAGTTGTTCTCTTCCTGGCAGCCCTTCTTGAGGTTTATGTAACCCCTTTGTTATTCTAAGATATAACATAATTTCGTAGATAAAAAGTAGATATTAATAGAAGTTATGTCTAATTGCTCGGCGGTGCGTAAAAGGAAAAAATTAAATACTCCAAGAGGTGTTATTAATTATAATGAAAGAACAACATATTTATTCACAGATTAGAAAACTAATAGAAAATTTAACTCCTTTTAAGAATTTAAAAGAATGTGAATATTGTAAAGTTGCTTGCAAATTTACAACTAACAGAGCTTTCCTTTTTGATTTTGAAATTAAAAATTATCCTAGAGACAAGCTCATTAAAATTGATGGTCGTTATTTTATCAAATTTTCAAATAAAAAACCAGTATATTGTTCTTATCTATTGATCGATAAAAATGGGAGAAAAAGATGCTCTATCCAACAGGAAAAGCCTTTATTTTGTGTTTTGGCTCCTGTAACAGTACATGGAATAAAGTCAGAGCCTTTTTGGATATTTGATGGAGAATGTCCTTTATCATCAAAAAAAGAAAATATAGAAAATGCAAAAGAACTTGTTAGTAAACTAGAAAAGAACTTTGATAACGCTATGCTTACTGAACTTATTAGGATAGCAAGTACTATAGAAAAAAATTTTCCTTTTGAAGAAAAGCATATTGTCCTTCTTAAGAAAATTGAACTGAAAAAGAAATAACTTAATTTTTTCGTGCCGCCTCACAACTCAAAATCCTTCGGATTTTGCCCCGCTGCGCTCTCCTCCTTTCAGTCGTCGGGAGACATAACAGGAATTTCCGATGTTAATTGTAATTGACGGGCTCACTATAAAAGATAATTGTGCTAAGAAATTTTTTAATTTGATTAGGGCTCAAAAACCTACTTATAGATTTTATCATGATGATCAAAATCATAGAATATAACTTCATCTTCACTTTCAATATACCTAAAAGTTAAAATAAAAGAACCTTTAATGTGAACTCTCTTTAAGTGTTGTAAAGGCTTTCTTAAATTTTTATAATGATTAACATTTTTACAGGTTATTATTTCATCAATCTTTTCAAGGAAATCATTAAACATAGAAGGATCTTTTTTTGATAATTTTCCCATAAGCTTCCTAAGTTTTTCCTCTACTGAAAACTTACGCATTTTCTATATCTCTTCTTAACTCTTCTATGTTTTTAAAAGTCTTAAATTTACCTTCTTTTTCTATTCTCTTAATTTTTTGTATAAACTCTGGCCTTAACTCAGGTTCAAGAAACTCTTCCTCAAATTTATTTATTATCAGATTAACAGCTTCAGACTTATTTTTAAGTCCAAATTTGCCTTTTACAATAGTTAATACTCTATCCTCATATTCCCCTAGACTCACAATAGCTTGCACCATTTTTTTCACCTTATTAATTATTATAATTTATAATAAAATATAATGAATTATTATATAAACCTTTTGCTTTTGTATTATTCTAATATTTTTATCTTGCCTGGCCTTATCTCAAACATTTCCCCTTCCATTAGGAATTTTTTAATTATTTCATCTGCTTCTTTTATTCCTGTTTTCTTAATGATATCTTCAATATCAACACCCTGGCCAGAATCAAGCTTTTTTACTGTTTCATAAACTCTTTGAGAATTGTTTATGATATCCTTTGTTTGTTCTTTAGGCTCAACATCTTCAATAATTACTTTTCTTTCTTTTACTGGCAATTCTGCTGTTTTCAAATCCTCTATCTCAAGCTCTATTTTTCTTACATTAATCCATTTATTATTATTGATTTTTTTTATTATTTCAGGCACAATATACTTTTCAGAGCCATACTCACGGGGCCTGCCAATAACAATTATTACATCTCCTATTTCTGTATTATTTATTGATTCACTCTTTTCAAAAGCTCTTAATGATATGTTTCCAGAGCCATCATCAATTATAAGTGATTGATAATCCTGCCCATCATTGCCTTTAGAAATAACTGTTCCTATTAAGTTTATTCTTGAAATATGCTTGCCCTGTTTTGTTATTATGTAATTAGGTGTCCAGCCCTCTTCCTTTATATAGTTTCCATTAATCAAATCAGCTATTCTTGCCTTGCATGCTATTTGTCTTTTTTGTGGTTCTGGCATTTTATAGTTTGCTTATGAAATTTCTTTTTGGCTCAAATATATCCCCTGAACGTTTAAGCCTTTCTATAATTTCTTCAACCTCACTTTCCTCAATACCCTTTTCAGATGCACTCCTGAGAATATCCTCCAATGGAATTGTCTTGCCAAGGCTGGCTTCAAGCTCAGTTATTATTTCCCTGACCTGGACAATCCTGCTTCTTTGGCTTGCAGGTATCCCCGTGGAAATCCTGTCAATATCTATTTGGCCTGTCTCATAATCAAAGCCAACCTGCATAAGGCAGTATTTTAATATTCTTATGGCGCGCCTTGCATCAGATTTTGTAACCTTTTTTGAAAACCTCACCCTTGCAGAGCCTTCGGAAAGCCTTACCAATGCTTCCAACTGCCTTGCTGATATTGGTATTGGCCTTATTCCCTCTTCATCTGTTCCCATATTCCTAAGGTCAACATAAAATCTTTTGATTTCCTCAATTGCCCCATCTGTTAATTTTGGAAAAATATTCTGCTTTGCATAGGCAACATATTTTTTAAGCAATGCACTAGGAATCTCTGGCTCTTTAATGTCTGTGCTTTGCTGAAGATTAAGAACATGGCTTGCAATCTTTTCATCAATCTCCCTGTTTGGAAGGTCTCTTACAGGGAATATCAAATCAAACCTGTTTATTAATGCAGGAGGCAAATCAATTTGCTGTGCTATTGGCTGATAAGGGTCAAATCTTCCAAGCTTGGGGTTAGCAGCCGCAAGAACAGTTGTCTCTGCCCTTAAAGTTGCCTGTATGTTTGCTTTGCTTATGCTGATTTTTTGCTCTGATAATGCCTCATGCAATGCTGAGCGGTCTTCTGGGCTCATCTTATCAAGCTCATCTATCATGCAATAGCCCCCATTAGCAAGGACCATTGCCCCTGCCTCTAGTGCCCACCCTTTTAAGAATTCATCTCTTACAACAGCAGCTGTAAGCCCTGCTCCGCTTGCTCCACGGCCAGCAACATACCTTGCCTTTGGAGCAGCATGAGACATAAATATCAATAATGTACTTTTTGCAGCTCCTGGGTCACCTACTAACAGGATATGCATATCTCCTCTTGTAACTGTGCCGTCCTTTCTCTCTTTCTTGACTCCCCCCATTAACTGCAATACCAATGCCTCTTTTATATCCTCATGGCCATAAATAGAAGGGGCTATACTTCTTGTTAATTTTTCATAAATTTTTGGATCATCTACTAATTTCCTAATCTCCTTCTCATCCTCTTCGCTTATGTCAATTGTTTCAAATGTTTCTTCTATTGGTTCTATATAATTTGCTTCTACAATAATATCAAATCTTGTTGAAGTGCCCCCATCTTTTAAAGGGATAGGAACCTCCTTTAATATGCCTGTAATAAGAATTTTGCTTCCAGGTGTTGTTTTTTTCTCCATTATTGGCTCTACTAAATCCTCTCTCAGAAAAACAGAAATCCTCTTTGGCTGATCACCCCCATCTAATGATTCTGACACTTCTTCAACAACCAGGCGCTGTGAATCAACAAGCTCTTTGCTCAAAAGCCTGAATTTGCCTTTTCTTCCACAGGAGCATCTTGTTGGCTCCCTGAATTTCTGGCCTAATTGCAAGATAGATATAGTATTGCCGCAGCTAGGGCATTCAAACTTTGCAGAGATTGTTTGCGGCCTTACATCAGATGATTGCCTTACAACCCCTTTTAATACAAGAAGCTTGTCTATGTGGCTGGCCCTTATATGCCTTATTGCAATTTGCTGGTCTTCTGGAATATTTGTTAATCTTATTTTAAATCTTTTTATTGGGCTTGGGAGCTCAAACTGCTCAACAGCTATTTCAGCTGCCTTTATTGTTTCCTCTGGCTGCTCTAAAAGCTCTTCTGCAAGCTCTGGATCAAATCTTGATAATTCCTGAAAATCAATAACAAAAAAGTTTTTGCCTTTTCTTATTGTTCCCAATAGTTTATCATGATAGTTTTTTTCAAGAAATTCATAAAACCTTTTTATTTGCTCAGCAGCATCCATTTTAGTTAATGACCCCCAAAATTTACAAATAAAGATTGTTTATAAATTCTCTTGTTATATAATGTAAATTTATCGAAATATATGTTAAAAATACGATGCCCCCATGTTTTCATGTGGAATTAGGGGATTACAAAGCCTGTTGTTTCTAATTTCTTATTTTTACTATTTATTAGACAAAGACACCCCTTTGTTTCCTTTGGAGATTTTTTACATTAGCATATAAAAAGGGCTACTAATTTATCATTGTCCTTTTAATTTTAAAGAGGAGAAAACCATTATTTTTTAGTTTAATAACTCTTTTTATATATAAATTTTCATGAGAAATATGAAATCAATATTTTTTAACCTTTTTTTCCTATGGAAATTGAAAATAAAATAAAAAAAGAAAATTATATATGAAAAGCTATTTTTTTCTCATGCTTTCAAATGCCCGGAGTATTTCCAGTGGAACTGCAAATATCACTGTATTGCTCTGGTCAGAGCTTATATCATTTATACTTTGCAGTGTTCTTAAGTGCAGTGCTCCTGGTCCTGTTGCTAGTATCTTTGCTGCTTTTGCCATATTGTCTGCTGCAATAACCTCTCCGCTAGCTTTTATTATAACTGCTCTTTTTTCTCTTTCTGCCTCTGCTTCCTTTCCAATGACTCTTTTCATATTTTCTGGCAGTTCTACATGCTTGAGCTCAACTGATTCAACCTTAATTCCCCATGGGTCTGTTGCTTTATCCACAATGAGCCTTATTTTTGATGAAACAGAATCCCTCTTGCTTAACAAATCATCTAAACTAACTTCTCCAACAACATCCCTCATTGTAGTCTGGGCAAGCTGTGAAACAGCATAGCCATAATGCTCAACCTGAATTATTGCTTTTTCTGCATCAGAAACCTTAAAATACAAAACAGCATTTACCTTTATAGAAACATTGTCCCTTGTTATTGCATCCTGGTCAGGAACATCAATAACCTTTGTCCTTATATCAACTTTCTGCCAAGTCTGCAGTATTGGTATGACAAACCTTAATCCAGGATTTATTATTCCAGAATATCTTCCTAATGTAAATCTTACTCCCCTTTCATACTCCTGAACTATCTTTAGCCCCAATGCAATAAAAACTGCAATTACACCTAACCACCAAATCCACATATAAATCACCCCACAATTTTTTTATTGCTTATATTAATAAATCTTTTGATTTGATAAGCTTATAATAATATTACCAATGAGTAGTTAATAAATACAAACATTTATATACTGCTTAGGAAATCCCTTAATTTATAAGAGCATAATATTGAGGAGAGAGCACTTGCTTATTTACTAAACATTTCGCTTTTTCTAGAAAAGTGCTAAATACAAACGAGGTAGAACATAATGAACATATTTGAAGATTTAAAACTAGATAGTCAGCTGCTTACAGCTATTAAAAAAATAGGGCTAACAAAACCAACCCAGATTCAGGAAAAATCTATGCCTTTTATATTAGAAGGAAGGGATTTAGTAGGTGAATCAGCAACTGGCTCAGGAAAAACCCTTGCCTTTGGCTGCGGCATAATTAAGAAAGTAGTCCCTGGAGAAGGCTTGCAGGCATTAGTCCTTACTCCTACAAGAGAACTTGCAGAGCAGGTAAAAGAATCATTAAATAAATTTTCATACCAAAAGAATCTAAAGGTTCTTGCTGTTTATGGAGGGGTGTCAATTGATCACCAAATCCGTGATTTGTCAAAAGCAAATGTAGTGGTTGCCACACCAGGAAGATTATTAGACCATGCCCAGAGAGGAACAATAAACACATCAAAAATCAAATTGCTTGTTTTAGATGAAGCAGACAGAATGCTGGATATGGGCTTCATAGATGATGTAGAAAAGATTATTAGGTTGTGCCCAAAAAAAAGGCAAACATTATTTTTTTCTGCAACAATTTCGCCGCAAATAAAAGATTTGGCTAACAAGTATATGATTAATCCAGTTAATGTTTCAGCTACAAAGTATGTTGATCCAAGCAAGCTTAAACAAAATTATTATGATATTCCAAGAAACCTGAAATTATCTTTGCTTGTGCATTTATTTCAATTCGAAAGTTCTGGATTGATTATGATTTTTTGCAATACAAGGAGAACTGTTGATTTTGTTGTTAAAAATCTTAAGGCAAATAAAATCAGCGCAATTGCAATTCATGGGGGATTAACCCAAAACAAGAGAACAAAAACCATGGAATTATTTAACACAGACAAGGCAGATGCATTAGTATGCACTGATGTAGCTGCCAGAGGATTGCATATTGATAATGTTTCGCATATTTATAATTATGACATTCCAAATGACCCAAATGATTATGTTCATAGGATTGGAAGGACTGCCAGAGCAGGAGAAAGCGGCAGGATAATTAATTTAGTCTGTGATCAGGATTATGGAAATTTCTCAAGAATATTGGATAATTACAGAACATTTTCAATTGAAAAGGAAGAGAAGCCTTATTTGAAAAAAATAGAATTTATTAAGCCTAGGTCTGATAACCAGAGAAGGCCGATGAGAAAAAAACAATCATTTAGGAGGTATAATTGATACTCTTTGATACTCAAGATATCGTCCAAAGAGTTCATAAAAAACAGAAGCATTTAAAAAGGAGTCTTACTTACTGCTATAATAATTAAGACATTTTCAGTCTTATCTTAAATTTAAGATTGACTATTTCTGATTAGTATAAATAAAATGAAGGAGTTAAAAAAATGAGAAGAAATGATGAAAGACCAAGACGTGATTCTGAATCAACAAATTTCAGCAGCTTTGACAGAGGAAGCTTCAGTTCATCCCCTAGAGATATGCATAAAGCTGTTTGTGCTGATTGTGGAAAAGAATGCGAAGTTCCTTTTGAACCAAAAGAAGGAAGGCCAGTTTACTGTAAAGAGTGTTATGCTAAACATCGGCCTAAGAGGTTTTAGAATAAATGAGAGTATGTAAAAAATGCAAAGGAACAAGTATAAAATCCCGTAAAAATTATTCTCATGGCAAAAAATCAAAACCAACAACTACATTAAGTTGTAAGGATTGTGGTTCTATGGATATAGAAATAAAATCTAATGATAGGAGGAACCGAAGTTATAAACGTTAATAAATGGTAGATTATAAAATCATAAAATATTGCAAGCTTTGTAGAAAAAGATTTGTGGTTAATAAAGGGGAATCAAAAAAAAAGTATTGTGAAGATTGCCAATTAAAAGCAGATAAAGAATGGAATAACTGAACGGAGGTGAGAAAATGAAAGGAACTGTAAAATTTTTCAACAATATGAAAGGCTTTGGATTTATATCTGGAGAAGATGGCGAAGAATATTTTGTACATCAAACTGGGCTAAAAGAAGGCGTTTCTTTGAATGAAAACGATTCTGTTGAATTTGAAGTGGAGCAAGGAGACAGAGGTCCAAAAGCGGTCAATGTTAGTAAAGAATAATTCTTTATTTGTAAATTGAATCAAAAAACCCTTATTTTTCTATTAAAATTTTTTTTGAATTGAGTTTAACATATTGTAAAATATGTTATGTGTACTGATTCATACAAAGTATAGGGGGGGAGTATGAAGAAAGAGAAATCTTTAAATATAATTTAGCATTTTTTATCAAAATGGGAGAGGAATATTTAAAATATTTCGCAAAATATAAAAAACCTGAGACATTTGCCAATTATAAAGAACCTGAGACATCTTTTACAGATTTATGTGAATACATGGCAAATGAATTTGGAGTTATAGATATAACAAGACAACCATCAATTAAAACAATTGGTTTTTATACAGATTCAAAAGAAACTGTAGAGAAAATAAAAGATTTAGAATGGATTACAGAAGTCACATATAATGGTTCTACATCATAATACTTCTTTGAGTGATATTACATATAACATCGCGATCGCTGTTATACGTCCCGACTACTGAAAGGAATGAGGAATTCAGCAAAAACTTTAATTGAAGGAAAATTTATTAAAGGACAGTATAATATTCTAAAATGGGGTGATTTGTATGCCAATTGTAAATATTGAATCTTGGCCTTTAGAAAAGGAAGTAAAACCTGTTATAATTAAAAAAATAACAGAAGTTTTTACAGAAATGGGAATACCTGCTCAGGCAGTTACTGTTATAATACATGAAACAGAATTAGAAAACTGGGGAAGTGCAGGAGAACAGCATTCTGTAAAATTCAGGGATTTGAAAAAATAATCTGCCTTCAATTAAATTGCGATTTATATGTTTTTTCTGCAAGGAAAAATGCAGAAGTAAAGTGTAGGTACAATATGATAAAGAGCAATTTCACAGTTCATTTAAGATAAGATTATGTATTTTTTCTATTGTCTTTTTACTGACTTTTTTGTAAGGAATTGGCCAAGGAGGATGATTCCAATATTCATCCCTGAATATAACATTATTTACAATTCGTTTTGATTTATACCTTGGAATTATATGCCAATGGTGATGTCTTACACAGTTTCCTAATGTTGCATAATTAAATAAATCCGGATTGAAGCATTTTATTAGGGCATTTTTAGATTTCTTGATAATTTCAAGCAGCTCTTGAGTTTCAGATTTTTTTAATGCACATAAATCAATCACACTTTTTCTATTCAAAACTAATTTTAATTTGCCAAGATAATATTGTCTTGGAGATAAATAAAGAGTCCAGTATTTGTATTTTTTCAACAAAAGGAGTAAACCCTTTTTTGTAAATTCGAGTTCCATATAGTTCACTAAAATTGGTTAAATTGTGTATAACTTCTGGGCCATGTTATTCTTATTTCCAGTTATGAATCAAGTTCTGAAAACCTACGTTCGTAGGGTAAAATTGAGCGTTATTAAGTATAAAGTTTATAACTCTTCTTTTTAAAAAAAATAAAAAAAATCGTATCTAGAAAACTATCAAAAAATATAAACTTAGAATTTTTTGTGCTTTCCATAACAGTCTCTGCAGTAGACTGGTCTGTCTTTTGATGGCTTAAATGGCACTTCACATTCTTTTCCACAATCAGCACAAACAGCTTTATGCATTTCCTTTGGGCCCTGGTCTCCTCTGAAACCGCCTCTCCTATTATCCATTGTTTTTCACACTCCGTGTTTCACACATGAATATATTATTCATGCTTTAGCCAGATATTAATTCAACCTTTATAAAACTTTCCAATTAGTTTTAGGAATCAAAGAGGGTGAATTATTTTTTAGGACTCCAAATTTATTGAACTTAACATATGCGATAATCGCTGTTATGCTCTCCTGATAGGAATTGATTTTTAGTGCAACGATGCCGAAGGCAAAAAATTAAAGTAATTTTAGGGGCTTTTTCTTCCTATACTCAAATCTAAAAATTGCGTATAACATCACAATTCCTGTTAAATGCCCCGACGACCGAAGGGAAGAGAATGCAACGTGGTCGAGGAGCGAAGCGACGAAGAAGTTTTGGGCTCGCCGAAAATTCGTTGTTATTGTAATTGTTGAAAAATAGAGTATTAACGTTATAGTAGTAAAGAAACGAAAGATTTATAAAGTATTGATTATAACCCTTGATTATGACAATAAAAAAAACTTTAACAGCAATTGTTTTGGTAGGAGCATTGGCTTTAGGTAGTGCTGGATGTAGTAAAGACCATTCTCAATATAAATATGATGGCAAAATTGGTGAAGACAAAGTAACATTTATGGAAAAGGGATACTTTCTAGTAGCAGATGACAATATTATAACTGTAACAAAAGCTGATGGAAGAGTTATAAAATATGTAGATAGAAAAAGAGATGATCTACAGTTAGAATATGTCAAAATTACAAAGAATGGTCAAACAACAAAATATACAGCAGATGATGAAGTTGGAAAGCCAATTTTGGAAGAAGCCCAAAAACAATTCGATGATTATATACAACAAATTAAAGAAACTAGAATTAATCAAGGTTTAGAGAACCTAAAGTAAATCTTTTGTTTTATAATTTTTTATTTTTCAACAATTTCGTTAAAATTTTGTTAGATAGAGTGCGAAGCATTTCATTAGTTTTTTCTTTATGATTTTAACGAAGATAGCAACATTAGAATTTTCGGTTTTAACCTCTGTGGAGGTGAGCCCCAAAATTGAGTTTAACATCGGAATTGTTGTTATACGAGGCGAGGCACGAAGTGCCGAGAATGCAATGCCCCAAGCGAACGACGTGAGCGCAGCGTTTGGGTTTGGGCATAATGAATATTAATTTTAAAGTAGTAAATTAATCGAAAGATTTATAAAGATAAGTTTTATACTAATTAAGGAGATTAAAATGTCAAAAAAATCGGATAGAATCTTAGAGGGAATAATTGCTGGGGTTTATGCATCCTCTTTTGGTGCGTGTAGTGTGGATCTTGTATCTCGTATGAATTCTTATAATGCTCAAATAGAATCAATAACCCAAAAAGTTTATTCTGCTGCACAACAAATCACTCCAGAAGTAGTAGAGGAAGCAAAACAGTTGATCTTACAATCTGTTGATAAACCTCATCTTTATCCTTTTGCAATTTTAGGTGCTGTTTCTGGAGTCTTAGCAATAGGTTTTGCTACTAGAGTTGCAAATAATGATAATTACAAATAAATCTTTCTGTTTCTATTAATTTTTTTAAGTAATATATTTGTGAGACTATTTTCTAGCCCAAACCCAAATGTCGTATAACATAGGAATTCCTGTTATATTCCCCATAGGACTGAAATTTAGTGCAACGTCCCGAAGGGAAATTTCAGAGTTTTTGAAAATGCCGTTCATCAGGAACGAAGCCCTATCAAAAAAATAGATCTGGGGCAAACTCAACTTAATTCATAAGAAAGCAGAACTTTTCTGCAAGTACAATAACTTCCAAGATGACATAAAGCTAATTTAGATGCTGTAAATTTAATCTTTTCTTCTATTGGTGATGGTTCTCCGATGCCAGTTGTAATATGTGGAGTAAATTTCTCACCAACCTGGTTATTTACAAAACTATTGACCCAATCATCATCACCCAATCCCATCTCATCCGGATTAAAGAACATTTGACTGTTAGCATCATATCTAATATAATCTTTTAGTTTATCATATATTTCTTTTTGTAGTTTTTCTATTTCTTCTGTTAAATCTAATTTAAGATCAGATGATTTATCACCATCCGGAAGCTCAAATATATTGATGTTGGTTATAGTTAATTCTAATGGTTTGAATTCTTCCGCAATCTTTTCTAGAATTTCATTGATAGCAGGTAAATGTTCTTCATCAATAACACCCATAAGTAAAGAAATATGGGGTAAACAACTTTTTTTGTTTAAGATTATCTTATCTTGGTCATTCTTTAATATTTCTTTATTCTTTTCGATAGCAAGGTCCATGATTTCTTCTGGTAGTAACAATACAACATCTATTACAATCTTTGCCATATGAATTATGAATTAGTTGATGTATATAAATCTTGTTGAGTTTGCCCCTTTTGTTTCTTAGGCATTTTCAAAAATTGAATATAACATAGCAACTATACGAAGTCTCAAAAGGGTGGCATCTGGGATGAGGCAAACCACAGCCCGAGCAGGTAAGGGTAAATTTATTTTGAAAATTATAAATTTGGTTTGAGATTTTGGAGAGGCGAAAGGAGTTACGAAGTGGCGACTGGAGCTGAACCGTATAGTTGCTGTTAGTTTCCCTGACCTACGAAGTGGGGAAGGTCGAATGTAGTGAGAAGTTCAAAAAAGACTTTTCTATTAAGCACGAAGTGCTCTCTATTTAAAGAAGTAAGAGCCCCAGAAAAATAGGAAATTTTATATAATACATTATTTAAATATAATCTAAAGAGGTGTTAAAATGAGAATAATACTGTCATTATTATCAATACTAACTCTAATTATCCTAATAAGTGGATGTGCTCCAGGTGGAACAAGTACTGTTCCTGGAGGGCTTCCGGTTGCGACTTCTGATGAAACTTATACTACAACTTTAGAAGGAGTAAAATGTAAATTAGTTGATGCAACCTCAATAGGCGGAACTTTAAATTTAGCTGATAATTGTGTTATTTCTGGTACTGCACCTCATGCTGATAATAAAAGAATAATTCCCTTTAAGGTTGAGATAACAGATGATAAGGATGTTTCAAAGGTTCATGAAATGCATTTAACAGTGGAACCTAGACCAATATCATTTGAGATTCCGAATGAAATAACTCCTGGAACTGCTGGAAGCAGTTATACTTATAGTTTTGCAAGTAATGAAAATCCTAAATATGGAAATCCACCATACACTTTTACAGTTTCAGGACAGCCAATGGGTTTGATAATGAATGTAAATGGGGTGTTATCTGGAGATATTCCTGAAGGAGCGACAATAAAGCCTTATACTTTGCAAGTTTGTGTTAAAGATTTAAGTGGAAATCAGGCTTGTGATGAGACTGTATTAACAGTTTCAGATAAAGCGCCAGTTAATGTTAAAATTGACTCAGTTTCGTGCAGAATGAAGACTATAGTAACTGAATATGGTGACAGTCAAATTAGAGAAATACCCTGTTTAGGAACTGCTTCAGGACCTGTAGGTACTATGTTTGGTATTGGTATGATGCACTCAGAACGTGAGCTCAATTGTGGTTCATGGACTAGATTCTACAACTTTGATGACCATAGTAATGGATGTAGCAGTAATAAAGGCTGTCCTGGAGAATGCA
>Ga0265595_1000531_pt1 | contig 33734 bp, 32 predicted proteins | sample saktaG_15_FD_190148 | JGI IMG/M metagenome (GOLD analysis project Ga0265595, IMG submission 190148) | Saline water microbial communities from Sakinaw Lake, British Columbia, Canada - sak_2013_06_06_50m | ecosystem: Environmental > Aquatic > Non-marine Saline and Alkaline > Saline ...
TTTACCCGAAAGACCCGGATGGAGCAACGCCCATCGCCTACCTCTGGGCGCGGACGGTCACCTGCGAGGGGCCAGGATGCGGGGCGGAGGTGCCGCTCATGCGGTCGCTGTGGCTGGCCAAGAAGAGGAATCGCTCTATCGCGCTGCGGATGATCCCGTCCGCGAAGCGGGTCGAGTTCGAGATAATCCAGGATGCCACAAAGGTGGGCGAGGGGACGGTCCGCCGGGGCTCGGCCACATGCCCTCTCTGCGGCTACACCACGCCCGTGGCATCAGTGCGAAAGCAGCTCAAGGCCCGCCGGGGCGGTGCTGCCGACGCCAGGCTCTTTTGCGTAGTGACGACGAGGCCGGGCCGGCAGGGGCGGTTCTACCGGTTGCCGACGGAAAGAGACTTGGAAGCGGTGAGAAATGCGGCTGAGGAGCTGGAGAAGAGGAAAGCGGCGCACACGGGGCCGCTGAGCTTGGTGCCGGATGAACCAACACCCATGGGTGGCGGGAGTGGGGCTGGAAGGGCATTCTCACAGCGCAACTACGGCATGGATCTTTTTGAGGATCTTTTCACCCCCAGGCAAGCCCTGGCGCTGACCACACTGGTGCGACTGGTGAGAGAAGCTGGGCAGAGGCTGGCGGCGGAGCACGACGCCGGGATGGCGGGAGCAGTGCAGACACTTCTCGGATGTACTTTAGATCGGGAATCAGAGCATTCCACATCACTCTGTCGATGGAATCCAACTGGACAAAAAATTCAAGCAACTTTTAGCAGACAAGCTCTTCCAATGATGTGGGATTTTTCTGAGACTAATATTTTGGGAAATTCCGTTGGTTCATGGGATAATATCCTTGAAACAACCTTAATTCCATTTGAGACTACAGCTAGCATTGAATTTACAGGCCAAGCCGAATTAGCTTCAGCAACTTCAAGTAAATTACCTGATGACTCTGCAAGACTTTTTTTCACGGACCCGCCCTATTACGACGCTATTCCTTATTCCGATCTTTCAGATTTCTTTTATTCTTGGCTCAAAAGAACAGTAGTGAATATCCATCCGGCTTTGCTAAGAGATCAATTAACTCCAAAGGATGAAGAGTGCATAGTAGACGAAGTTAAAGGAAAAGACAAAAAATATTTCGAGACTACTATGGCCGCCGCAATGGCAGAGGGCCGCCGAATTCTAACACCAGATGGCATCGGCGTCGTAGTCTTCGCTCACAAGTCTACTAGCGGATGGGAAGCTCTGCTCCAAGCCATGATCAATGCCGGATGGACATTTACCGGCTCCTGGCCCATCGACACGGAGATGGGCTCCCGCCTTCGAGCAATGGATTCCGCCGCCCTCGCATCCTCCATCCACCTCGTCTGCCGTCCCCGCGAGAACCCGGACGGCTCGGTTAGGCAAGACGACGTGGGCGATTGGCGTGATGTCCTCGCCGAGCTTCCCCGGCGCATCCACGCCTGGCTGCCCGGCCTGGCCGCCGAGGGCGTGGTGGGCGCAGATGCCATCTTCTCCTGCCTAGGACCGGCCCTGGAGATCTACAGCCGCTACTCCCGCGTCGAGAAGGTCAGCGGCGAAGTCGTGGCCCTCAAGGAATATTTGGAAGAGGTCTGGGCGGCAGTCTCCCGCGAGGCGCTGGGCATAATCTTCGAGGGCGTGGATTGCTTGAGCTTAGAGGAGGACGCCAGGCTGACTGCAATGTGGCTATGGACTCTATCCACAGGTGGCAATGGCGGCAGCTTTGATGATCAAGAACATGAAGATAGTGAAGCTGAGGGGGGAGTCTCTGGAAAAGGCGGCAGGATGTTGGGCTTCGTCCTGGAGTATGATGCTGCCAGAAAGATCGCCCAGGGCCTCGGAGCCCACCTGGAGAACCTGGCGACTCTGGTGGAGGTGAAGGGTGACAAGGCCCGGCTTCTTCCTGTCTCGGAACGTACGCCGTATCTCTTCGGTCAGGGCGTCTCAAAGGTTGCCGGAAAAGGACGAAAGAAAAAAAAGGAGGAACAGACCACACTTTCCGGCGGCGTCGTGGCTAAGGCCGAGACCAGGGAGGTGTCATCAAGCGAACTCAGCCTGCCTGCTCCCGGCTCCACAGTCCTGGATAGACTCCATCAGGCCATGCTCCTCTTCTCCGATGGCCGGGGTGATGCCCTCAAACGGTTCATTGAAGAGGATATCAGCCAGGATCAGGGGCTCTGGAGCCTCGCTCAGTCGCTGTCTGCCCTCTATCCTACCGGGAGCGAGGAGCGGCGGTGGGTGGAAGGAGTGCTGACAAGGAAGAAGAGCTTGGGGATTTGAAAAGAAAGAATCATAAGCGCGATGGTATAACTATGATCAATGCCGATATCAAAAAAAGCTTCGGGTCGTGTGAGTTGTCAAATGCGGCTAGAAAGGCTATAGAGAATTCAAGACATGAGCTGGAAATTGGGCAATGTAAGACATTTTCCAGTATCGATGAGCTCTTTGATGACCTGGACGGCGATTAGAGTTCTTTCTTACTTTCATCATCGCCCAAGAAATGAGAAGGATCGATGAACGTAATTCTGTCCATCAAGCCGAAATACGCTGAGCTAATATTGAGCGGAGCAAAGAGATATGAGTTTCGCAAATCAATATTTAGTAATAAACATGTTGAAGAAGCTTATATTTATGAAACTTCTCCAATAAAAAAGATAATCGGTGTATTTAATATCGGCAATATAATTAGGGATAGTCCTAATGGCTTATGGAATCAATTCGGCCATCTTTCCGGGATGAATGAAGCCGAATTCTTCAATTATTTCCAGGATATCCAAATCGGCTTTGCAATTGAGATCAAACACTTGGTGATCCTAGATTCTCCCATCGATCCAAGGGAAACGATTTTGGACTTCACTCCACCTCAATCCTTCTGTTACCTGAAATATTCCTTGGTTCCAGAGTGTGTAGCCATAAACGGCCATATCGAGTCAAGAATATCCTCATCAGGATTAGCTTTGCATGATAATCGATCAGTGGAAAGAGGCCTTCCTGCGGACCCTCCAGGTTTATGAGAATGCCGGCCTGCTCCGGGCGGCAGCCCTGGATGAGCGACTGGCGGACTGGACGGCTTACCTTACCGAGGCCGTTGTCCATACCTGCCAGAGCCTGGGCTGGATGTCGGCGGCCAAAGGAAATAAGCTGCATATCCTGCCGGTCCCTCACTGCGAATATCTCACCCTGGACGTGATGGCTTTCGCTCCAACATCCGCCGGAGGCTGGTGTTTTCCGGTCGCAGTCGCTGAGCTGGAGAACAGCGCAAACGAAGAACGGATTGCTTATTCCCTCTGGAAAGTCCTCTGCGTAAGATCTGACCTGCGTATCGTCTTCTGCTACCGCCATAGCTTCGCTGACGCACCGACATTGGTCAGCTATCTTGGCAGGGAAGTGGTAGCCTCATTAACCATCGAAGATCGCATGAACCTCAAAGGCGAGACCTGCCTGGTCATCGGCAGCAGGAATGATTCCGCCACTTTCCCTTACTACTTCTTCAAGTGGTGGCCTTTTGATAAGAACACCGGAAACTTTAACGTTATGTAATCAAATCGATGGATCTCAACCAGGATCATGAGCTGTGGAGCCTGGCCCAGCCGCCCTCCGCCCTCTATCCGGCGGGAAGCGAGGAGCGGCGGTGGGTGGGGGGCGTCTTGACAAGGAAGAAGAGCCTGCAAAGCAATTTATAACTCCAGGTACTAATGATGATGGCATGATAAAGATGAGGACAAGGGCAATTTATGAAAACGGTGTTTTAAAGCCTCTTGGGGATATCGATCTGCTTCCCGGCGAGGAAGTGGATATCGAGATTGGCAGCCCGGTTAGGAGAACCAAAGGCATAATCAAACTTGATCCCGTCATAGCCAGAGACATAGCAGATAGCGACGAATGCTCTTTTCTGGAGGAATAAATGCTGGAGGGCATACCTTCTGGCAGGAGAGTCTTCGTCGATTCAAATATTTTTATCTACCATTTTCTGGATCTTTCAGACCGATGCACAGCATTTCTGGAGAGGATCTCCGCCCACCAGTTGCGGGGCTTCACATCAACGGTTGTCATGGCAGAAGTGCTACATAAGTTGATGATTGCAGAGATCGCCGAGAATTACAAAATGAATCGCCGTGAGGTGAACCAGTTTATCAAGAGATGCCCATCTGTAATCTCTGAGCTGGAGCGTTGTGAGGCTGCAATCCAACAAATCCCTGAATTTAATATTGAGATCCTCCCTCTGATGTCGGGAATTGTTATTGAGAGCAGAAACCTCAGGCATGATCATAACCTTATGACCAACGATTCAATTAATCTATTCCTGATGAAGCTTGCTGCAATCGAGGATATTGCTACTAACGACTCCGACTTTGATAGAATACCAGGGATTCGTGTATGGAGACCTCATTAGACGATCAAGAAACGGAAAATGCTTCCTGCAAGAACACCGGAAACTTTAATGTAATGCAATCGTATCGATCTTCATTCTTTGGGAGAAAGGAGATTGAAGAAATGGCACTTACACCCTGGCATAAATCGGCCACACCGCGTGAAGACCTGCGCAAAGGCAAGCCAATGGACGCAGCGGAATTCGCCGTAAACCTCGATAGAGTCAGGGATGGCAAAGCACCTGATGATTATAAAGACCCAAAGCAGTTCTTCGAAAGGACATACCTCACCAAGAACCTTACCGCACTGGCAGCAGAGGTACAGCGCCGCTTTTCGGGCGTTAGGACGGAGACATCAGCCGTCTTCAACATGGCCACCCAGTTCGGTGGAGGAAAGACTCACGCACTCACTTTGCTCTACCATCTGGCCAGAAATGGCCCGGCCGCAGATAGGTGGTCAGGTGTTAACAAGATCCTGGCCAAGGCAGGACTTGAAAGTGTGCCAGAGGCTGCGACAGCGGTCTTTGTAGGCACTGAATTCGACTCCATTACCGGAAAGGGCGGCAGCGGAAACGGTGAGCCTCTGAGAAAGACGCCCTGGGGGGAGATAGCTTTCCAGCTCGCCGGCGAGCAGGGCTTTGCTGTGGTCGAGGAACATGATACGCAGAAGATAGCGCCCGGCGGCGATGTGATCCGCAGCTTCCTGCCGAAAGACAGGCCTTGCCTTATTCTCATGGATGAGCTGATGAACTACGTCAGCCGAAACCGCGAGTCCGGTCTCTCCGATCAGCTTTACAACTTTATCCAGAACCTCACAAACGTGGCCAGCGGCGAGGAGAGAGTGGTCCTGGTGGTCTCCATACCCGGCTCTCAGATGGAGATGAACGAGGCCGATTTCTCCGATTACAACAGCTTCAAGAAGATCATGGATAAGCACGGCAAAGCGGTGATGATATCAGCCGAGGCTGAGACCTCGGAGATCATACGCAGGAGGCTGTTCGAGTGGGGTCCTGATGAAATATCCTCTGACGGAAAGATCCTGCTCGGGACAGAAGCCAAAAAGACCTGCAAAGCTTACGCTGCCTGGGTCAAAGCCCACAGGCATCAAGTTCCAGGATGGTTCCCTGTCGACCATGCAGAAGAGATGTTTGAGGCGACCTATCCATTTCACCCCATGGTCCTCTCCGTCTTTGAGACGAAATGGCAAGCCCTTCCCAGGTTCCAGAGAACACGCGGTATTCTCCGCCTTCTTGCCCTTTGGGTATCCAAGGTCTATCAAGAGAACTATACAGACGCTCATTCGGACGCCCTAATCGGCCTTGGCACGGCTCCTTTAGACGATCCAATTTTCCGCGCTGCCATCTTCGAGCAGCTCGGAGAGGATCGCCTGGAAGGATCAGTTACGACAGATATCGCAGGACGGAAAGAGGCCCACGCCATAAGGTTGGACAATGAGGCTAGTTCTGCTATCAAGAAGGCCCGCCTGCACCGGAAGGTAGCTACTGTCATTCTCTTTGAGTCCAACGGCGGTCAGACCCATGGCACAGAGGCCACTCTGCCAGAAATACGCCTGGCAGTGGCCGAGCCCGGTCTTGATATCGGAAATATCGAGACAGTTTTAGCTACGCTTTCCAGCAACTGTTATTACCTGGAGGCCTACGGGACAAGCTACAGGTTCGGTCTTCAGATACAGCTACCCAAGATCCATGCCGACCGCAAGGCAAGTGTCCCAAAACTGGAAATTGATGAGTGCTTGAAGAATGCGATAATAACGGTCTTCAATGAAGGCAACATCATAAAGCCGGTATTCTTCCCGGAGAAGAGCAGCGATATCCAAGATAATCCTGCCCTAGCCCTAATTGTACTATCTCCAGATCACCGTAGACTGGACAAGGCGACCATAGATCTCGTTGAGTCTATGACTAAAGATCATGGAACCTCCGCCAGAACGTACAAGAGTGCTCTGATCTGGTCTATGGTCGATAATGATGCGAGCCTGACAAGCGAAGCCCGCAATGCTCTTGCCTGGGAGAAGATCCATGATGAAGCTGAGCAATTGCATCTCAACGAGAGGCAGAATAGAGAGGTAAATGAGAAGATAGGCAAGGCTAAACTAGACCTCAGGGAGGCAGTTTGGAGAAGCTACAAGAACCTCGCCCTCCTTGGAAAGGATAACAGGATCTTCTTGATGGATCTTGGCCTGATTCATTCCAGCGCGGCCAAGACCCTGGTTGACCTTTATCTTCTGCAACTAAAGCAGAAGGACATCATCACAAGCAGCATCAGCCCTAATTTTCTGGTCAAAAACTGGCCTCCAGCTTTCCTGGATTGGTCTACCAAGTCAGCCCGTGATGCCTTTTTCGCATCGCCACTGTTTCCGAGATTGCTGAATTCGGAAGCGGTAAAAGAGACCATCTCCAAAGGAGTTTCTAACGGGATCTTTGCATACGTTGGCAAGTCTGAAGCTGGCGAATATGATCCCATCTATTACAATGGTGGCCTTCTGCCAGAAGAGGTAGAGATATCCGAGGAATGGTTCATCATAAAGGAGCCTAAGCATCCAAAACCTTATGCTATCGAAGTATCCCCAAATCAGACCAGCATTACGCCAGGTGACGAAGTTCAATTTACAGCAAAAGGGCTAAGTGAGCAGGGTCTAGAAGTAAAGATAGATGCGCTAAACTGGAGTGCAAGGGGCGGAACTATAGATTCGCATGGTGTCTTCAAGGCTGGGACTGATGAAGGTACTTTTTATGTATATGCAATTGCTGGTGAAGTCAAGGGGTCTGCGTCTATCAGTATCTCAGTTGTGGACCGACTGTTGAAACATGTGGCAGTCTATCCTCAAGATGCACATATTGGACCGGGTAAGACACAGACCTATGCAGCAAAGGGGTTAGACAAAGATGGCCTTGAAGTAACACTAGTTAAGATAGATTGGAGTGCAACAGGCGGCACAATCGATGGCAAGGGGGTCTTCCAAGCAGGGCAAGAGGAGGGATTCTTCAAGGTAACTGCGACCGTGGGGGATGTTAATGGCTCGGCGACTATTAAAGTCAAGAGGCTAAGTCCTCGCTGGGAGGGGGAAATACCACATCAAAAATGGACCCAATTCTATAACAGGATCCTATCGAAGTTTGCAGTCCGCAAAGGGTTGAAGCTGATGGTAGCCGTGGATATTTTGGATGCCTCAGAGGAAGAAGTTGAGGATATGAGGGCGGCTCTACGCGAATTGGGTCTTGAGGACGATGTAGATGTAAAGTAAGCCAAGTCTGGAACGATCTTGCCAGGATTTATATGATCCGAATATGCATTTTACCCTGCTTTTTGAAGCGGATATACTACCCCCCTTAAAGCGGTGAAAGTCACAACCCTTATGTGGTCCACAAGGCAGCTCCTAGAGATCTCAATCCGAAAACAGATAACAACGCCGAGGAGGGGATTCGAACCCCTGAGCACCGGAGGTGCACAGGTTTAGCAAACCTGCGCCTTACCAAGCTAGGCTACCTCGACCCGCCCTCTACTCGCCCCTCTCGATATTTAAACTCTGCGTCGCCCCGTGCATCATCATGCACCGCCCATCTCCACCACGTCTGCAAGGCCTGCGGCTTCGCCGTTTGGCGTCAGCTTGTATACCTTGTCATCGAGATTCACGATGACATATCCTGCTTTGGGCGTGGCGTCGAAGTCGTGGGTAGCCAAGAAGAATGCGAGGTCGTACGAGGTCATGTGGGGATCGTCGAAGCTCATCACAAGCTCCGTCAGATCCTCCTCCTCAGCAAAGGCTCCCTGGGCTGCGAAGGCCAAAAGGAGCACAACGCTTGTCACAGACCTGCATAAAACGATCCTGTCCATGATCATCAATCCTTTTCTTCTCGATTTATAGACGACTGTTGCCATTGGATCGGTCGACATTGACCGAGTTCTTGAACGCATCCGACCGCGCCCGATTGGCCCGCGTGATCCAACCTCACCTCCCCCTATCCGTTTTCTGCCTATCTAGCCAGGCTATGCCAACAGGCGTAAGCGCGTAGCTTCCTTCGTCCAAGCTGACCAGATGGGACCCCTCGAGGACGCCCAGGTGGTACTTGGCCTCCGCCTCGGAGAGGCCCAGGGGAGCGTCCAGATCCTTTGGAAGGCACGGCCCTTTGGCCATCAGTTCCAGTATCCTCCGCCTGAGTGGGAGCTGAAGGGCTAGCAGTGCCTTTCGATGATCCTCGGCGGTCACCCATCCCTCCATGCTTTCCTTTGGATCAAGCGGCATGATATCTCCATAAGGTCGATCATATCTTCGATCACTCTACACACTTTAACAGGTCCTTGCTCGTGATAATCCCAACGAGCGCCCCACCTTCCACAACTGGCAGCCTCCTGACGCCATGGTCCATCATCAGCTGCGCGGCTTTTGAGGTCGAGGCCTCGGGCCCGATGGTGATCAGAGGGGCGGGTGTCATCATCTCCGAGACCTTCACCTGGGCCGGGTCGCGCCCCTGGGCGAATACCTGGCGAAAGATCTGGCTTGTGGTCACTATCCCCTCCGCCTCCTTGAGCAACCCCTCCTTGGCAACCAATACGCACCCCCTCTTCCCCTCGACCATGAGCTTAATTGCCTGCATGACGGTGGCTTCTGGCCGCACGGTGGAGATGGGATATGACATCAGCTCCATCACCTTCATTATCGATCCCATGATTAGATGGCATCCAAGGCTAATAACTTTGTCTGCCTGGACCTATCCAGACCACCCTGATATCCCCGTTCATCTCGATCAGGGCAGAGTGGCCCATCCTCATCTCGCCTACGTTGACGATCGTAGTCGGACCCAACTTTGCGACCCCTCGCGCCTCGTGAATATGGCCACAGATGTGAAGGTCGGGCTTGTACTCCTCGATGAACCACTTCAAACTACGCGAGCCCGTCACCGCGCCGTCGTAGGTCATATCGAGCAGGCCTTGCGGCGGCTGATGCGTCAAAAGTACTTTTCGCCTACAGTCGGCGATATCCGAGAAGGCCTCGAGGAGGGCGGGGCCGACATCATCGTCCCGATGGTAGAATCGATTGTGATCGCCCAGGCGGCTGGGATTTCGGGCAACGATTCCCCCCATTCCCACAAATCCGGTATCGCGAATGCGATGCGACCGTCGATGGAGAACGACTAGCCCCTCTTCTTCCCAGAGGGGGATTGCGAAGTCCTTCGGGTCCATATTCCCCGGGACTATCAAGACCGGGGCCCCTAGCTCCGCCAGGGCCCGGGCAACCTGCCTTGCTTCCTTTGGAGTTCCAAGGTTATGGAGATCGCCGCAAAAGGCGATCAGATCCACGTCCAGGCCAGCGATTGGGATGAGTCGCTCCATTCGACCATGTAGATCGGCCATCCCCAATATTCTCATCTCTCATAGACCTCCCACTCTTAGCTCGAATCCTACGACGGGCTGCTCCAGGCCGAACCCCCTGATAACTAGGGGATGGATCTCGCCGAAGCATCCGATCCTCCGGCCGTCGATGAGGAGGTCTGCCCCCCTCCCCGGAAGGAAGGCTGGATCCTCGGAGGAGACGATCTCCGCCACAATTGCAAGCTCCCTCATCACCGTCTCGGCGAGCCCCCTGATCTCAGAGAAGCCGGCGGCGCTGTGGATGGAGGCTGCGGCTAGATTGGTCCCCGTCAGCCCGCCTTCTACGACATCGCCCACGGCAAAGATCCTCTGAGGGAGCGGATGATGCTGGTTGAGGGCGAAGATCTCAAGGAGGCTAGGAAGGATGGTCGTCCTCACCATATCATGCAGCTCGCTTATCGGATGGAGGACCTTGGTCTCGCCGCACCGGGGCCGCCTCATCCAATCGAAATGGACCTTAACGCTAGTCAGCGTGAAGGGCATCGTCTCCAGGTATCCAAGGCCGGTCATCACCTCCCTGATCTCCCCTTTGCGCCGCTCAAGAGGATGGCGGCTTGCTACGGTGACGGTGACCGGAAGCTTTGCCTCGATATTATCATATCCGTATCCCTTGGCAGCATCCTCGAAGATATCCCATGAATGCATAATGTCTGCCCTGTAGGCCGGGATCTGCACTTCCACGCTTCGATCATCCAGGGGCCGAGCGCCAAAGCGCATCTTCTCCAGGCAAAGCGCTAGCTCCTCTGCCGTTAGATCGAAGCCTATGAGCCCGTTTGCCCCCTCGATGTCAACTAGCCGCCTCGTGGGAGCGAGGTCCGGTGTGATGATCTCGCGAGCGTCCCTTCTGATGATCACGCTCTCGATCTCCCCTCCTCTCTCGGCAAGGGCGGAGACGACGATGTTGAGGGCCTTGTAGACCACGGGATCGGTCCCGGTCACGTCTATGAAGAGGTCCTTTGTGTCCTCCCTCACCCGAGTCAGCTCTCCGTTGATGATTGGGGGAAAGGAGAGGACGCGGTCTTTGGCGTCAACTATGAGGGGATAGCGCTCAAAGCCATCCAGTATGTGGCCATAGCCTTTCCCCTTTGGATGGCGCTTGAGGATCTCTCCCATCGACATCTCCTCTTCGAAGTCGAGGGGAGTGAAGCCTCTCTCCGGCGGCGCAGCCAGATAGCGAAACGGCGGGCTTACTCGGGAGATGTCGTGCACGCCAATTGCAACCTTCCTCCTGTTGCGGCCTAGTCCCCAATGCAGGTCCTCCTGCAGGTCCATCAACGACTCGATTGCCGGATCGCTGAAAGCAAGCCCCCTCACAACGGCGCAGCCGATGATCGGCCGGACCTGATCGACGGATCTCTCGACCTGCATCACGATCCCGCTAGGCCTCACCCGGTAGCTAGGAAGCCCTGTCTCGATTCCCAGGAATCCTCGCATGGCCCTTGCTACCCCTTCAGTGCTGTAGAGATCGGGCCGGTCGGGGAAGAACTCCACGTCCACGCGGTCCTCCTCGGCGCTCTTTCCGATGTCGGCTCCGATCATGGGAAGTCGGCTCATGATCTCCTCCCGGGAAGCGCCCACAAGCTCTTCCAGATCCTGATAATATAACCTCACGACAGGCATGATATCCACCTCATATCCCGATCGATAGCGGCGTCTCCCTCAGCCAGCCTATGTCCGACTGGTACAGAAGCCTCAGATCCTTCAACCCAAGTCGCAGCATGGCGAGCCTGCCCACTCCAAGTCCCCAGGCGAGCACAGGATGCTCTATGCCGAAGGGGGCCGTCACCTCCCGGCGGAAGACCCCGGCTCCCCCAAGCTCTACCCATCCAAGGCCGTCTATGTACACCTCCGGCTCGACGCTCGGCTCGGTATAGGGGAAGTACCCCGGCCTGAACCTGACCTCCGAAAAGCCCATCTTGGCGTAGAACTCCTTGAGCACGCCGAGGAGGTTTGCGAATGTTGCGCCCTTGTCCATGATCACCCCTTCCAGCTGCTCGAACTCGGGCAGATGGGTGGCATCGATCGCCTCTCTGCGGTAGGCTCGGTCTATCGAAAAGGCCTTGACAGGTGGATCCGTATGCTCTGCCAGGTACTTTATCGTGACAGCGGTGGTGTGGGTTCTAAGGACCTCCCGCCTTGCGACATCCGGGCTCCAGCTTCCGCCCCATCCGGTCGATCCGATCTCTCCGCCGCTCTCATGCATGCTCTTGACGCTGGAATAGTCAGGGATCTTTGCCCTTCCCTCCAGGTAGAAGGTATCCTGCATCTCCCGTGCCGGATGGTCCTGGGGCTGGAAGAGTGCATCGAAGTTCCAGAAGCTCGACTGGACGATCTCCCCCTTGATCTCCGCAAAGCCCATCTCCAGCATGATCTCGCGCATACGGTCGAGCATCCTCTGGTAAGGATGCCTCTTTCCGGGGAATATCGGCTCAGCCTTGAGTGTCACGTCGTACGGGCGGACCTGGTAAGTCTTCTCCCCATAGCTAACGAGGTTGCCCACCCATTGCCCTGCTTTGATCAGCTCGGGCGTTATATGGGCAAGGGTCTCGGCAGTAATGTCGGCGCTGCTTCCTTCCTTCCTTCCGGCATCTGTTGCTCGATAGAGCCATGACTTGGACGTTGCAGAGGTGACGAGCCCGCGTCCCTTGAGGAGAAGGAGCCCTTCCTTAGGTAGAATGGAGGCCTCGACCGATCCTTCGAGCAGCATCGAGAGGGCTTCCTCGTCCTCGCCCCTCTTGGCATCTCTCGCGGGAACGATCATCCCCCTCTCGATGGAGGCCCAGCCCTTCCTCTTCAGCCAGCCAAGGCCGATCTTTAGCGAGGGATCCTTGAGATCGCTAATCGGCATGCCTTTTCCTATCACCTCCAGGATCCTTCGCTCCGGCAGGCCCTCCCTTGCGTAGAGCACACCTTCTGGCGTCAGCGAGAAGGCCTCCTCGACGGTCTTCTCCACCTGGACAAAGCCATTCTCGCTCAATGAGTCTGCGGCCGACCTCACCGCCTCGATCTTCATTCCCGTCAGATCGGCGATCTCCTTGGGGTCGAGATGACCAATGGAAATCGCTCTTAGAACCTTGGCCTCGCTTTCGGACAACATGATATCATCTCATGGGCAGCGCCATCCTATACGGATACATCTATATAAGTTGCCCGTCGGGCGGTTCCGTCATCAGGACTGCTGCAAAAGGCGCGACTTCAGAAGACGGCGTTTCGCATGGGAGAAAAGCATCGCAAGATATCACTTTTTATCCTTCGTGCATGAGCCCGGCTGCATCATGAACGTCTCGGCTTCAAGGAGCTGGATAGCTCTCCAGCTCCTCTATCGCCTCTATGACGCCTTCCACCGCCGCCTGGAAGAATGCCTCGCCCTTCTCCCTGGTGGCCTTGGTGGGGTCGCCAATGATGCCTGAGCCCATCAGGGGGCGCATATCCTTGAGGATGAGGTGCTTTGGCCTCTCCGGGAACTGGCCTTCTGGGAGCCCCTTTACTAGCTCCTCTCGATGGAGCAGCATACGGGAGGTCTCGATCTCGCCGGCATGGCCGTCTCCTGGAGTCTCCGCGATGCTGCGCACAAGCTCGAAGTCCGAGACAAGGGAGATTCTAAGGTCGACCAGATCGAGCGCCTTTGATGCAGCCTCCCTAAGAGAGGCCATATGCTGGCTTCCGGCATGCCCTGTGAGGATCAGAACGTTTCGGAATCCCGTCCAGTGGAGGGATACCAGTATGTCCTTGCTAATCAGCCTCAAGGAGGCCTCTCCGATGGAGATCGTCCCGGGAAAGGCCTTCGTGCTCATGCAGACCCCATAGGGCATCGATGGGGCGACGAACACCTCTCTACGCCTTGCCACCTCCTTTGCCACCTCCTCCGCCTGGATGGTGTCTGTGAAGGTGGGCAGATGGGGGCCGTGCTCCTCGGTCGCCCCCATCGGGAGTATTACCGTCCTCGTGCGAGAGAGCCCTTCCACGATCTCGACCCAGGTCATCTCCTCGAGCATCATGGCCTAAACCCCTCAGGAGACCTCGATTGCTGAGCCCTGGAGCACCATCTCCTCTGGGATGCGGATCTCGTAGACGGTCTCCCCCACGATCAGCCGATAAGGTCCAGACGGTCCGACGTCGAAGTTCGTCCCCTCGGGCACCGGTCCCTCGGTCGAGTAGGGAACGACGAGCGTGTAATCCCCATCGGATACCGTCGACTGGACGTAGTTGAAGGTGCGGTTGAAGTTGGTGACGATCGCAGCGGTGATGAACACCCTCGTTCCAGCCGGCGCCTTCCCCGTCAGAGCGACGCCTGGGACGTGCTCGAAAGTCTTGACGTGCCCGTAGTAGTTCATGACCGGCCCTGACTCATGGACCAGGCGGTAGTGCTGGAGGGCCTCTACCGGCACGCATGGCGCAGCCGGGCTTCGGCTGACGATCGCAGCGGTGAGCCCTTGGCCCAAGCTCTGGTTGACGAACTCGCGGAGCTCAGAGAGGTTGGCGGAGATCTCGGGTGCTGATACCATGACTGGCACGCTCATCCCATCTTGCACCTCGATTGCCTTGTAGGCGATGCCTACCGCGTCGGAGATTGGGGCCTCGCTTCCATCGAACATATGGAGCCTTGCAACAATCGTCTGGAAGTAGGGCTCCTGCCAGAACTGGATTGGCACAATTGTCTCTCCCTGGGGCTGGTAGACCGCCCCAGAGTAGCGGTTGTAGGGAATGGCGCTCCAGGCGGCGATCGCGTGGAACTTGCCTAGAGCCATGGAGTCATCCGTCATGACGTATTTGGTGTTCATATAGGGGGACCGGTTGAGGTCAAGGTTGGAGAGCACCCTCTCGGCCTCCTCCTCGGACTCCGCCAATAAGAAGGGGGACGATCCGGGAACGCCAGCTGTCTTGTTGCCTATGCCTTCCTGGAAGGGATTGGCATTGGGATAGCGCCCGCTTATCGTCTCGATGAGATGTCCGTAGTCCCACCACGACATGACCCCATATGCCGTATCCGGGTATGTGAAGGCCTCTCCTTCAGGTGGCCGCTCGTAGATCTCGTAGATGCCGAGCCCTGGATCGGGCGTGTTGTTTCCAAGCCACATGATGGAGTTGTACCAGTCGCGATCCGGGCCTCCCACCGAGTTTGCCATGAGGTTGGACATGCTCAGGCTGGGATATACCAGGAGGAGCGCCACAACGATGAGTGCTGCCAGATGCTGGACCTTCACGTCTTTGACCATCTCTTTGGGCTCTTTCGTCCATGCCACGACCTTCCCGTCCAGATCATCGATATGCACGAGCTCCAGGAACCTGATTCCGAAATACCCGCATAGGATCGCTACATTCACGCCGAAGTAGTAGGCGGACCGATTGGCCGAAAGCGTCGCTCCGAGGATTATCAGGCTCCACACAACGACCAGAAGGTCGGAGGCGCGAAGATCCTTTGAGTATCTGAGGGTGAGAAGCGCGATGCCTACGAGGGCGAAGAAGAACGTCGTCGTTATGATATCGAGCAAGGCAGGCGGATTTGCCATGACCAAATTCAGTATGCCTGGGAAGTTTCCGGCGATGCCGTTGTTGTACCATAGGGGCGAGAGCTCCTGGACGGTTGCCGCCCCGCCTGCTCTTGGTAATAGATAGAACGGGATTGCTCCTTTCAGGTAGCTGATGAAGCCTGGGGATATCACGAAGGCAAGCGCCAGATCCAGGACTGCTACGCCCACGATGGAGAGGGGGAATCCGGCAGCGCCTCCGATCTTCTTCCCTCTGAGATAACGAGATAGTGCGGCTATCTCAACCACCCAGATCGCTCCCAGAAGCAACATCATGGGCTGGAAGAGAGAGTACTGGATGACGCTGAACTTGTTCTGTGGATTTGCGAATGGAAGGATTGTCAAGAAGGCTAGGGGGAAGGCAATGCCCAGGATAATTCCCAGATAATCGGTCCTCCTATCTCGATGATGGTCTATAACGGCCTGGATGGTCACGAAGATGAGGATGATGCCCTCAAATAGGATTCCCATCGCCCAGGAGTCGATGTAAAGCCCAAGGAAGATCCCGGCCAGAGCGGCAAATATGAGCGATCTTCGAACATCGGTCCTCTCGATCTGTCTAATGGTGGAGAGGTTGAGGTCCCTGCCGCTTCTCAGAGCTAGCATCAAAAAGAGCATGGCAAGCGTGCTCAACAGGGTCTCCGTTGAGTGGTGATCGGTGAATCCAAGCGTCGTTCGCGAGAAGAGCTGCCCTGGCAGGACTGCGACTGTGATCGCAGCGATAAGGCCGCATCCCCGGCCGCCGATCTCCTTTCCGATCGAGTAGACCGGAAGGATCAGGAGCGTCCCCATGATCGCCGGCCAGTATGCTCCAACGACGTCCACCGTGTGCAGGCTCGGGCGGCCGAGGCCCACGATATAGGAGAGGATGGTGATTCCCCAGCTGACGAAGGGTCCGAAGTGCAGGCTGGTGCCGTAGGGGAAGTAGGTGAGTGGATCGAAGAAGGTGCGGTGAAGGTTGAGCATTGTGCTCTTTGCGAGCATCATATGATACCATGCATCGCTCTCGCTTGAGAACATCACCACGTCGCCCTGGAAGACCCGGCTCCAGGGGATGATAACCCTGAGGTATAACGAGAAGAGCATGATCGCAAGGATTGCTCCGTACCAGTACCGGTCCGGGCTATGGACCTGCTTCCTTGGGGGCGCGGGCTTGGGGACGGCCTGCTTTTTGGGGGCGGACGCAGCTGCCCTCGGCTGGCCCTTATCCACCTCCTTCTTCCCCCCTTGCTTCCTATCCGGGGATCTCTTTGACATCGTGAAGGTCAGAGACCGTTCCCACTTTTAAACGTTCTGATGGGCCTCGATATTGGCCCATTCACAGGCGGTTGCAGATTCATTCCCTTTGGCAGCCGAACCGTTGGACGAGAGCGCGCGCAACTGGCGACAATGTGGACTAGATCTCCTCACAAGTATTAAGGCCCATGAGGACTATGAGTTGGATGATCAATATGGCTGAAGCTCAGGACTTGTCGGGACTTGGAGGAATGCTGAACGGCTTTAGAGATATGGTGAAGGAAGACAAGAAGATCACATTCGTGGGAACGCCCGGATTTTGCACCCCCTTTGCCCTATTTTTGGGATTTCCCGTACGCGATAAGGAGCTCGCATTCGTCCCAAATCTCAACATCGATGGCACGAGGGCGCTTGTGGCAACAGAATACGGCCTGGAGCTGGGCGGCCCTGCCTCGGCGGCAGCAGATGCTCTCGTGATACTAGGCGGCATGGCCATGCCGAAGATCGGCGTGACCTTAGAGGAGATCGAGGCATTCCTCAAGGTGGTGGAGCACAAGAAGCTGATTGGCGTCTGCTTTATGGGAATCTTCGATAAAGCTGGATGGTGCCAGAGGTTGAAGTACGATATGCTAATGAACGTGGACCTCAGGGGTGAGATCGCCAGATATTGAGATCCCCTTTCTGATATATTTTCAGCAACTAATATGAAAACATGAGTGGGCCCGACGCGATTTGAACGCGTGACCTCACGGTTATCAGCCGTGCGCTCAACCAGGCTAAGCTACGGGCCCGACCTGCTCCTTGATTACCCATCCCATTAATAACATTTTCCCTAGGATGGGGCAGAAGGCCCGTCTTTCGACAGGCTTAAATCGAGAGCATCAGAGGTGCGCGTGGTGATATTATCATGGGGGCTCCTAAAGAGGATACATCGGAGGATCTGCGAGGACTCTACGACCTGGCCATACCGCTGGGCATGCCAGTGAGCGTCATACGGGAACTGGTGGAGAGCTTCGAGCTTGAACCGGTTCGGAGGAAGGCCAAGGTGGATATGGTTGGAGAGGTGGAAGAGAGGGAGATCCTGGTACTTCGTGGCGACCTTGAGACCGTTAGGGCGGCTGAGAAGCATATGTTCGAGGCCCTGGACAGGAAGATTGAGGAATGGGATCTCTCCACCCGCTACAGGGATCACGCTCCCAAGAAGGACCAGCCGGTGGAGGCTGAGTCGCTAGAGGATGAGCCGGTAAAGGATGAGCCGGTGGAGGCGGGGCAGGAGTAAGGCTGCTCGCAGGAGGGGGCGGGAATAGGATCTTTCTCATTGGATGCCCATCGATCGGTGTACCTGGGGTATCACCATCACCTTCTCCCCTCCCAAGTAATTCGATGCCAGCTCGTGCAGGCGGAATACCTCCTCCATAGGGGGAGCGTCCCCTGATGCCGGCTGGATCACAAGGGCAGAAGGATTCCCCAACTTGGAACAGGCCTCCTCGATCTCGAAGGGAGAAGTACCCCTAGTTACCACAACCTTGGCGATGGAGTAGATCCCAGCCTCGCCTGCGGAACGGAGGCAGGCTATCTCGTTTTCGATCAGGTCTGCCCACGACTCGTTAGAGCATGCTCTATGGCTTCGAAGCTTCAGATCTATGCAAGCGAAGTCGATGTAGTCCCTGACCATCTCGAATCGCTTGACTGAGTATCCATTGGACTCCAGATAGACTGGATAGCCCGAGACCTGGCAGGTTCTGGCAAGCGATCCTAGGAAGCGATGCTGGCATAGGGGCTCTCCGCCTGTCATTGATACGCTATGCGTTCCCGCAACCCACAGGTCGTGGATGGCGGCCATCACTCCCCCGACTCCCAATGGATTGTCCAACGCTGCACGCCCGGCCCCTATTTGGCAATCCATTGGGAGCTGGTGGAATCTCCTCGTATCGCAGTAATAGCAGTTGAGGTTACAGCCGGCGAGCCGGACGAAGACCTGTCTTCGCCCCACAAGGGGCCCCTCCCCCTGGAAGCTCGAGAAGATCTCCCCAACCCAGCCCTCAAAGGTATGCGGTTGGATCCTCAACGCCTGCATCCAAGAACCCCCTGTGGCGATGCTGGCACGACTCGCAGACGCCGCAATGCAGATCGCCGTCCAAATAGCAGGACCAGGTGAGGTCGATCGGCGCCAACACATCGCATCCCAGCCGAACGATCTCTGGCTTCATCATATCGATCAATGGAGCCTCTATGCGCAAAGGTCGGCTGAATGAGGCCACGGCCTTCTCCAGAAGCAGGTTGAACCGATCTCTGAACTCCGGGCGATTGTCAGGATACGACCTTCCCTCCTCGGCGTTGAAGCCCACATAGATCCTCTCCGCTCCCAGGTGCTCGGCATAGGCAGCTGCCAAGGAGACGAATACCAGGTTTCGGCATTGCACCCAGGTTGGCGGAGTGAATGATGCCTCCATATCGACATCAGCACCGATCGGTATGGCGGCTCCCGGGGTGGTCAGGGCGGAAAGGTTCTTGAAAATATCCAGGTTCACAGATACGAGCTCTTCTGCCCCCAAGGCCTCCTTTAGCCTCTTCACAACCTCATGCTCCTTACTTTCCGCCTTCTGGCCATAGCTTATATGGAAGAGATGGATGAGGTACCCTTCCTTCTTGGCCACGGTCGCGGCAACGGTCGAGTCGAGCCCGCCGGAGGTGAGGCAGACTGCTCTCTTCAATTCATCATCACCCATTTGCCCCTTCCCTCCCAGAGCTTTATAGAAACAAGACGGAAAGATTCTCCCTCTAGATGGCCCGAGATCTCCTCCCAGATGTACTGTGCTATCCTCTCCGCTGTTGGATTTGGCATTGCATCGTTTAGGTCATGATGGTCCAGCCTCTCCAGGGCCGAGCCGATCAGGGCCTTGAGCCGATAGAAGTCGACAACCATGCCGCTCTCCTCCTCAACGTCCCCCTCGAATACAGCCTCCAACTTATATGTATGTCCATGAACCCTGGCGCAGCGGCCCTGGTATCGAGGAAGGTGATGGGCGGAATCGAACTCCGCCTCCAGTCCGATCTTCATCTCTCCGTCTCCAGGCGCCCATGGCGGCGGTCCACCTCGTCGAGCTGATCCAGCATCTTTCTTAGAGCCGTCCTCACAGCGTCGGAGAAGTTGACGAACTTCTTTCCGTCGCCCACATGCTCGCTCACATCGTCTATGATGTGCTGAGGGATCTCCACTGTAACCTTGGGCATTGTATTCCTCCAGTATTCCTGGGGGAATACTCAGGGCTTATTTAAGCCTTCGCCCTCAGATCTCCGCCTCCTTCACGAGCTCCTCCGGGGCTCGTGCGAGTGCCATCAGCGCTCGTCCTTCCATGAAGTGCAACCTCGCCGGGATCACCAGGATGTGCAAGGGCCCGCCGAATGGATGATGGACGAGCGCTTCCAATCGGTCAGCCCTCACCGCAGCATCCTCGGATCCTGCCCTCGCTATCCCCACGCCCAGCGTCGATCCGAGGAGACCGTCGCCTCGATCTCTGTCGACCTCCAACAGGATCTCAACCCCATCGTTTACGGTCATGCATCTCTCCTCCTGGAGGTCGAGGTAAAGGAGGGTGTGGAGGTTCAGCCTTCGATTCTCCATGGCGACATGATAGGGCGTCTCTGGGACCACCCTCTTCCCTCGGGCGGTATAGGGAAAGGGGATCGATGTGGATCTTCCGAAGCGATAGTTCTGCAGTCCGGTGAGGCCGGAGACGGCAGGAAGGATCGTGGAGGCATGGATGACCCTGGTCTCGATCCCCATATCTAGAGCCCTCAACCGCAAGTCCAGGTGGGTTGTGGATATCATGGGGTCCCCTCCCACCAGGAAGGCAACATCGCTATGTTGGGCCTTGGAGAGCCAGGCCGGGTCCACCTCCACATCCTGCCTGGAGAGCGGCACTACCTCTCGGCCGTAGAATTCCTCCAGCCTCTCGATCGATGCTCCCATCAGCCGGGAGGTGTAGAACTCGGCATAGACCAGATCCGCCTTCCTTACCACATCCAGTCCCTTGACCGAGATGTCCCTCTCATCGTAGAGCCCCAAGCCTACAAAGAAAAGCATGGCCAACACTTGCATTGTGATACTAGATATCCCATGCGGCCTCAGATCACGCCGCGATAGAAGGCAAGCCTTCGAGCATATGGCCGAAAAATCTTTAGAAGAACTTTCTGCTCGTTGAGGGGCATGGGGCGGAAGTTGCGTCCGACCTTTGCGAGGGTCCTCACCTCGGCAGGCGATGAGCAGCCAACGGTGGCGAGGGATATCTCCTGGCTCAGCGCGAAGCGGATCAGCAGCTCCGCCGTAACTCCCGCCTTTGGGTTTAGATAATGGGATGCCCCAAGGAGCTTCATGCCGATTACGGCGATCCCCCTCTCTCGTGCAGCAGTCAGCGTCTGATCCAGAAAGCCTCCGACGATCGCCTCGACGGGATTGACCGGCATGAGCACGGCGTCGATTGGCCAGCTCTCGACGGCATGCCTGAGCACCGTGGGATCGTGATGGCCTGTGACGCCTATGAACTTCACCATCCCGGCATCTTTGGCCTGGAGGAAGGCCTCGAGGGCGCCGCCTGAGGAATCTATCCTTTGGAGATCGTCCCAGGTTCGCAGATCGTGGATCTGCCAGAGGTCCAGGTGGTCGAGCCCCATCGTCGAAAGCGTCCTATCCAGGTCGGCAAGCGCTCCTTCGCCATCCCTGCTCGATGATTTGGATGCTTGGAATATGTCTTTTCGCGCCGTCTCGTGACCCTTCCAGAAGAGGCCGTAGTAGCCCTCGGATCCGGCGTAGGCTGGAGCGGTGTCGAAGTAGGCGATGCCCTCATCGAGAGCCTGTTCGATCACCGCGAGGGCTTCCGAGCGACGCCCATTGGTGCGCAAGACGCCCTCACCGCCTAACCCCAAGCAGGTGACCCTTCTGCCGGCATTCCCGAACGGTCTGGTTGGTATTGCCATGGATCTACCCATACGTTCGGATGCGCCCCCTGGCCATAAACTGTTCCATTCACCGGAAGAAGTAGCGTCTCCTTTTAGCCCATCCCAGCCTGATCCTTCATGGACAGGGAGATGCGCCCCCTCTCCAGGTCCACATCTAAAACCCTGACAGTCACCCCTTGGCCTGTGCTGATGACATCGGCCGGGTCCCTGACGAATTCATTGGAGAGCTGGCTTTTGTGCACAAGGCCGTCCTGATGCACGCCGATATCGACGAAGGCCCCAAACGCGGTCACATTGGTGACCATCCCCGGGAGTACCATGCCCGGATGAAGGTCGTCTATGGAGCCGACGCGAATGGAGAAGCTGGAAGGCTCGAGCCTCTGGCGGGGATCTCGTACCGGCCCGTCTAGCTCATCGATGATCGCCTTGAGCGTTGCGTCTCCCACGCGACCATTAGCATAGCGCGAGAGGTCCACATTTCGCCGAAGCTCCTCGTCTGCCAGGAACTCGCCGATGGATGCCCCGAGGTCTCCTGCCATTTGCTCAACCAGGTGATAGCTCTCCGGGTGGACTGCTGTGGCATCGAGGGGCTCGTTCCCATCAAGCACCCTCAGGAAGCCGGCTGCCTGTTCGAAGGCCTTGGGCCCCAGGCGAGGGACGTCGAGCAGCTCCCAACGTGTTCTAAAGGGTCCTTTTTCCTCGCGGCGGTCGACGATCTTCTTCGCAAGGGTCGGGCCAAGGCCGGGGATGTAGGTCAATAGTGGGGCGCTTGCGGTGTTCAGGTCCACCCCAACGGCGCTCACGCATGCCTGGACGACCTCGTCGAGCCTCTCCTTCAGGGCCTTCTGGTCCACGTCGTGCTGGTACTGCCCCACGCCCAGCGCATTTGGCTCGATCTTCACGAGCTCAGCCAGGGGATCGATGAGCCTCCTGCCGATGGAAACAGCCCCCCGCATGCTCACATCCATGAATGGCAGCTCTTCTCTCGCTTGCGCGGAGGCGGAGTAGACCGAGGCCCCTGCCTCGCTCACCATCACACAGGGGATGAGGAGCTGAAGACTCTTTACGAAGGACTCGGTCTCCCGGCCGGCCGTACCGTTTCCGATTGCGATTGCGGAAACTGCGAACCGCTCGACCATCTCCGAGACGATCTCGCCCGCCCTCCTGCTCCGACCGATGGGGGGATGGGGGTAGATCGTATCCCAGTGGAGGGGCGTCCCCTGGCCGTCGAGCACGACTGCCTTGCAGCCGCTTCGAAATCCAGGATCGATGGCAAGCACGGTTCTACTCCCCAAGGGGGGCGAAAGGAGGATCTGGCGCAGGTTCTGTGCGAAGAGGGATATGGCCGTCTTGTCGGCGCGCTCCTTTGCCCATGCCAGCATCTCCCTCTCCAACGATGGAAGGAGAAGCCTTCTATAGCCATCCTTGATGGCGAGGCGCACCTCTTGAGTGCAGGGTCCCTTTCCGTCGACGAATCGGCGTTCGAGCAGCGCAATCGCCCTTTCCTCCGGCGGGACTATGTGGAGGCTGAGGATCTTCTCCCTTGCCCCGCGCATCATAGCGAGGATCCGATGAGACGGCACGGTCGATAGCGGTTCCTCATATTCGAGGTAGTCGCGATACTTGCCGCCATCGCGTCCAGAAAGCCCCGTTGTGCGGACGAGTCCGCGTGTATGCATCAGATTGCGCAAGGTTGCCCTTGTCTCCACATCTTCGCTGATCCACTCGGCGATGATCTCCCTTGCCCCGGCAAGGGCCTCCTCTGCCGATGAAACGTCCTTTCCGGGATCGACGAAGGCCTCAGCCTCGCGGGAGGGCTCGAGGTCGCCCTGATGGAGGACGAGCCGGGCGAGCGGCTCGAGGCCGCGTTCCCTTGCAATGCTCGCCTTCGTTCTTCTCTTGGGCCGATAAGGCCTGTAGATGTCCTCGAGGGCGGAGAGGCTCTCGGCCGCGAGGATGCGCGCCCTCTCCTGGGATAAGAGGCCTCTTTCATCCAGGGAGCGCATTATGGCGGACCTGCGCTCCTCGATTGCCCTGAGCCGGCCGATCTCGTCCCTGACGTTCGCTACCGCCACCTCGTCGAGCCCTCCGGTTCTCTCCTTCCTGTAGCGGGCGATGAAGGGAATGGTCGCTCCTGAGTCGAGCAGCTCCATTGCAGACCTGACCTGGCGCGTGGAGAGGCTAAGCCCATCGGCCGCCCTCTCGATTAGATCGGCTTCGCTCATGGGACGCCTATCTCTTCCCAAGGACCTTGATTATATGATATCCGAACTGGGTCTTGACCGGCCCAATTACTGCCCCCTTCTCCCCCTCGAAGGCTGCCTTCTCGAACTCGGGGACCATGCGGCCCTTGCCGAACCATCCAAGGTCGCCCCCGCTCTTTCCCGACGGGCAATCGGACTTCCTCTTCGCAAGCTCTGCGAAGCCCTCGCCTGCCTTCAATTTATTCAGGATCTCGCGTGCCAGCTTCTCGTTCTTGACCAGTATGTGGGCGCAATGGACCTCTTTCGTCATGGTTTTGGGGATGGTTCTAGGGGATAAAAGGCTGACCTCAGCTCAGGATCTCCTGAACCCTTCCAACCTTGCCATCTCGGAGTCGCACCTTTATGCCATGAGGATGATTGGCAGAGTTGGTCAATATCTTCTCGACCACTCCCCGCGTCCTCTTTCCGCTCCTTTGATCCTCTTTCATGACGATCTCCACTTCAAGGCCGATCTTGATATCCGACCTCTTCCTTCCGTTCATCATTTGGCAATCCTCCCGGCCTTACTTATCGCTTGCTCCTCGATCTCCTCCTCCTGGCGGATCATGTAGCGCAGAACGGCAAGGGTGAGTATGTTCGTCGAGAGGCCGAATATGGCGTAGAGCTGGTCGGCGTAGAAGGAGAATACCTGCACGAGGAAGATCTGCACCAAAACCGCCCTCTTGAACCTCCTGTAGGCCTGGAGGCGGTCCTTGTGGATGATCAGAACGCCCCTCAAGACCATCAGGGCTGCGAGGGCAAGGGAGGCTGTGCTCAGCCACTCCGTCGTTGTCAGGGAGACGAGCTCCATCTCCAGCATCGACTCCAGCATCTTGATCGTAACGAGGACGAGCGTATCGAGAAGGGAGAGGAGGGATACCAGGACGAAGGCCGCGACGACGGCTGTTGTGAACCATCTCTTTCGAACAAGCCCGAGGTATATGCGCCTTGCCGTCTCCTTGAGCCTCTTGTAGGTGCCGGGGCTCTGCGCCGGCACGGCCAAGGTCGCGTCGAGCATCTCCTTCAGGGCTGGCGCAAGTGGGTGAGGGGGATCGCCGTCTTGGAGCAAGTCCAGGGCACGATGGCGGTCCTGGATATCCATATCGTTGAGGATGGCGGACTTGGCGATCTCTAGGACGTTGATCGCCCTCTCCTCCGGCGTGAGGTCTCTCTTTCCATTTATCGCCTGGAATCCGAGGTAGAGCAGGACGAATGTGATGTATATCAGGGCGATCGTGGGCTGGAAGAAGTAGTCGTTATCGCACGTAATGAACTTTCCAAGCTCGTCGATGAAGGCCCCAAAGCCGAACCCCCCGATCACTGCTGCCAGGTCGCGAGAGTACTCGTCGAGGTAGGCGAGCAGGATCACGATGGAAGCCATCATGAAGAACCCGCCCAGAAGGACGTGGGCGATGTGGAGCCCGCCACCGCCAAGCTGGGGGTAGCCGGTCATCTCCAAGGTGAAGCGGATGGCGAGGATCGAGGCGACGGCCGTGACCAGGAAGGCCTCCAGCCGTCTGTCGGCCTCGATGCTGCGGATGAATGGCCGGCGGATCAAGAGGCCTAAGGGTCGTTGGGATTCCATATCATCCAGATATAAGGGAGGCCTTGGATTGTCATCGAGAGCGTCGCCGCGTTAAGTCACAGGGGATGGCCGTCGTCGCCGGTATGCAGTGACTGGGTCTCGAACTTGGTCAGCAGGGCAGAGAGACGAGGCTCTGGATCGGTGTACTCCAGGAGAAGCCCGCCGTCCTGCCATATGCCGTTCTCGTAAGCGAAGGGGCTCTCCACCGGATCGCCTTGTGTCATATGCACGTTGTGCACACCTAAGGCCGGTATCGTAAGGCTCGCCGAATATGTAGATCCTGGCAACGCTTGTCAGGTAGTACTCCATGAGCTGGACCAGGTCGAGGCCGCTCTCGCGCCACCATCTGGTGCAGGGGCATGTACGCCTGATCCATCCGCGGCTCAGCTTCTGGCTCCTTGGAATCTTGCGATGGGGAACCATCCACGGGAGTGGAAGGATGTAGCGCGGATCCTTCAGGCCGGGATGGCGGATGACGTCCAAGGCACCGGATCTTGGCCTGCTCTCCAGGCGATGGAGGCCGTCGGGAAGCTCCAGGATGGGGGAGAAGTACCTGCGCTGCAGGTTTCGAAAGTCCCTATACTCGATCTTCACTTCGGTTCGGGACTTAAGGTTCACCACGCACTCGTAGCGACCGGCCGGTGTATCCACAAAGATCTGATAGTGGGGCCAGCGGCCCTCCTCATCCGGAGGCTCGATCTTATGGCCGGCAAGCTTTCCGACCACAACGCCATAACCATTGCTCAATGGCAAAACGTATCACCAATTATCCGGTCTCCTCGAGAGCATAATAATATTCGCCTCTTTCGCGCTGTGCCCTGTCGAGACGCGACCCGGGCTTGTTGACGCGGGGCCGGCGGGTGTCCTCGTCCCTGCGAAACGTTATCCCAATCCCCGCGAGGAAGCGGTTCATTCCCTGGCGCATATCATACGGCGGGTGGGCGATTCCCTGCTCGCCTGGCAAGCCATCGAAGACGATCAACCGCTCGGAGAGAAGGTCGATCGTGTATATATCGTGGTCCACGACCATCACCGAGCGTTCCGTGGACTCGGCAAAGCGCCTCATGACCTTCGCAGTCATCATCCTCTGCTCCACGTCAAGATGGGCGCTCGGCTCATCGAGGAGGTAGAGGTCGGCCTCCCTAGTGAGGCAGGCGACGATTGCGACGCGCTGGAGCTCGCCTCCTGATAGCTCGGGAAGCTCTTGGTCGAGGAGCGGCTCTATCGCCATGGGCTTGATCATCTCAGACTGGTAATAGCTCGAGTTGAACTCCTTGGAGAGTCCTCTTAGCAATGCCTCGACCGAGATCCCCGCGTCGGCCTTCAGGTACTGGGGCTTATAGGATATCCTGAGCTTCGTATCAATCTTGCCCGACGAGGGCTTCTCAATGCCTCCTATGACCTTGATGAAGGTGGACTTGCCGATGCCGTTTGGGCCGAGGATCCCTACGACCTCTCCCTTGCGGATCGAACCTGCCTCTGCGGTCAGATGGAATGTGGGATACTTCACCTGGAAGCTCTCGTAGCGCACAAGGTCGGGGATCTCCTTCTCCATGCGCGGTGCGTGGACCTCGAACTCGATTGCCTCGGATCGGATCCTGACGTTCTCCTCTGGAAGGAATCCATGCAGATACTGGTTGATCCCAACTCGGACGCCCTTTGGCCGGGTGATCACGCCGTAGGCCCCGGCCACTCCAAAGACCACGTGAACCGACTCGGCTAGGAGGTCCAGAAGGGCTAGATCGTGCTCCACGACCATCACGGCACTTGACGAGGCCAGGTCCTGGAGCACGCGGGCCACGTTTATTCTCTGATAAATGTCGAGATAGGGGCTAACCTCGTCGAAGAAGTAGACCTCGGCATCCCTTGCGGCGCATGCGGCGACAGCCACCCGCTGGAGCTCTCCGCCGCTTAGGCTCTCGACCTCCCTCTCCATGAGGTGAGGAAGGCCGAGCCTCTCCACAAGGTCGCCTAAGGCCCCGCGCTCGTCCGTCTTATCGAGCAGATCGCTCACGCATCCCTTGTAGCTCTTTGGGATGCGGTCGACGTATTGCGGCTTGAAGCTCGTCCTCACCCCTCGATCGGAGACTTTCCTCAGGTAGTCGCCGAGGGCTGAACCCGCGTATCGGCCCTGGACCTCCTCCCATGTGGCGCCTTTGCCCAGGTTTGGTAGAAGGATGCCGGTGAGGATGGAGACCGCAGTGGACTTGCCAATGCCGTTTGGGCCGAGAAGGCCAGTGACCTTGCCGGCAACCGGGAGGGGCAGGCCGTAGAGGGCGAATCCGTTCTGTCCGTAGCGATGGATGGGGGAGTCCAGCTCCTGGGGCAGATTGATAATTGTGATGGCCGAAAATGGACACTTATGGGCGCATATGCCGCAGCCGACGCACAGACTCTCGGTGATGAACGGCTTTCCCCCCTCGAAGACTATCGTCTCGTCCCCTGTGCGCACGGGGGGGCAGAAGTACTCGCACTCCTTGGAGCATTTCCGTGGCTGGCACCTGTCCCTGTTGATGACCGCTATACGCATGGATATTCCTAATTGATCAGTATGGTCCAGGTGACCAGCCATAGGTCGATGGCGATGAACTCCACATAGATCCAGTCCTTGGCCTTAAACTCCATCACCTCGATCCCTATCTTGGGGTAGATCACCCTCTGAATTATCAGCGTGATCAGCAGGAAGTTCAGGACAACGAAGTGCCATGGATAGTTCGCGCTTATATCGGGCATGGCACTGATGGCGAATCCACCCATGACCCCGAGCACGGCAGGCATCAGGGTCTTCTTGATCCCATCTATCTTGCTCTTGCGACGATCGGCATCCGTTTTGGCCTTGATCTTTTTGGCCGAGGCTGCCGGGACCTCCTTCTCATTTGCTGCCTTGCTGGATCGCTTATCAGCCTTGCTGCCCTTGCTCCTGCTCTTTGCCATGGGGTATCCCAGCCCTGAAGAGCATCATACGTTAATAGCGTTTTGGTCAGATCAAGAGCGGTGCCGCAAGCCACGGCCCGCTACGACTTGCCATTCGGCATCCTCGAAATTCATATACTCGGATCAAGGGCGTTGCCCTGATCCATGGCCCAGTAAGATCCAAGTAGTATAAATCCCAAGGGAGTTAGGATGTGTGAGTACATCGTGGCCGATGCATCGGTCTTCATACTGGGCAAGAGGATGGAGGGGGAGCTGATCACCGTCCCCTCGGTGGAGAGGGAGCTCAAGGATATTCGCTCCCGTATGGCTTTGCAGATCTCAAATGTCCGTGTGGAGGGGGCAACCAAAGGGGCGCTTTCGCTGGCGGTAGAGGCCGCGAGGGAGACTGGCGACATCGCAGTCCTCTCCCCGGCCGATCTCGAGCTGTTGGCGAAGGCCTTGGAGCTTGGGGCAATGCTAGCCACGGACGACTACGCCATGCAGAACGTCGCTCTGCACCTGGGGCTGAAGATCTTGCCCGTGCAACAGCCGGGCATAAGGAGGGTGCAAAAGAGGGTAGAGCGCTGTCCTGCCTGCGGCCGGAGGCATGGGGAGGAGGTCTGTCCGGTCTGCGGAACGCCCAATGCTAAAAGGAAGAGAGGATGAATCCATGAAGAACATTGAGACTTTGATGAAGAAGGCGGCCGAACTGAAGTCCGAAGGGCTTGTCGAAGGCCAGATATCCGAGGAGCTGAACGTGTCGAGCGAGACCGTCACCTGGTTGCTCACCCATGCGGAGAAGGCGGGAGCGGTCCCAGGTCCAAAGGACGTCTCCGTCGACTGGTCCATGATAGGCAAGAGCGCCTATCGGCTGGGACACGTCTCCCAGGCCATGGCCGATATGATCTGCGATGTCCTCGACAGGAACAGCTGCGATCTGGACGTTGTGGTGGGAATCGCTCTAAGCGGACTTCCCTTGGCAACCCACGTGGCGACGGAGATGGGAGTCGACCTCGCGGTCTACATGCCGAGCAAGCAGCTGGTCTCCGGGGATGCTGGCCAAAGACACGGCAACCTCGGCGCGAACTTCTCCGATGTGAAGGGCAAGGAGTGCGTCATCATAGACGACGTGATAACGTCCGGGCGGACAATGGAGGAGACCATTGACTATCTCTTCGATCACGAGGCCAAGACCAACGCCATTGCAGTTCTGATAGATAAGAAGGGCATCGATGAGATATCTGGCGTGGAGGTCTGCTCCATGCTGAAGGTGCTTCGGGTGAATTAATCACCTAATCCCTTCACCAGATCCGAGCGGCGAAATATAGTCTTCCCTTCGAAGGCGATTAGAGCGATGCGGTGGTAGGGGATCTCCACACCTCCCAAAAGGAAGGTGGACCGCCCAAGGTCGATCTCGCTCGCCATGACCCTTAACCTGTCATGGGGCGCGCCCCTATGGAGTATCTCCACCTGGCAGCGGTCCAGGGAAAGCCCCCTCCACTTGATCTCGTTGAGGATATGCCTTGGGTGTCGGCTTTTTGGCCGGAACTCCATCGAATCTTCCATTCAGAAACCTTTTAGTGCTGATCGGATATGGGCCTTGCTATCCTGGTTGATACATATGATCCCTGACGAATATAACTTGAAATTCTTCGCCGAAAACGGGTTTCGCCGGGTCACATGCGAGAGATGCGGCGGCCACTTCTGGACGAGGGATTTCTCCAGAACCACCTGCGGCGATCCACCTTGCGACCCCTATACATTCATAGGCCAGCCGACCTTCTCCCGAGAGTGGGATCTCACATCCATGCGGGAGCACTACCTGAGCTTCTTCGAAGAGCGAGGCCACACGCGCGTGGGCCGCTATCCTGTTGTTGCCCGATGGCGAGATGATATCTACCTGACTATAGCATCGATCGCCGACTTCCAGCCCTTCGTCACATCCGGAGTGGTTCCGCCGCCGGCAAACCCGTTGACCATATCCCAGCCATGCATCCGCCTTGACGACCTCGACTCCGTCGGCCGAAGCGGCCGGCATCTCACGACGTTCGAGATGATGGCGCATCACGTCTTCAACGGCCCGGGGGAGGAGATCTACTGGAAGGATCGGACGGTCGAGCTCTGTGACGAGCTTTTGCTCGGGCTCGGGGCCGACGACTCCGCGATCACCTACAAGGAGTCCCCGTGGGCTGGCGGGGGAAATGCCGGGCCGAGCGTCGAGGTCATGGTGGGGGGGCTCGAGCTTGCAACGCTGGTCTTCATGGATCTCAAGGTCGATCCTGCAGGAAGCCAGAAGATAAAGGGGGAGAGCTACAGCAAGATGGAGAACTACATCGTCGACACGGGCTACGGCCTCGAGAGGTTCGTCTGGGCTTCAAAGGGTACGCCTACGATATACGATGCTATCTTCCCGGAGATGGTCGAGCACGTCTCGCGTCTTGCCGGGCTCTCGCATATAGTAACTGACCCTGACTGCGCAGAGATCATGGCGAGAAACGCGCGTCTTGCGGGGATGGTCGACCTCGAGGCTGCAAGCCTCAGGGATCTGAGGGCAACGATTGCGTCGAGCATCGGGATCTCGCCCGAGCGGCTGGAGGAGACGATTGCGCCAGTCGAGAGGATCTATGCAGTAGTCGACCATACGCGCTGCCTTGCCTACATGCTTGGAGATGGAATTATTCCATCGAACGTCAAGGCCGGGTACCTCGCGCGGCTCGTCATCCGTCGAACGCTTCGTCAGATGAAAGATCTAGGACTCGACCTACCCATCTCGGATCTCGTCGAGATGCAGCTCTCGCGCCTCGACTATCCCGACTGGAAAGAGCGGATGGTAACGATTGGCGAGATCCTGGGAATCGAGGAAGGCAAGTACGCAGAGACGTTGGAGAAGGGCCGCCGGCTTGTGAGAAAGACCGCCGGGCACTTCGCCAAGAAAGGCGAAGCGATTCCCCTCCTGGAGATGATTTCCCTATACGATACGCACGGAATCCCGCCTGAGTTTGCAAAGGAGGTTGCAGAGGAGGTGGGGGGAAGTTGGCCTATAGATTATCCGGACAACTTCTACTCGATGGTTGCCTCAACCCACATCAGGGCTGAGAAGGCCGGCGAAGCCGAGGTCGAGGTCCCAGGCAAGAAAACGCGTCTACTATTCTATAGCCAGCCTTTCGAGGAGGAGTTCGAGGCGTTGGTGGCGGGAGTGTTCGAGGGCCAGCTCATCCTAGACCAGACGCTCCTCTACCCCGAGGGTGGGGGCCAGGGCGCGGATCACGGCTGGATCGATGTTGGAGGCCGAACGATTGCAATAGTGGACGTCCAGAGCAGGGGAGGAGTTGTGCTCCACCGGCCCGAGCGCCCGGAGATGCTAGAAGGCCTTCGGCCGGGGGATGCAGTCACGGGGCGCGTGGATATGCGACGCCGCTTGGCCCACGCCCGCCATCATACGGCAACCCACCTCGTCCATGACTCGGCCCGAAGGGTCCTTGGTGACCACATCTGGCAGGCTGGAGCTGCGAAAAGCGAGGATCGAGCCCGGCTCGACGTCTCCCACTTCAAGCGAATCACGATAGACGAGCAGAAGGAGATCGAGATCGAGGCTAACCGGAGGGTGATGGAGATGGTCCCAGTCGAGACCTCGTTCATGCCCAGGGCCGAGGCGGAGAAGCTCTTCGGGTTCCAGCTCTACCAGGGTGGCGTTCCCCCAGGAAAGGAGATCCGGGTCGTAAAAGTGGGATCCGACATAGAAGCGTGCGCCGGAACCCACGTTACGAACACGGGGATGATCGGCTCAATCAAGATCCTTCGATGCGAGCGGATACAGGACGGAGTCGAAAGGATAGAGTTTGCCGCAGGCGAGGCTGCGGTTCGCAGAGGTCAGGAGAGGGACGACCTCCTCTTCCAGGCGGCCGATACATTGCGCGTCCCGCCGGATCTTTTGCCGAAGACGGCAGGCCGCTTCTTCGATGAGTGGAAGGGGCAGCAGAAGGAGATCGAGCGGCTGAAGGAGGCCATCGCCCGCGCAGGGCTCGAGAGCCACGTTGCATCGGCCCTGGATATCGACGGCCTCAAGGTTGTGGTCCAGGATATGGGCGGGGCAGACGTAGATGAGCTCGTCAAGACTGCTGGCCTGCTTGCTGAGAGGGACTGCGTGGCCCTCCTCGGCTCTGCAGGCGAGAGGGCGATTCTCGTCGCATCTGTCGGGCCAACGGCTCTCTCGCGAGGCGTTAAGGCCGGCGATATCATCAAGGCTGCGGCGGCGCCTCTTGGGGGCGGAGGCGGCGGCAGGCCCGAGCTTGCGCAAGGTGGCGGGCCCAATGCCGAAGGCATGGCGGAGGCGCTGCAGGCGGGGCTTCTGGCGCTTCGGAAGCGGGGGTGAGGCATCGGGGGCCGCGGCAGGAGGGGGGCTGGGGGCCGCCGCCTTCGCATGTTGTTGCGAGGAGAGGCTTTTCTTTCTGGCCCGGGGCTGAAGTGCAAAGGCGCGATTGGGAAGGGGTGAATGCCCATTTGGCGCCCTGCCCTCGGAGGCCATGAACAGCGCCTTTGATCGGGATCCATCCGCTATGGGCATCTCCTTTTGCTGCGCTTTTGGTGGGCCAGGCGGCGGCTCGATTCCCCCGGAGTGGTCAAGGGATCTCCTCACACATTTTTATTTGCTAGCAAGTTCAACCTTGGGCGGCTCCAGGCACCGGGCGCGGGGCCGCCGTAGCTGCTCCGCACGCGCTTCGCGTCGGAGGGCTGGTGGCTGGGCTGCACCACATGGTGGTGGGAATGTACAGAAAACCGTTCTGATGCCAACGAATTTATATTACGGAGTGATAACCCATATAGTAATGCTTGGTGGTGTGAATATTATGAGGAAATGGACTTTAGCATCGTTTTCGGTGGCTTTGATATTGTTATTGACTACTTGGTGCGTACATGGTCAGGATCTGTACGAGCCAAACAATCAACTGGGCGATGCCACCGGAATTGATCTCAATCAGACTATCGGCGGGAGTATCTTCCCAGATAGAGACGTGGACTCCTACGGATTTGACTTGAATTCTCCCGGCATTCTGAAGGTAATCTTGGAGAGCGTCCCGGAGGATATGAAGACCAGGATCGGCCTATACGGGAAAAACTTCAACGGGATAACTAATAAAGACGCTTCCAACGCTGGCGATACTGTTACTCTGGAGATCAATATTGCCGAGCCCGGAAAGTACTACATAGTAGTTTCTGATCTAGATGGAAAGTCGCATGACATCGAATATTCCTTCAAGGTGATCTTCGAACCGGTAGCGGATTCGATGGAACCAAACAACCAGCTTGGCGATGCCACGGATATTAATCTCGATCAGACCGTCAGCGGGTATATTTTTCCGGCCAGAGATGCGGACTCCTACGGATTTGACTTGAATTCTCCCGGCATTCTGAAGGTAATCTTGGAGAGCGTCCCGGAGGATATGAAGACCAGGATCGGCCTATACGGGAAAAACTTCAACGGGATAACTAATAAAGAC
>Ga0265595_1000533_pt1 | contig 33726 bp, 29 predicted proteins | sample saktaG_15_FD_190148 | JGI IMG/M metagenome (GOLD analysis project Ga0265595, IMG submission 190148) | Saline water microbial communities from Sakinaw Lake, British Columbia, Canada - sak_2013_06_06_50m | ecosystem: Environmental > Aquatic > Non-marine Saline and Alkaline > Saline ...
TCAACGGGGTAGTGGTCGAGATACGGGAGGGGACGCCGCAGGGCGGGCCGCTTTCGCCACTCTTGGCCAACATCATGTTGGACGACCTGGACAAAGAACTGGAGAAGCGCGGGCATCGGTTTGTGCGCTATGCGGACGACTGCAACATCTACGTGAAGAGCCGACGTGCTGGCGAGCGATTGCTTGCCGGCGTCGGGCGGTTTCTGGAGCGGAAGCTGCGACTGAAGGTCAACGCGAAGAAGAGCGGAGTAGACCGGCCGCAGAAGCGGAAGTTCTTGAGCTTCAGCTTCTACTGGCGGCAGGGTCGAGCCTTGATTCGCGTGGCCGGGGAAGCTAGAGAACGTTGTCTGGGGCGACTGCGCCGACTTACTCGACGCAGCCGGTCTGGTCTGGAGGTCGAAGTTATCCGAGCCGTCAACGAATACACGACGGGATGGATGGGATACTTCCGGCTATCGGATACGGACCGGGTGTTTCAGGAGTTAGACAAGTGGCTCCGGCGGCGGCTGCGGCAGATGCTCTGGAAGCGCTGGAAGCGAGGGCGGACACGCTACCGGAAGTTGGTTGAACTGGGTGTGCCGTCTGAGCTGGCTGCTTTGGGCGCGGGTGGCAAGAGTCCGTGGCGCATGGCGGCGACGCTAGTGGTGAACATGGCCTTGAGTAACGCCTACTGGGAGAGAGAAGGTCTGATAAGCATTACCGACCGCTATCATCAGGTGCGCGAGACTCTGCGAACCGCCGGATGCAATAAAGCACGTCCGGTGGTGTGAGAGGGGGCGACTGCAAAGTCGCCCCCTACTCGATCAACTGTCAGCAGGGAGACTGCCGCGTGAAGCACTCCGAGGTCAATCTGGTCGGAGAGCGTTCGCACCGCCCCGCGGCGCAGGGCGTTGCGTGGCTCCTCGTCGTAGTAGAAGCCAAACACGGAAGTCTCGGGATAGAGCAGGGGCCGGTGCTTCATTGAGTCAGCATAGCAGTCTCTGAACGGTTGTCAATCGGCGGCCGGAGAGGGCGGAGCGGAAGCCGGGCTTGGCGGTAGGACTTCGGTTTGCCGGGAACGGGCGCGTGGAGCGCCCGAATCAGCCGCGCTGGCCGGCGCAGGAGCTGTTCTCGCCCGCGATTGCAGCTTGACTATTCGGGGCTTGGCCCTAGCATCAATGCGAGGTAGCAGTGAAATCCATCGTCCCGATGTTGCTTGCTGTCGGCTGCTGGCTGTCGGTCGCTGCCGCCCAGTGGGAGCCCGAGGTCCGTCTGACGTATCAGGGCAACCCGGCGCGCATCTGGGCCAACAACGGCTGGTGTCTGGCAGCGACAGCGGGCGGCACGCTACAGGCGGTCTGGTGGGAGGGCCGCGACGGCAACGCCGAGGTCTACGGCAAGCGTTCAACCGACAACGGCGTGACGTGGCTGCCGGACGAGAATCTCTCGAACGACCCGGATACAAGTTGGGCCCCGTCGCTGGCGGTCTCAGGTAGCACCGTGCACCTTGTCTACAAGGATAAGAGTGATGGCTGGGGAGCCTTCTACCGGCGGTCAACCGACGGCGGCGCAACATGGTCAGCGGACACCGCGCTCGCCAGGTTTTCCTCGCCCATCGGGGGTTCTATGACCTGCGCCGCCTCTGACTCCCTCGTCCACGTTCTTTGGGCGGTCTTTCACGGCGCGCACACGCAGGTCAGTTACCTCCGTTCTCTCGACCGGGGCATCACGTGGCTACCCGAGGTACTTCTGACCCATGACTCGGCCCGGTCCGAAGACCCGGCGGTCGCGGTCTCAGGTTCAGCGGTGCACGTGGTCTGGTTCGACACCCGAAACAGCGAGGGCGACGTTTACTACGAGCGCTCGCTCGACCACGGCGCTACCTGGGGTCAGGAAACCCGGCTCACCGGCGATTCCGCTATTGTCTACGCCGCGACCGTGGCAGTGGTTGACTCCCTGGTTCACGTCGCCTGGATCGACCGCCGGGGCGGAGGCTACCAGTTCCAAATCTACTACATGAGGTCAACGAATTGGGGAGCAACCTGGGAACCGGAAGTCCGGCTGACCGATAACTCGGGAGCCTGCATGTTCCCGGTGCTTGCCGCGTCCGGTCTGAACGTGCACATCGCCTGGTATGACAACCGTACCGGGAACTACCAGGTCTACTACCGCAACTCGAACGACGGCGGCCTCAATTGGACGCCGGAACTCAGGTTGACCCAGACCAGCAGCAGTTCCTCCAACCCGGCGATAGCCATTTCGGACGACGCGGTCCACATAGTCTTCTGCGACGACCGGAGCGGGGACACTGAAATCTACTATCTGCGCAACCCGACCGGCAATGTCGGGGTGGAGGAAGGCCTCACGCCGGACGCTGGACGCTCGACGCCGGACGCCACCATCGTCCGTGGCGTGCTGGTCCTGAGCGGGGACTGTCCCCGCACGGGGACTGTCCCCAAGACCCTGGTCGACATCTCCGGCCGCAAGGTGCTTGACCTGCGCCCCGGCGCGAATGACGTGAGTGGGCTGGCGTCCGGCGTGTATTTCGTGCGGTCGGCGGTCAGCGGTGAGCGGTCAGCGGTGAGCGTCCGCAAGGTCGTCATCCAGCGATAGGCGCCGGCGCGTGCCACGGCGGGCTGGACTTCCGGCTGCCGCGGCCTATCATGCTCCACTATGCCTGACAATGCAATCGAGGTCCGCGACCTGACCAAGGCCTTCCGCGACGTGGTCGCGGTTGGCGGCATCAGTTTCGAGGTTCGTGAGGGCGAGGTGTTCAGCCTGCTCGGGCCGAACGGTGCGGGCAAGAGCACCGCGATCTCGATCATCTCGGGCCTGCTTAAGCCCGACTCGGGCGACGCGAGTGTGATGGGCCATTCGGTTACGAAAGAGAGCATGGCCGCGCGCCGCTGCCTCGGCGTAGTGCCGCAGGAGGTCGCGCTGTACAACGACATGTCCGCGCGGGAGAACCTCGTGTTCTGGGGCCGGATGTACGGGCTTTCGGGACACAACATCGAGCACCGGGTGGACGAGATGCTTGCGGCGGTCGGGCTCGTGGACCGTCAGAAGGGACGCCTCGGGACTTACTCGGGCGGGATGAAGCGCCGCGTCAACATCGCGGCCGCTTTGCTGCACACACCGCAGGTAGTGATAATGGACGAGCCCACGGTCGGCATTGATCCGCAGAGCCGGCGACACATCCTCGACTACGTGAAGGAGCTGAACCGGCAGGGGATGAGCGTGCTCTATACCACGCACTACATGGAGGAGGCGGAGGAGCTTTCGAGCCGCATCGCCATCATGGACAAGGGCAAGATCATCGCCTGCGGCACCCGCGACGAGCTGGTGCGCCTGGTTGGCGAGCAGACGCGGGTTGATCTCGTGGTGACCGGCGAGCCGGACAAGGCGGCCGAGGCCTGCCGCGCGGTTGCCGGCGTTTCCCGGGTGACGGTTGAGCAGGGCCGGGTTGCGGTGCTGGCCGGTGATTCCGATGCGGTCGTGCCGCGGTTGTTTGAGCAGGCTGCCCAGCTCGGGTTTCGCATCAGTTCCGTGGAAATCCATGAGCCGAACCTCGAGACCGTATTCCTGTCGCTTACCGGGCGCGCGCTCCGCGACTGACCCGTGACCGAACTCTACATTGCCATCAAAGACCTGCGCGGGGCGTTGCGAAGCCGGTTCTTCATCGGCGTGGCCGTGTTCGTGCCGCTGCTCGTTACCGCCTTGTTCTTCTTCGCGTTTGGCAGCCGGGTCGGCGGGGTCGGGAAGGGGCCGGGCATGGCACCGGTGCGCACTGTTGTGGTCAACCAGGATGCGGGTCAGATGCAGCTTGGTCGGCTGGTTGCCGACATGCTTTCGGGTCCCCAACTGCGCGACCTCGTGAGCTGCACCGTACTCGGCGACACGGCGCTGGCGCGGGTCGCGCTTGTCCGACAGCAGGCGGACGTCGCAGTTATCGTCCCGGTCGGGTTCAGCGCGGCTGTGCTCGACAGTGCGGCTCGGGCCGATGTGGTGCTGCTGGCCGACCCGGTGAAGATGGTAGGGCCGGCGGTGGTGCAGGCGGTGCTGCAGCGACTGCTCGACGGGCTGTCCGGCTCGAAGATTCTCCTGGAAACCTATCGCAGCGCGGCGCGGGCCGCGGGCATCGTCCCGGACAGCCGGGTCATTGCCGGGTTAATGCAGCAGTACCAGGCAGAGGTGCAAGGCGGCGGAGAGGCAGTGACGGTTCGCGCGCCCGGGGCTGGCGAGGATACATCGGCCCTTTTCCGTCGGATGATGGCGGGCATCTTCTCGGGGTTGATGGTCTTCTTTGCCTTCTACACCGGCGCCTACACCGCCTTGTCGCTCGTGCGTGAGCACGAGGACGGTACGTTGGCGCGCCTGTTCACGGTGCCGGTCGGCCGCGCGCGTATCCTCGGCGGCAAGATGCTGTCGGTGGTCGGCACGGTTGCGGTGCAGGCGACTCTGCTCATCGTGGCCTCGACGCTGCTCTTTGGCCTGCGGTGGGGGCAGGCCGGCAGTTCGACGCTTGCGCTCGTGGGTACGGTCGCGGCGTCGTCAGGTTTCGGCGTGATGCTTGCGTCGTTCATCAAGACCACGCGTCAGGGCGGGCCGGTCCTCGGCGGCGGCCTCTCCGTGGCCGGGATGCTCGGTGGTCTCTTCACCCAGGCGGTGCCCAACATGCCGGCTGCGTTCAACAAGGTCGCACTCGCGCTGCCGCAGGGCTGGGTGATAAGGAGTTGGAATCTGTCGATTGCCGGGCGCACGGCGGGGGACATGCTGGTGCCGTTCGGAGTGACGCTTGCCTGGGGCGCGGCCTGCTTCGCAATCGGCGTGCTGGTGTTCCGGCGGCGCTTCGCCTGAAAGATGATGCGCACTCTCGCAATCGCGGCCAAGGACCTGAAGCAGATTCTGCTCGACCGGCGCTCGGCCATCTTCCTCGTGCTGATGCCGGTCGTGTTCACGGCTTTTCTCGGCCTTGCCTTCCGGTGGCCCAGTCACGAAGACGCGCGGCCGCTCGTCGGCGTCTGCGACCTCGATTCGACCGAGCTGAGCCGGCTGGTCGTGGGGCAGCTTGAGGCGGGCGGGCTCGTGCGAATCGAGCAACTTGAACGTGCCGAAGCGGCCAAGGTTGACGACCTGATACGCCGCGGCCGCTTTGATCTCGTGCTGGTCGTGCCTGTTGGGTACACGGAAAACGGCGCGGCGCTCGACGCCGTGTGCGACCGGACCGAACCGCAGGCGCAGGTCGCCTTGCAGGCGGTTGAGGCCGTGGGGGCGCGAGTCGGTATATCGGTGAGGGTCGGCCGGCTGGTCGCGGCCGCGCTCGACCATGAGGCGGATGCGACGGCCCTAGCCGAACAGTCGGTCGCACGCTGGCAGACGCCCGCGCTCGCCATCCGGCGCGAGACGACTGGCCCGGCCCCGGCCAAACGACGCATGGTCGCCAACGGCTTCGAGCAATCGTCGCCCGGCACGTTGGTCCAGTTCGCCATCTTCGGCGTGATGACGGCCGCGATGCTGCTCGTGCTGGAACGGCGCAGCCGGACGCTCGGCCGGATGCTCTCCGCCCCGGTCACCCGCGTTCAGGTCATCGCCGGGCACGTGCTGGCGATGTTCACCGTCACGTTCCTGCAGGGCCTTCTGCTCGTCGTGCTCGGGCAGTTCGCCTTCAAGGTTGACTACCTGCGGGCGCCGGCAGGTGTTCTCGTCGTGCTGGCGGCGCTGTCGCTCTGGGTGGCAAGCCTCGGGCTTTTTATCGGGGTCATTGCCAAGAGTCAAGAGCAGGTGAGTATGTTCTCGATGATAGCGATGTTCCTGTTCGCCGCCGGCGGCGGCGCGTGGTTCCCGCTTGAAATCACCGGCCGGACGTTCTCCTTCATCGGTCACCTGCTGCCGAGTGCCTGGGCGATGGACGGGTTCCAGAACGTGGTGCTGCGCGGGTTCGGGTTCGGCTCGGCGCTGGTTCCGGCCGCGATTATCACCGGGTACGCCGTACTCTTCTTCGCGGTCGCGGTCTGGCGCTTCCGCGCCGAGGAGGAAGCGCAAGCACAAGCCCAAGCTACCTGAAAAGAAACGCGGGAGCAGAGCTCCCGCAGTCCAAAGGCCGCGTCCCGCGGGCGGGCCTAGCCGCCGGCGCGGACGTGGAAGATGTCGCCGTCGTTCACAATCTCGTCTTTGCCGGCGAGCCGGACAAGATTCTGGGCATTGGCCAGCTTGAGGCTTCGGACGGTCATGAAGCTCTTGTGCGAGATTACTTCGGCGCGGATGAAGGTCTCGGCAAGGCGGGTGTGAATCGCGCCGGCCGCGTCGCGGGCGCAGGTGTTGCGCCTGACGGTCCACGCTCTCACTTCATCCTCGCCCACGGTCAGGAATGAAATCAGTCCGACGTGCTCGTAGACGACCCGTGACAGGCGCTGAATGCCGCTCTCGGTGAAGCCGTACTCCTGCAGGAACAGTTGCCGGTCGGCCTCGTCGAACTGGCTGATGTCGGATTCGATTCGGCCGGAGAGTTCGATGTAGGCAAAGCCGTTCGCGGCGCACTGCTCGCGGACGTAGTCCTGGTCCGGGTAAGACTTGCGGCTGAGCTGGTTCTCGTCGGTGTTGACCGCGACGATTATCGGCTTGGCCGTGAACAGGCCGAGCGTCCCGATTGTCTTCAGTTCCGCCGGCGTGAGTTCCTGACGGCTGACAAGCTGCTCGTTCTCCAGCTTCTCGCGGACCGTGGTCAGAAGTCTCCGGTCGCGCTGCTCTTCGTCGGTCAGGCGGTGCCGTTTGTTCTCGGTTTCGGTAATCCGTTCCAGCCGGTTCTCGACCACCGCGAGGTCGCGGAGAATCAGTTCGGTCCGAATGGTGTCGAGCTGGAGGCGCGGGGTTTCACAGTTTGCCGGCCACGCGACCGATGGGTTCTCAAAGGCGCGGACCACGCAGAGCAGGGCGTCGGACGTCTGGATGAACTGCATCACCCGGCTCTTCTCGCCCGGCAGGGCGTCGGCGTCGAAGCCCGGCATGTCGGTGAAAGTGAGGCTGGCGAGCGTGACCTTCTTCGGGTTGAAGATGAGCGCCAGCTCGTCCACGCGCGCGTCGTGCACCAGCGCGGTGCCGGTGACGCCGTCCTTGCGCCGGGTTGCCGGGTCGAGCTGCATGCCGGTCAGAAGCGAGAAGAGCGTCGTTTTCCCGCAGGCCGACAAGCCGAATACGCCAATCATCATCGAACTGGTCCTCGCTTTCGGTTCATTGTCGCGACCGGCCGGGTTCGCAAGCAGGCCCGGAATCGCGACGTCCGTTTACATTGTCCTCTGGGAACTCACGCGACTATCGAAGCAGTTCCACACGTGCGCACGAACTACCGATTGCCTGCCGGATTCAGTACGGTCACGTGCGGAGGCAACGCGCGGCAGAGTATAGCCGGCAAACGAGCGGCGTCAAGCTAAGCAGCGGCCCCGAAGCCCGGAATTGAACCGTCAAGGATGCCAAGTGCGCCAAGATTCGCTTCCGAATCGAATACTGCCAGTCCCCACTGGGACACGAAGGCCCCGAGTTTGGGTCATTGAGACATTGGGACCTGTCTGGGGTCTGGGGTTTGGTGCCTGGGATCTTCCGCAGCGAGGGCTATCGGAATACCGCGACCCCGCCGTCCCGGTTGGATATGACTACGTCCAGCCCGAACTGCCGGCCCAGTTCTTCCGGCGCCATCAGATTCGGACGGTAGGCACTGCGGAACCAGACAAGGTGGTCGCCGGTCGCGACCTCACCGGTCTGCCTGAGCCGGACCGGGTCATCGCCCCGGCGCGGGGACTTGCGGGCCGCAGCGCCGGTCAGGAAATAGACCGCGGCCGGTTCGTTTGAGAGAATCCGGCCGGATATCGGGTTCGCTTTGAGCCACCTGATGACCTGATTTCGCCTCCAACTTTCGTGTGAGAACCCGCCCCTACCGGTCTGGATGCCACGTCGGGTCACGCTGACGAACTGCGTTGCCGGGTACACCAGCAGCAGGATTCCGGCGGCAAGAACCAGGGCGCGAGCCCACGCCTTGCCAGCCGGCCGATGTCCGGAAGGCTGGATGAAGTGGTCGGCGGCAACTGCCAGCAGAAGGACAGCCAGGAAGAAGACCGGTGCCATGAAGCGGTCTTGCTCGATATTGCCGTACCCACCGCCTGCGGCCAGAAGTACGGCCACATAGGCCGAGACTGTGACCAGAGCGAACCGCACCTGGGCAGGGCCGCTTCCTTTCCGCCGCCGGACTGCGGACATGACCAGCCGCGCGGTCAGGACCGCGGCACCGAGAACCAGCACAACGCTGAAAGCCCCAAGGACCTGGCCCACGCTCTCGGGCAGGAACCACCTGAGTATCGTGCGGCTCAGCGTCAAGGCCGTCGGCCCGAGTGCGGCAAACACGCCGGAGCGTTCGCCGGTCAAAGTCCCTGAGAGCCGCAGGTTCCGCGCGAGCCACAATCCGATCGGCAGGGACGAGAGCAGACAGAGCGCGATTGAGTACGCCACCCGGCGCCGCACCGGCAGCTCGCGGACGGTCAGGATTGCGAGCGCGGTCGCGGGAATGATGGCCATGCCCATGTACCGTTGCAGCGGGGCGAGGGCCGTGAGCACGACGATCGGGACGAAGTCGAGCATCCGGCCTCGAGCCGAGAACCGGCCGTGAAACAAGGTCAGGAGCGCGAGGAGCAGTGCGAACACCGGTTCGGTCCAGACTACGATAGCTGTGCCGAAGAAGCCGGGGGAGACCATCACCGCGATCGTGCCGATGGCCACCAGAGCCCGGTCGCGAACGCTGCGCGCGAGCAAGATTCCGGTGAGGAAGACCACGACCCCGAACGCCAGAGTGTTCACGAGCCACGCGCCCGCAAGCGGCTCAATCCCGAGCCGGCCGAGCCCGGCGAGCGTAAGCGGGAAGAGCGGCGGCCATGCAACGAACGGCGTGCCGTCGAAGCAGGTGAACCCGTGGCCGGCCAAAAGACTTCGGGCCGCGCTTATGTAGTAGGCTGAATCCTGGGACAACCCCGCACCCCACCGGATGGTGTTGACCAGTACGAGCAAGGCACCCGCGGCCCCGATTGCGGCCGGCAGCACAAATTGACCCCACCCCGGCGTCCGGGGTCGGGCGGGTCCGGCGGCGCTGCGGTTTCGTTCGCGCATCGTGCGATGGAAGATAGACGAGCGGACGGCCAATGTCAACCCACGTAGGCAGTGATTTCTTGACCCTCCGGTAATCCCGGCTAGACTGGCGATATGCAGCGCACTTTAGCGGCAGACATCGCCAAACACATCGGTGAGGACGTCAAGCTCGTGGGCTGGTTGTTCCAGGTCCGCGAGCTGGGCTCGATTTCGTTCGTCGTGGTTCGCGACCGGACCGGCACCGCGCAGGCGGTGATTCTCGACCCGACACAGCACGACCTTTCGCACCTGAAGCGCGAGAGCCTGGTCGAGGTCACGGGCACGGTGAAGGCCGAGCCGCAGGCGAAGCGCGGGGCCGAGCTCCTGTTCAAGGAAGTGAAAGTGCTGGTCGAGCCGGTGGCCGAGCTGCCGTTCGAGGTGAACCGGTCGAAGAAGAAGCTGAACCTGAAGATCGACTCGGTGCTGGACCACCGCGCGTTCAGCCTGCGCAACCCGGAAATATCCGCGCCGTTCAAGGTGCAGGCGGAAATCGTCCGGACGTTTGCCGACTACCTGCGCGGGCTGGGGTTCACCGAGGTCCACACCTCCAAGATTGTCTCGGCCGGTACCGAGGGCGGGACCGCTCTGTTTCCCATCAAGTACTTCGAGCAGACGGCCTACCTTGCCCAGAGCCCGCAGTTCTACAAGCAGATGCTCGTCGGCGCCGGGTTCGAGCGCGTGTTCGAGATTGGTTTCGTCTACCGGGCCGAGGACCATGCGACCTCGCGCCATATCAACGAGTACCTGTCGCTCGACTTCGAGATGGGGTTCATCGAGTCGTACACCGACGTGATTGACGTGGAGCGGGGATTCCTGAAGCAGATGGTCGAGAACATCGGGAAGGCGTGCGCGGACGAGATGGCGCTGCTCAAGGCCGAACTGCCCAAGACCGGCGAGATTCCCGAAATCCGCCTCAAGGACGCGCTTGCGATTCTGGCCAGGGACTACAAGCGGGATACGAAGGACATGGTCGACCTCGACCCCGAGGGCGAGCGGCAGATCTGCGACTACGCGCTGAAGACGCACGGCAGCGAGTTCGTGTTCGTCAGCCGCTACCCGCGCAAGGCCCGGCCGTTCTACACGATGCCGGACCCGGACGACGACGAGTCGACGCTCGGGTTCGACTGCCTGTTCCGGGGCCTTGAAGTAACGACCGGCAGCCAGCGCATCCACGACTACAACATGCTGGTGGAGAGCATCAAGCGCATCGGCGGCAACCCGGACAACTTCTCCTTCTACCTCGAGATATTCAAGTACGCGATGCCGCCGCACGGCGGGCTCGCGATCGGGGCCGAGCGGCTGACCCAGCAGTTTCTGAACTTGGGCAACGTCCGCGAGGCGAGCTTCTTCCCGCGCGACCGGTTCCGGCTCACGCCGTAGGAACCGGGATTCACAACTAAGCAGAACCCTGGTCCGGCTTCTCACTCCTACCTGCTAACTCCTAACTCGTCCGCCTTGGTTTGACTCTGCCGCCGGGCATCTGATGCCATCCGCCGGTTGACAACTTCCAAGACACAGCTTAGTATGGCAATGATGGCAACCAAGGACAGACGTGCGCAACGTCCTTCACTTCCCGGAGGTGGTTGATGAGACGGTTGGCAATCGCTCTGTGCCCAATCGTCGCCCTGGCGTTGTTCTGCGTCGCGTCCTGCAGCCGGAGAGACCCGAATCTCCATCCCGACCACGTCGTGCGCGCTGTCTCGATGGGCGAGCGTATCTATGTGCTCTCCCCGACGCCGGGCGGGACCCGGTTGTATGTCTCCCGGGATGCCCGTGGGGGCGAGGCGCAGATGATGACACTGCGAGCGCAGGACTACGCGGTTCTCGATTCATTCCCGTGTGGGGTGTTGCCGCTCGGCATGTTGTTCCTTCCCAACGGCAAGTACCTGTATGTCGCTGACGACCCGTACCTGGATAACCTGGGCAAGGTCTGGGCGGTAGACGTCGCGGAGAGCCGGGTGGTCAAAGAGATACCGACCAATCGTGACCCCGGCCCGCTGGCGGCTTCGCCGGACAGCCGCTTCCTGTATGTGGGAAGCTGGGCGGGCGACGAAGTGCTCGTCGTCAGAACCGAGGACAACGTAGTCGTGGATACCATTGGCTTCCCCCATCCGGCGGTCGCCGTCGCGGTGTCGCCGGACGGGTCGCGCCTGTACGTCAGCGCGGGGAAGATATACGTCCTGCGGACTTCTGACTACGCGGTAATCGACTCGATTGCTGTCGGCGAGTGTGCGGGCGAGCTGGCAATCCTGCCTGGCGGAAGACGCCTGTACGCGAGCGCCGTCGGCGATTCCGGCCTGGTGTATGCCGTCAACATTCCAGGCAACACGGTCGAGGATTCCGTAGTTATCGGCCGCAGGGTGGAGGAAGTCTGCGCCTTGCCCGGCGGCCGGTTCGTGTACACGTCAAGTCCCGACGACAGCCTGGTCTGCGTGATTCGGACCAGCGACGATTCGGTCATAGACCGCATACCGGTCGGCTGCGTCCCGTCCCGGCTGACCGCGCACCCGGACGGCAGCCGAGTCTATGTTCTTGGTCCCTACTATCACCTCAGCGCGTACCAGTTCGTCGTGCTTGGCTACTAGCGGTCTGGCCGGGCGCGTTTGACTCTGCCGGCTGACGGCCTAGAATTAGATGTTGTCCGAAGAGCCCCTAATATAGGAGAATATCGTGACTAAGACGTTTGCGGCCCTCCTGGCCTTTGTTTCGCTGCTTGCGGCGATGCCGGCGCCGGAAACCGGCGCGACGCCGCCCAATGCGGTTCCTTTCGAGACAGTCCGCAATACCGCCCTGACCTGGGCGGCGACCGAGTTCCCCGGCGCTCAGTTGGGGACGGCCGTCCCATACGTTGACGAAGACGGCAACACGGTTGCGTGGATGTTCCACTTCCGCACCGACGGCAAGACGTTCCCGGGTTATGACGAGGTCGCGGCCGACGTGCAGGCCGAGCGGCAGACCCTGACCGTGAACACCGACCTGTCGCGCTGGCGCTCGAAGTACAGCCACATGCTGGTCTCGGCGCGCCGGGACCGGGCACCGGTCGTCTGCTTCGGATACGGCACTTCCGGCTACTACGCGATAGCGAAGAAGGCGCTGGCGCGAGCCCAGCAGTCGCTCGGGCCCGATGCCCGGCTGTCGCGAATCTACTTCCTTAGTCCCTCGACCTACCTCGAGTTCGAGAACCCGACCGGCGTGCGCGTCGTGCTGAGCGAGCACTTCGAGCGGACATGGGATTCACGCGAAGCGTTCGCCGGGTACGTGGCTGCTGCCAAGGCCGAGATGAACCGGCAGTTTCCTGACGACGAGGCCGCGTGTGCGGCCGTGCACGAGCGCGAGTGGCAGAAGGCCGCAAAGCACGACCTGGGCAGCTTCAGCGAAGTGTACGTGCCCAACCACGAGCTCGCGCCGTTCTACGACTGGAGCTACGGTTGCTCTCCGACGTCGGGCGCGATGGTGATGGGCTACGTCGACCGGTTCCAGAAGTCAGGCCGGCTGGTGGACTACTTCTACCAGCGCCGCGACAACGTCGAGGGCGAGAACGACTACCAGATTCCGAACGTCCAGCGCGAGTGCGCGCTGCAGATGCACACCGACACGCTGCAGGGCGCCACGTTCCTCTACAATATCGCCAACGGCCTTTACCAGGTCGGGAGCAACAACGGTTACTACGGCTGGTCGGTGACGAACCAGAGCGGCGGCTCGGCCAGCGATTGGTGCTGGGCCACGCTGACCTCGGAGATTGACGCGGGCCACGCGATGGTCTGGTCCGCGGCATGGGAGAAACACTCACTTGCCTGCTTTGGGTACCGGACCGACGACAAGTACGTCTACGTCCATAACACATGGTGGACGCCGGCCGAGTGGTGGGCGCACTCGGGCGGCGACGTGGCGCACGTTGCCGCAGTGACGCCGGACGCGGGAGACGACCACAATATCCGGATAACTTACCCGCTCGGCGACACATTCTACAACTCGACCGGCCGGGGCGAAGTGCTGTACGTCGGCGACACCTGCCGCGTGACCTGGGAGAACGGCACGCCGGGCACGAGCGTGGACATCGACGTGTCGACCGACGGCGGACGCAACTGGGAGACCGCGGCCGCGGGCGTGGCCGACAGCGGCGCGTATCACTGGTACATCCCGCCGTCAATTCCCATCTGCGATTCGCTCCGGCTCCGGCTGAGCCAGTACAACGGTTCGACCCTGACTTCGGCCGACGGCTCGTTCGGCTGCTTCCACGTCCTGCGGGAGCCGCTGCCGCCGCAGCAGACCGCCCCGCCCAACGGTCTGCCGATAATGAACCCGCCGGTCGTGCTCGAGATTGATTCGGCCAAGGCAAAGTGTGACAGCATCCACTTCAAACTGGTGCAGGGGCTCGATACCATCTGGGAGCAGAATGGCACTACGGCGCACTGTGCTCTGCCGGACTCGCTGTTCAAGCACGGCAAGACCTACAAGTGGATAGTGCGCGGATACAACCAGTGGGGCTGGGGCAATTGGAGCACGCCGTGGTCGTTCCGAACGCTCTTCGGCGGCATCGAGGAAACGAACGCGGCGGGCATCGCACCCGCGTTCTCGGTGCCGGCAGTGAACCGCCTCGGCGCCGGCAGCGTCATGTTCGACGTGCGCGCGGCGACACCGGGCAGCAGGATTACGGTCTTCGACGCGCTCGGTAACGTTGTCCGCGAACTGCCGATAGCGCGGCCGGGCCAACTTGCCTGGGACGCGACCGATGGCCTTGGTCACCGGCTCGCGGCCGGGCTGTATTTCGCCCGACTTGCGGGCGGCGCGACTCAGCCGACCCGGAAGCTGGTTCTGCTCGACTAGCGATTCCGTAGATTTCCGCCGCCCCGACCCTCAAAGGCCGGGGCGGCCGCTTTTGCGGCCCGCGATTTCCGCGACCGGCTGGGGCTGCCGGCCGGAGCCGATCTCTACTTCGTGCGTCTATCTGCCGATGGCCAAGTCGCGACTGGACGTCTGACGCTAGTTAGGTAGAATAGAACAGGCGGGGAGGCGAGATCCGTCTCCCCGCCACTCTCTATGTTGCGTAGGCTCGTCATTATCTTAGCCAGTTGGGCGACTGTGCTTGCTGCTACGAACATGAGGCGAATCGCGCGCATCGAGTCTGGTCCTTACTCCGGTTCTGGTGGCCGCGTGGTATGTTGTGACAGCGATCACGACAGCTTGCCTGAGCTCCTCTTCCACACCGGCACTATTCAGCCTTCGGACCCACTGCGCATCGAAGTCTGGGAGCTCTGTCGTCGACTCGGCAATCAGTTCCAACTTGTCTACGCCGATACCGGAGAGTATCCCGAACCTGTGGGCATCACGACAGGTAATTCGATCCCTTTTGCCTCAGGTGACATTGACGGAGACGGCCTGACCGACATAGTCTGCATCACCGTCGAGCCCGATTCTATCAACCCTGATATTGCGTACGACGATGTCATAACAATCGAGAGCCCGGATAGCTTCAGCTATCCGTGCTCGCTCTCCTGGTACTACCGATATGGCAACAACTTCGTCATACCCAATCCCACGAACTACCTGCCCGACCTCGACAAAGATGGGCACCGGGAGATATTCAGCGCCACGCCGTCCATGGGTGCGTGCTTCTGGGAGAATGTCCGCAACAATCAGAACGAGCTGGTGTGGCGCGACACCACACATCCAGGTTACAGATTGACGTATGGGGACTTTGACCTGGATGGTAGGATGAACTTCGCCTCCGCCTCGCTGGGGAGCTACGGAACGATGTCGGTCTGGGAGTGCACCGGCGATGACCAATACAATGTGGTCTACCAAGATACCGTCTGGCAGCCGAACGGAGCCGACCTATTCACGACCAATGACATAGATGGTGACGGCAAGCCTGAGTTCTACGTTGCCTACGAGAACGTCCCGCGCGGCAAGATGTATCTCTACATGTGGGAAGCTGACCAGGTAGGCGTTGATGAGTACCACCGCACCCTGGTAGACTCTGTCCGGTTCTCAGGGACCGACTGGGGCCGAATCAGCGAGTGCGGCGACATTGACGGCGACAGTGTGGATGAGTGTATCTGGACAACGCCCGACCGCATCAACGTCTACAAGGCCTTTGGCGACAACGACCTGCGCGAAGTGTGGCACTGGAACAACGACCATGGCGGATTCCGGTCCCTGGTCAGCACGGTCTACGATGTGAACGGCGACGGGTACAACGAGCTGATTACAGCCGGCAACGCGAAGATATCGATATTCGAGGTTGACGCGGTAGATCTCTTGTCACCGAACGGCGGGTCGTGCGGCGTCGGCGATACGGTTTCCATCCGTTGGGTCACCAACACGCCACCACGGTGTGATTCCCTGTCTCTGTTCGTGAGGCGCGACTCGCTGTGGCGGCTGGATACGATAGCCACCGGGCTGCCGGCTACTGACACCCTCTATCGCTGGGTCGTGCCCGACGACTCGTTGGATACCTGCCGCATCGTGGTAATGGCCTACGGGCCGGGTTGGCAGTACGACATTTCGGACAGCGTGATTTACATCCTGCCGGCCGGAGTGGCGGAAGGACCTCGCCGCATGCCGGTGCAGTGGGCGCTTTCGGTCAGTCCGAACCCGGCACGGGGTCGTGTTACCATTCGCTATGATGTGCCCTGTCCGGCCCAAGTCCGGGTCTGTCTGTTCGACGCGTCCGGTCGGGCTGCCAAGACCCTGGCCCAAGGGACGGCCGCGCCGGGCCGGTACGTAGTCCAGGTCGTGGCGACTGGCGACATCCCTGAAGGCGTGTACTACGTCACGATGCAAGAGTCGGGCCGAGAGCGCCAGACGTGGACGAGGAAACTGGTAATTCAGCACTGAGGAGACGAGATGAGCAACAGACTCACGACTGCCGTTCTGGCCGCAGTTTTCGGCATGGCCATTCTGACTCCGGCGTTCGGGTTTAGCGGCGTCCAAGGTGCGGGTACGGCTGGCGCGCTGCCGACACGCTTGCTGAGCTGCACGCCAAACCCGTTTGGCAGAGCGACCGCAATCAGCTACCAGGTTGGATGCGCCGGGCCTGTTGCGCTCACGGTGCACGATGTCTCAGGCCGACTCGTCCGGCGGCTGGAGAGCGGTCTCCGTCCTGCGGGCAAGTACGTTGCGCGCTGGGACGGTGCGGACGGCCGCGGTCGCACCGTACCCGCTGGTGTCTACTTCGTGCGACTGAATACCAACGGCGAGACTTCGTCCCGCCGCGTGACTCTGATAAGGTAACAGTCAGATGGCGGGGAGGCGACATTCGCCTCCCCGCCACTCTCCATGATGCGTCTTCTCGTTCTTCTCCTCGTCTGCTGGGTGACCGCGCTGAATGCCACAAGCATGAAGAGAGTCGCACAGATTCCATCAGGTCCATATTCGGGGTCCGATGGCAGGGTCCTGTGTTGTGACAGCGACCACGACAGTCTTCCGGAGCTGATATTCCACACCGGCACCATTCAGTCCTCTGACCCGCTGCGCAACGAAGTCTGGGAGCATCAGGGCTGGAATCGGGTCTCTCTGGCCTTTGCCGACACAGGCGTGTACCCGGAACCTGTGGGTATCACCACGGGCAATGCCCTCCCCTTCGCCGCAGGCGATGTTGACGCCGACGGGCTGACTGACATAGTCTGCATCAACGTCGAGATCCCCCCGGCTCCAGATACCTTCTACGACATTGTGATGACGCTCGAGAGTCCCGACAGTTTCAGCTATCCATGTTCGTTGTCGTGGTACTACCGGTACGGCAACAACCTCGCTATCCCAATTCCGACCTACTATCCGCCCGACCTCGACAAGGACGGACACAAGGAAATACTCAGTGTGGGTTTGTGTATCTGGGAGAACACGGGTAACAATCAGAACGAGCTCGTGTGGCGCGATACAACGCATCTTAGCTACCGACTGGCTTTCGGGGACTTTGACCGCGACGGCCAGATGAACTTCGCCTCGTCGGATGGTGTTGTATCAGTCTGGGAGTGTACTGGCGATGACCGATATGACGTGGTGTTCCAGGACACCCTAAGGCTGTCCAACGGGTACGACGTTTTCATGACCAATGACATCGACCGGGACTCCCTACCAGAGTTCTACGTGGCCTATGAGATGGTCCAGCAAGGCAAGATGTACCTCTATATGTGGGAGGCCGACAACGCAGGCAGCGATGAGTACCACCGCACGCTTGTGGACTCTGTTTCGTTCTCAGGGACCGACTGGGGTCGAATCAGCGAGTGCGGCGACATTGACGGCGACGGGATTGACGAGTGCATCTGGACCACGCCCGACCGCATCAACGTCTACAAGGCCTTTGGCGACAACGACCTGCGCGAGGTGTGGCACTGGAACGACGACCACGGCGGATTCCGATCCCTGGTCAGCACAGTCTACGACGTGAACGGTGATGGGTATAACGAGTTGATTACGGCGGGCAACGCGAAGATATCGATATTCGAGGTCGAGGCGGTCAAGCTGCTGTCGCCGAACGGCGGAACGTATCACGTCGGCGACACGGTTCCGATACGCTGGGTGACTTACGCGCCACCAAGGTGTGATTCCCTGTCGCTGTTCGTCAGGCGCGACTCGCTGTGGCGGCTGGATACGATAGTCACCGGGCTGCCGGCTACTGACACCCTCTATCGCTGGGTCGTGCCCGACGACTCGTTGGATACCTGCCGCATTGTGGTAATGGCCTACGGTCCGGGCTGGCAGTACGACATTTCGGACAGCGTGATTTCCATCCTGCCGGTCGGAGTGGTGGAAGGGCCTCGCCGCGCACCGCTGCAATGGGCGCTTTCGGTCAGCCCGAACCCGGCGCGCGGCGCGTTCGCAGTGCGCTACGATGTGCCGAGTCAGGGTCGAGTGTCGGTCGGCGTGTATGATGTGGACGGCAGACTGGTCCAGTCGTTGTCCGAAGGTGATGTTGCCCCGGGTAGGTACGAGACCAAGCTTCCAGGCACACTGCCTGCTGGAGTCTATTTCTGCACACTGGCGGCAGAGGGGCAGAGGTTTAGCAGGAAGGTGGTCCTGACTGAGTAGCCGAGAGTAAGTCGGTTCGATTGCCGAGGGCCGCTCAGCTTGGACTGCGCGGCCCTCGGGTTTGTGGAACGGGGCGGAGGCTGGTCCGTCGTATCGCCCGGGATTAGGACCGATGGTCTGGAGGCGAAGGATGCTGAAGTAGCCGATTCCGCACAGCCCACGCGTCAGCCGACAGGCCTGCGGAGGGCATCTTTGGCGCCCTGCCTTAGCTAAGTACCTATCCCGAGGAACGTTACACCGATAGAAATTGGGCTTGGGATTCGAGCCATGGTTCCGTAGGTAATCCATAGGGTCGTCTGGGGGGTCGTCCCCGGGACCGTCTAGGGGACGGTCCCCGGGGTCGTCCTGGAGGTCATCCTGGAGACGAACTCCGAGGTCGTCTATTGGGTCGTCTACGAGGTTGTCTCCGCGGTCGTCCCTTAGGTAATCCCTTGAATCGTCTAAGGATAGGTCTCCGGGGTCACCGCAAGGGTCGTCTCCGAGGTTGTCGCTCGGGTCGTCCCTACGGTCGTCTCCGGCGTCGTCTCGTGGGTCATCACCTGAATCACCCCGACGACGACCTCTGGGACGACCTTATGGGTAATCCTTAGGACGAACTCCGGGATCGTGATACCAATCGCAGTTCGCGCCTCGGGTCGCGGGCCGGGGCGCGGGGTGTGCTGATGGCTGTCGGCCATTCCGATGTTTGCGCTTCGGCGATTGGCGTGGTCGGTTTCCTTGACTGGTCCTCGGCCGGGCTTTCGACTCGCTCGCGTCCCCGGTCTTCGGTGAGTTTCGCTCGCCGCGCTGTGCCACGTCCTTTGGACAGCTCGCAGGACCGTTACTTGGCGATGCTCTTGGCTGTGGCCGGGGCCGGGGTTCTGGTCTGCTCCCGGTCTTGTTCCCTGTCCGGCATTGGGTCAGGTTACGGTTGCCGGCAGGAGAGGCGCGCTGTTCCTTTTCCCTCCTCTTGCCCGTCGTCGGTCTGGTTTGCCGGCCCGGGGCCGCAAGCTGTTAGCTGTGAGCTGTGGGCTGTTTCGGTTCTGCAACGACCTCGTCGGACAGCTTCTTGAACGCCTCGTCTCCGAGCCGCTTCTGCATGTCGGCGAGCCAGCGGCCGACGATGCCCTTGGTCGGCGACTTCAATTCATCGAAGATGGCGAGAGCCCTGAGGTAGTTCTTCAGCGCAGTTCGGTCGTCCCTCTCGGCCTCGGCAAGGCGGCCAAGCTGCCCCAGTGAAATGGCGATGCCGGGCTTGTTGCCGAGTTCCTGCTTGATGGCGAGGGACTCGTTGTAGAGCTTGCGGGCTTCGGCGAGGTCGCCTTGCAGGTAGCTGACGTTGGCGAGTTGGTGGAGGGTTTGAGCGATGCCGGCCTTGTCGCGGAGTTCCTGCTTGATGGCGAGGGACTGGTCGTAGAGCTTGCGGGCTTCGGCGTAGTCGCCTTGGTCTTGGGCTAGCATGGCGAGTTGGTGGAGGGTTTGAGCGATGCCGGCCTTGTCGCGGAGTTCCTGCTTGATGGCGAGGGACTGGTCGTAGAGCTTGCGGGCCTCGGCGAGATTGCCCTGCAGATACGCGATGTTGCCGAGTTGGTGGAGGGCCTTGGCGATGCCGGATCTGTTGCCGAGTTCCCGTTCGATGGCGAGGGACTGGTCGTAGAGCTTGCGGGCTTCGGCGAGGTCGCCCTGGGCTTGGGCGAGAGTGGCGAGTTGGTGGAGGGCCTTGGCGATGCCGGACTTGTCGACGAGCTCCCACTTGATGGCGAGGGATTGTTCGTAGAGCTTGCGGGCTTCGGCAATGTCGCCGAGGGATTGATGGATGATGGCCAAGTTGTGCAGAAATCCTGCCTTGGCGCTGGGGTCTTTCTCTCCGCGTACTAGGTCTTCGTAAATGCGCATCTTGCGTTTCGCCTCGTCAAGCGAACTGAACGTCCACGGGCCGGATGATACTTCTTGGTACGCGTGCGCCCGGGCCTCGTCGGCCGACGGGAACTGGATGACGACGCTGCGTCCGGCCCAGAAGTCGGGTGCGACCCGGGGCAGGAGGCCGAGCAGCCATTCGGATACCCAGAATATGACGGGGTGACCCAATAGGTCCATCCAGTCCCGCTGTTGGTTTAGTCCCTGAAGGACTCTGGGCCGGCCGGCGGACTTGCGCTCGGCATCGGTAATCGTCGCCTCAGCGCCAGTGAGCGAGATGGCCACCGTGTTGAATCGGATGGCAAGCGCCCTGAATGCGTCCGAGGTCAGCGCCACGCGGATGCGACCGGGGATGGTTTCGACAGCCCTGTCGAGTTCAAGCTCGAATATCCCATTGCCCTTGTCCGTGAGTTCGGGAAGCAACGAGTCAAGGATGCGGCGCCGTTCGGCCGGCGCATTGCAGACGCAAATGGCGTACCCGGTTTCGGCGACCTCGATGAACCGGCGCAGGAGTTCGGCAGGGGCGGTCAGGGCCGGGTCGAGCTTCGGAGGGGTCTGAACCGCGGTTTCTCGGGCTACGGGGGGGGCGTCGGCGTCCTGAGTGTCGGTCCGGCGTTTCACAGGTCAGTTCTGAATGAGTTTCTTCTCTCTGAGCAGCGGGATGACCGCCGGGTGGACGCCGTAGTACAGGCCTGATTCGTCGCGGTACTCCATTGCCGCCTGCATGTGCAGCAGCGACACGAGCTGTTCGTCGCGCTCAGCCGTATGGGTTGCGTGAATCCGGCCGAGTTTGGCGAAGTGCGCCTCCGGTATCATCCGGCGGAAGTTGTCGGTGAGAGTCTGATACTGGCGGTCAACCATGCTCCAGTTGATTTCCTGCGCGTTTTCGACCGGGGCCGCCAAGCAGCAGAGTCGGGCAATTGAGAGCAGGTCGTCGAGGACGCCGTTGCAGGAGCGGATGAGTTTGTCGAGGGCGTCCTCATGGAACAGCCCTGGGCCGATACGTCTGAGGAGGATTTCGTGGAGAAGGGCCAGTCCGGGCTCGTGCTCGGCGCCGGTTCTGGTGACTGTGCAGATGGACGGCACCTCAACCGGGTCCGGGAAGCTGGCGCGGACGACATTCCAGTAGGGTTCGTATTCCAGCGCTTTGTCCACGGTGTAGATGATGCGGCAGCGCGGCCGCGTCAGAGTTGCGGCATGTTTGCGGAACAGCGTCTCCTGAGTGGCGAGGTCCACCTTCTCAAGGTCGTCAATCAGTATAAGGGGGTCCTTCCCGACGGTCTGGCGGGTCTTCGCGGCGAGGATTTCGATTCGCTCGGCGAGTTCGCCCGCCCTTGGCCCAAGCCGGGTGCGGATTTCGGTGCGCAGCGTAGAGTCAGTGCGGTAGTTGCCGCCCACCTCGCCAATGAGGTACTTGAGCTTCGCGCCCAACGACAGCCCTTTTGTCTTTTCCTTGACCTTCAATTGAAAGGCCTCGCCAGAGTTCTGGAGCAGCCAGTCGGCAAGGTCCTTCTCTACGTCCTTCCCGACCTTGACCCCGGCCTTGATTGCGACTTCGCAGAGCCTGGTGGCTGACAGCAAGAGGAGGTCAATCGGCTCGATGTCGGACGGTTCCATGTCGCGGAACACCGACAGGAAAACAACCATGTACTTGTCCTGTAACTCACCTGCGAGCCGCAGGAGTTCGGTGGTCTTGCCGCTCTTGCGCTGACCGGAATAGAGGATGTGGCATTCCCGGTCGGCGACCAGAAGACGACGCTTGAGCATCTCCACCGGGCTGTCTTTGCGTTCGACGTAGTAGGCTCGGAACGCTGCACAGTCTTCGAGCCGGTTTGATAATGCCCGATAGGCGTCGTCGAAGTTGTCGGCGGGCTGAATCGGCTTGAGGGCGGGTTTGGATTTCATGGACACCTCATCAGGCTGAGTATAGGCGAAAGGATTATGGCGTCAAGCTGACGCTGTCCCGTTTGCACCCCGCTGGTTCTCCCGTCCACGGGCCGGAGGAGGTTTAAGACGGGCAGCGCGGGAGGACGCGACGGGGCGCGGCGGCTACACGTGGAATTCGAGGATGTCTTTGTCCTGCAGGACGTGGCCGCGTTCGACGCGCTGGCCGTCGTAACCGCTGTCATTCCACAGCCGGGCGAATTGGAGGTTCTGGGCGAAGTCTTTGTGCAGGTGCAAGGCCGCGTCGGTCATGGTCGAACCGATGGGCAGGACGACCGGGTCGCGCAGTTCGACCGGCTTGCCCGGCTTCTTGGTGTAGACCCGGATGATTTCGAGCATTGTGAACAGGCGCCGCTTGAGTTCCTCCAGGCCGGTGTGATGTTCGACCGAGACCGGCAGCACTTCGACGTCGCCAATCAGTTCTCGCAGTATCGCCAAGCGGTCCATCGCCTGCGCGTCGTCGGCCTTGGCGCCGAGACGCAGAACCTTCTTGGGAGTCGGGAGTGGGGAGCCGGGAGTGGGGGGGTCGCCCGAGAGGTTTTGGGGACAGTCCCCATTCGGGGACAGTCCCCTTGCGGACTTCGGACTTGCGAGAGCTATGTGCGCCTTTTCGAGCAGGGCCTGGGTCTGTTCGGTCGTCTCCAGCAACCCGTCGTCGGAGAGGTCGAGCATCCAGACCAGCAGGTCGGCGGTGCGCATGATGTGAAAGAGCCAGGCCGGCGAGTCCGGGGCGACCGGCGGCATGTCGACGAGCTGTATCTGGATGCCTTCGAATTCCATCATGCCAGCAGCCGGCACGGTCGTCGTGAATGGGTAGGGCGCGACCTCGGCGTGCAGCCCGGTGAGTTCGCGCACGAGCGCGGATTTGCCGCAGTTCGGAGCGCCCATGACCACGACCTGGCCCGCGCCCTGCTTCTCGACGTGGAACCAGTCGGTGCGCTTGGCGCCGCCTTTTGCGGGAGCGGCCATCTCCTTCTTGAGTTTGGATATCCGGGTCTTGATGTCGGCCTGCATCTTCTCGGTGCCCTTGTGCTTGGGCAGGGTCGTGAACATCTCTTCGAGGCAGACCAGCCGCTCCTCATTGGTCGTCGCGGCGCGGTACTTCTCTTCGGCCTTGAGGTAGTCGGCGGAGAGATTTGCCGGCATCAGATGAAATAGTGAATTGCGAATAGTGAATGGTGAAAGGCGGACTCGGGTTTCACAACTCCCAATTCTCTACTCACTATTCTCCCGAGTGTCGTCGGCTATCTCCTGCCTCTGCGCTTGCGGGTGCCGCCCTGGAAGCCACCGAACACAACGTTGAGCGTGGCAAAGGGCATGCCCTTGCTGATTGTCGGCCCGGTGGGCAGCTTGCCGCCGTTGTCGATTCCCCATTCCGGGTTCATCGGCGTGTAGCAGTAGCCGCCCCGGAGTTGCAGGCCGACAAAGCTGATGGGAACGGTAATCATCAGTTGCGGAGTGAGGGAGAGGGTCGAGAACGAGACCGTGCTGGTCCCACCCGGGTTCTGCAGCAGTTCGTTGAAGTTAGGCGCCATACCGGCGAGCTTCTGCAGCTCGATTTTGTACCCGCTGCCGCCGATGCCGAGCACGGGCGCGATGAGCAGGTGTTCCACCGAGATGACCTGGTAACCGAGGTCGAATTCACCGCCGCTGATTTCGACCTGCGCGCGCAGGCTGTCAGAGGCGACGGTCTGGGAACCGCCCCAGCCTGAGCCGCCGATGACGACGCGGTCAATCAGCGCAAACCCGGCTCCGCCGAATCCCCAGTGCATCGATTGGAGCTTCTGGGTTATGCCGCCGCCGGCGAACGCGGCGTTAAGGCCATCGAAGTTGATGAGACCAACCGTGGGGCCGAAGCAGCCGAAACCGCCGTTAACCGGCGGGGCTGCGATCGTGGTTGAGGCGGCAAGTACCACCACGAGTAGTCCGACTAAGTGACGTTTCATCACAGTTCCTTCCTTTCGTGAACACACGTAGCTTGGGCACCACCCGAAATCGTCGGAAGGGGACAGTGCCACGCGAAAACTGGGGACAGTCCCCCGGAGCGCTCGGCGCGCGGGACAGTCCCCGTTTTCGCGGCGCAATCCGGGACAGTCCCCACGATTTCGGTCATGTCCCGCGCTTTAGATCCTCTCGCTATCTCCGATGTCCATGAACACCAGCCCGGATACGAACTTGGGGTAGAAGTCGGTTGACTTCTGCGGCATTCGCTCGCCGTGCGCCGCGACCTTCTGCACCTGGTCGGCCCGGGTCGGGTTCATGAGCAACGCAGCCTGGTATTTGGACGAGTCAACCTTGGCCAGTGTTTCACTCGGATTCCGCTCGTAGGCGACGTGCTCCTCGATGTTGTCCGGCCGGATGCCGAACACGTGTTCGATGAGCAGCGTGTGGAGGATGACGACATCGAGGTCATGGTAGTCGGTGCTGTGGTCCTTGACCAGCCGGCCGACCGCGGCTTTGTCAGTGAGGCGGAGCAGCCAAGTCTTGTCCTTGCCGGTGTGGAGAGCGAAGACGTGCTCGGTCCCAGCCCGGGACAACTCGGCTTCGACTGCGGCGTCCTCTATCGGTTTGGTCTCGAACAGTTTCGCGATGCGGGCGAGCGTGTCGTTCCAGTTCACGTCGCCGAGACCGTAGAGCAGCCGGTGCGTAGGCAGGATTACGAGGCCCGGGTCGGCGAGATTCACGAACGCCGTGGACTTGAACCGTAGCGCCGCGTCGTCCGGGACCGTGCCGGCTTTCTCCATCTCCTGCCGGAAGTTGAGCGCGGTCTCGTACCGGTGGTGGCCGTCGGCAATCAGCATCACTTTGTCCGAGAGCGCCTTGTGCACCGCGGCGAGCTTCGCGGGGTCGGTGATCGGCCAGACCTTCTGGACAACGCCGTAGTCGTCGGTTGCCTGCATGGCCGGCTCGCCGGTTGGCGCGAGCGCCTGCTCGATGATGCCCTCAGGGTCGGAATAGAGCATGAATATCTGCTCGTAATCCTTCCGCGTGGTGCGGAGCAGGTTCAGCCGGTCGGCCTTGGGTTTGGAGAGCGTTCGTTCGTGCGGCAGCACCGTGCCTTTCTCAAACTCATCGGCCCGGATGGCCGCGACGAACGACCGGCGCGTCTTCTTCTGGCCTCCAACCTCGAAGTCCTGGTGGAGGACGTAGATTGTGGGCTGGGCGTCGCGGATGAGGATGCCCTGGTCGGACCATTGGCGGCAGGTCGCGGCCGAGTAGGAATACGGTTCGGCAGCCGCGGGCAGAATCAGGTGGACGAAGCTGTTGGGATTCCGGGCAAGGTAGGTCTGCTGGAGTTCCCCGGATATCTTGTCGTAGGGCTGGGTGATGACCTGCGACAGGTCAGACACCTTGGCCGGGTTGTAGCGCCAGCCACGGAATGGTCTGATGTCGGCCATTGTTCCTTCCTACTTGCACAGCAGGATCTTTTGCACTTCCTCGGCGATGCCGATACCGGCGCGCTCCTGACCTTCCCTGGTCTGCGCGCCGATATGGGGCGTGCCGATGACGTTGGGCAGCGAGAAGAGCTTGAAGTCCTTCATCGGCTCGCTCTCGAACACGTCGAGCGCAGCGGCGCCGACCTGGCCGCTCTTCAGGGCTTCGTAAAGCGCTTCCTCGTCAATCACGCCGCCGCGGGCGCAGTTGATGATAATGACGCCCTTCTTCATCCGGGCAATGCTCTCCTTGTCGATGAGGTGCATGGTCAGTTCGGACTTGGGCACGTGGAGCGAGATGTAATCGGCGTTCTTCAGCAATTCCTGGAAATCGCACAGCCTGCCGACCGTGCACTCTTTGATATACGGGTCGGACACCAGTACGTTCATGCCCATGGCCAGTGCGCGCTTGCCGAGTTCGCTGCCGATGCGGCCGGCACCGATAAGGCCGAGGGTCTTGCCGAATAGTTCGGTACCCTTGAAGGCCTTCTTCTCCCATTTGCCTTCACGCAGGGACTGGGTCGCCTGCGGAATCGAACGGGCGCACGAGAACATCAGGCCGAGCGCGAGTTCGGCGACAGTGACCGAAGTTGCGGCGGGCGTGTTCACGACCTTGAGGCCGCGGGCGTCGGCGGCCTTCTTGTCGACATTGTCGAGCCCGACGCCGGCGCGGCCGACGACCTTCAGGTTCTTGCCGGCGTTGATGACGTCGGCCGTTACCTTGGTGGCGCCGCGCACGATGATGGCATCATAGGCCGGTATTGCCTGGATTAGTTCGGCGGGCGTAAGGCCCGGGCGTTCGTCGACTTCGATCCCGGCGTCCTGCAGCATTTTCACGCCGGCTTTGGCGATCCCGTCGGTGATGATTACTTTCATGAATAGCTCCTTATTGTTAGCGGGTCCGGACTGCCCCTGATGCTAGCCGAACCTGTTCCGAAGTCAACCCAGAGGAGCGCGACCTCTGATTTCTGGTTTCCCGCCGGCCGGCCCGCATGCCGCTACGCATAGCCGGGCGTTTACGGCTCTGCGTTCTCTAATTGACTTATCGGTAGGTTTTGGTAACGATTATACGAGCATTGATTGGAGGTACCCGATGCCGGTATATGAGTTTCAGTGTCAGGACTGCGGAAAGAAGTTCGAGATTGTCGCCACGCTGGCCGAACAAGAGGCCGGGCTGTGCCCGGCGTGTCCCAAGTGCGGCAGGAAGCGGGCGCGGCAGGTGTTCAGCCGGTTCACGCTGCTCACCGGGTCGAAGACCGACAACTACTTCGACGACGGACTTGAAGATATGAGCCCGGGCGACGAGAGCGGCGGGCTACCGGGCGGCATGAGCATGGATGACCTCGACGAGTTGGGGTCGGAGGAATCCGGCGACCTCGACGACATTGACTAGGAGGGATGAGTGATTGAAGCACAGCAAGTGGTGATGCACTGGTATGACTGGATTACGCTGGTGATACTGGTGGTAGTGACAGCCATCCAGACCGTGCGCGGCAGCAAGGCCGGCGGCATGGGCCTGCCGCTGTTCGAGTCGCTGGGCATGGTCGTGGCCGCGGTGGCGGCAACGGCATTCTCGCCCTCGCTGGCCGACATGACCCACCTCAATGGAGGCACGGTGCTGTTCCTGTTGTTCCTTGCGTTCGCGGTGCTGGCATTCATGGTCGGACGCTGGCTGTTCACGTTGACGGGCCTGTCGTTCGAGTCGTTCGACGGACTCCTCAGTCTCCTGTTCGGGCTGGTGATGGCGTGGACAATCGCGCACATGGTCTTGAGGTGCGCCATAGCGTCGCAGGGCATCAACGGCGAAATTGCCACCAACATGGCCAATTCCCCGGTCGCGCGCGAGATCTTTACATTCCGTACGTGGAACGCCCTGATGGGGTTGTTGTTTAAGGCCAGGCTCGGACCGGACTTCAACCCGGACGAAGGCTAGGGATTGTCGATTGACGATTACCAAGACAATGGCAAAGGAGAAAGGGGAGATGGTGAAGTGCGGACTTGTGATTTTCCACTTTCCCCTTACCCTGGTCATTTCCTGAAGTGGTAGAGGTCTACACCGGCGACGGCAAGGGCAAGACCACGGCCGCGCTGGGACTGGCGTTGCGGGCAACCGGCCATGGCTGGCGCGTGCTGATAGTCCAGTTCATGAAGGGCGACCCGACGTACGGCGAGATTGTCGCAGCCAGGGGAGTCAAAGGCCTGACCGTGACGCAGACCGGCCTGCCGACCTTCGTCGAAAAGGGCAACCCCAGTCCTGAAGACCTGGCCGAAGCGCAACGCGGCCTGACCCTGGCGCGGGAGGCGCTGGCTTCGAGCAAGTACCGCATGGTCATACTTGACGAGATCAACGTCGCGGTGGACTATGGGCTTCTGAAGCTCGATGATGCGCTGGCGTTGATTGACGCCTGTCCGGAAAACGTCGAACTGGTGTTTACCGGTCGGGGCGCGAAACCGGCGGTTATTGACCGGGCGGACCTCGTGAGCGAAGTGAAGGAAATCAAGCACCCGTACCAGAAGGGAATCGTCAACCGGGTTGGAATCGACCACTAGCAGACTGCTTTCCGAGTTCCGCGGCGGCAACAAGCGGGCATGTTCCCGGCTGATGAGCATTGTGGAGAACGAGCCGGACGTCGCCACGACGATACTCGATGAGCTCTACCCGCTGATGGGCAGGGCTTTCCGAATCGGCATCACCGGCCCGCCCGGAGCGGGCAAGAGTACGCTGGTGGAGAAGCTCGGCCGCGAGTGCCGGAACCGGGGCCGGACCGTGGGCATCGTTGCGGTTGACCCGACGTCGCCGTTCTCGGGCGGCGCGCTGCTCGGCGACCGGGTGCGGATGCCGTCGTTGTTCACCGACCCCGGCGTGTTCATCCGTTCGATGGCCACGCGGGGCGGGGTCGGCGGCCTGGCGGCGCGCACCAGGGAAGTCTGCGACGTGCTGGATGCCTTCGGCCGGGACAGTATCATCATCGAGACGGTCGGCGTGGGCCAGGTCGAACTCGACATCGCCGGCGCCGCCCACTCGACCGTGGTGGTGCTAGTGCCGGAATCGGGCGACGGAATTCAGACGATGAAGGCCGGGCTGATGGAAATCGGCGACCTCTTCTGCGTGAACAAGTCGGACCGGGACGGCGCGGACCGGCTGGTAATGGAAATTGAGACAATGGTCGAGATGAAGGCGAGGACCAACGGCTGGGTGCCGCCGGTGGTGAAAACCGTCGCGACAACCGGGCTCGGCGTTTCCGCGTTGCTGGATAAACTCGACGCGCACAAGACGCACCTTGAGGCATCGGGCGCGATGACCGAGCGGAAGCGCGAGAGCACCCGGTCCGAGATTATCGAACTGACCGAGGAATGGCTGCGGCGCGACGTGTGGCGCCGGCCGGACGTGACCGACCGACTCGCCGACCTTGTGCAACAGGTACTGGACGGCGGAACGACTCCGTATCGGGCCGCTGAGGCGATACTCAGGGACGTTCTTGCCGCAAGTTGAGAGGAGACTCTGATGGCTGATGACCTGAAACGGATTGCCGATGAGCGGGAGCGATGGCAGAAGGGAGTGGAGCCGGCCGCTGCCGGGCAGTTCCAGACACTCTCCGGCGTGCCGCTTGACGTCCTCTATACGCCGGCCGACGTTGCCGGGTTCGACTACCTGAAGGACCTGGGGTTCCCGGGCCAGTATCCTTTCACCCGCGGCGTCAGGAACAACATGTACCGGGGCAGGCAGTGGACGATGCGCGAGTTCTCGGGCTTCGGCACCGCCAAGGATACGAACGGCCGATACAAGTTCCTGCTCGCGCATGGCGAGGTCGGCCTCTCGGTCGCGTTCGACTTCCCGACTCTGTACGGCCGCGATTCCGACGACACGCTGGCCCAGGGCGAGGTAGGCAAGTGCGGCGTGGCCATCGCGTCGCTCGCCGACATGGAGACGCTGTTCGACGGTATCCCGCTGGCCGACGTCTCGACTTCCATGACAATCAACGGCCCGGCCGCGGTGGTCTGGGCATTCTACCTTGCCGCCGCCGAGAAGCAGGGCGTGCCGAGCGAGAAGCTGCGCGGTACGATTCAGAACGACATCCTGAAAGAGTACATCGCCCAGAAATCGTGGCTGTTCCCGCCCGAGCCTTCGATGCGGGTCATCACCGACATTATGGCCTACGCGGCGAAGCACGTGCCCAAGTGGAATACCATTTCCATATCCGGCTACCACATCCGTGAGGCCGGCTCGACCGCGGCCCAGGAGCTCGCGTTCACCCTGAAGGACGGGCTGACCTACGTCGAAGCGGGCATCAAGGCCGGGCTCGACGTCGACGTCTTTGCCCCGCGGCTCTCCTACTTCTTCAACTCGCACCTTGACTTCTTCGAGGAGATTGCCAAATTCCGGGCGGCGCGGCGCATCTGGGCGCGGGAGATGAAGGAAACGTTCAAGGCGAAGAAGCCGGAGTCGTGGCTGGTGCGGTTCCATACCCAGACTGCCGGCTGCAGCCTCACGGCCCAGCAACCTGAGAACAACATCGTGCGGACCGCGTTCCAGGCCCTGGCCGCGGTGATGGGCGGCACCCAGAGTCTGCACACGAACTCGATGGACGAGACCTGGGCCCTGCCGACCGAGAAGGCCGTGCTGATTGCCCTGCGTACCCAGCAACTGATTGCCGAGGAAACCGGCGTCACCAACACGATTGACCCGCTCGGCGGCTCCTATTTTGTCGAGGCGCTGACCAATGAGTTGGAGAAGCAGGCGTACGAGTACTTCCGGAAGATCGACGCGCTGGGCGGTATGGTCAGGGCCATCGAACACGGCTTCCCGCAGCGCGAGATTGCCGACGCCGCGTACCGGTACCAGAAGCAGGTTGAGGATGGCCGGCGTACAGTTGTCGGCGTGAACAAGTACACGCTCGAGGGCGAGAAACTGGCAATCCCGCTGCTCAGAATTGACCCGACGGTCGAGCAGGAGCAGCATCAACGCCTGGCGGAACTGCGGAAGAAGCGGGACAACCCGAAGGTGACGAAGTGCCTTGCCGACCTGAAGGCGGCGTGCGCAGGCAAAGACAACGTGATGTATCCCATCATGGCAGCCGTGCGTGCCTACGCGACGCTCGGGGAAATCTGCGGCACGATGAAAGAGGTCTTCGGTTCTTACGAAGAACCTCCCATGTTCTAGAGGGAGAATGACCAGTTACCAGTTTGCAGTTCGCAGTAACGGACCGGGCGGCGAGCGGTCAGCGGTGAGCGGCAGGCGCTCGCGATTGGAGGACGAATGGCCAAGAAACTGAGGATTATTGTAGCGAAGCCCGGGCTCGACGGGCATGACCGCGGGGCCAAGGTTGTGGCGCGGGCCTTGCGCGACGCCGGGTTCGAAGTCATCTACACCGGGCTGCACCAGACGCCGGAGATGATTGCCGAGGCCGCGATACAGGAGGACGTGGACGTCGTCGGGCTGTCCGTTCTGTCGGGCGCGCACATGACGTTGTTCCCGGAAACGCTGCGCCTGCTCAAAGAGAAGGGTGGCGAAGATATCCTCGTCTTCGGCGGGGGCATCATTCCGCGAGAAGACATGGAGGAGCTGTACAAGCAGGGCTGCGGCCGGCTGTTCGGCCCCGGCACGCCGACCGGCGACATCGTCACCTACCTGAAAGAAAAGTTCCCGGATCGGGTCTGACCTTCCGTCGTTGACCATTCCCACTCGGACACCGGCGGACCGCCGGCGGTATCCCGCAGAGAACTTGACAAGCGGCACGAGTGTTGCGAGAGTGTCTTCCGTCATATGAAGCTCCTGGCCTGCGTTTTCTGTCTCCTGGCGACGACCAGCCTGGCCGCGCCCGTCGTGGTTACGCGGGTGCGGGATGGCGAGACGAAACGGGCGTTGGCCGGGGCGATGGTCGTAAGCGAGGGCAGCGACATCATGGCGGTGACCGATTCGTCCGGGCGCTGCATAGTGGTTGTCGCGCCGAGAAAGGGTGGGGCGCTTGTGGCGTCCCGACAGGGGTATCTGGACCGCACGCTGACTGGCGCGTGGCCGGTGAAGCCGGGGCAGGACACAGTAACGATTGACTTCTTGCTGTATCCGAATCGGCCAGGCGTGGGAGCCATCGACGCGGGCGCCAAGCCCGCCAAACAGGGCGCAGGAGTCTCGGCCGGAGGCCCTGCACCGGCGGAGTCAGCGCGGGCCGATGGCGGGTCTGTGCTGGTCGAGGCAAAGCGCACAGAAGCGGCCGAGGCAAACCTGTCGCTGGTTGGTGCGGCCAATGTCGGTCGGGTCGAGGGCGCGGTTTCCGATGTCGGGACCGGGCTGTCTGTCGTGGAAGCGCGGATCGCAGTGGAAGGGACTGAACTCGCAGCGTCGACCGATTCAACCGGCCGCTACGTCATCGAGAAGGTGCCGGCCGGCATGCACAAACTGCTGGTGACCCGCGCCGGCTACGTCAATGCCTACACGGTCGTCAGGTTCGTGAAAGACTGGAACGTGACTGTGAACCTGCGGTTGCGGAAGGTGGAAGACCCGACAGGGGCGTCGGCACCGGTGAAGTAGCCGGTTCCCCGGTCCCGGCCACCGACTCGACCGGGGCTTTCAGATGGTGTAAGCGCCCTTGTACATGAGCAAGACCGAGAGGCACATGATGGCGAACGCGGCGACCACAACGGCGAGGATGAGCAGCGTGTAACACCCGACAAGGTTGCCGGTTACCAGCTTGTTCTTGTGCCTGGCCAACTCGCGGACCCCGATGACGAAGAGAGCCGCACCGGAGAGGAAAAACGCCGCGCCGGCAACCATCTTTCCAGCCTCTTCCGGGACGAACTTGAACAGCATCCGGACGCAATTGGCGACCGCAATAACGAAGCCGACAGCGAGCACGATAACCAGCGCCCATTTCCATTGGTCCGGGTGGGCGGCAGCAGCCTGTGCCTCCGGGCCACGGCCGTTGCAGAGCAGGATGAGCCTGTCGCGGAGGCGGTGCAGCTCCTCGTCTCGCTCGCGCAGGAGCGCGCGGCCTTCGGGCATATCTGCGCCAGCCCGCATCTTCTGGTCGAGTTGACCTCGGCGGTCCCTGTCGGACAGTGCGTCGTGGGCGGCCAGCGCCCGTTCGTAATCGAGCCTGATTCTCGCTATGTCAGCTACACGAGAAGGGTTGCCGACCGTGGAGGGATCGACTTCCTCGGCCTTCCAGCCGTCGTCGGTGCGCTCAACGAACCGGTAGAATTTTCCCTCGCTCGTGACGAAGACAGTCCCGGGTAGAATCCACGTTCCCGGAATCCAGGTCCACGGTTCGGGACTCGAGTATAGAAAGAGGTGCTGCGTGCCCGGCTTTGGTGAGGCTTCAGTCGCACTCATCAGATTCAAGATAGTGCCTTAGGCCCAAATGTCAAGGGCGTGGGCGCGAGTGACCGCTTCCAGTTTGCAGGTTGCGGTGAAGCAGCAGCCGGTCAGATGCGGACGATGGCGAAGATGTCGAGAGTCGCGGCGACCGACCAGTGCAGGATGGCGCCGGGGATGAAGCTGCGGTTCCGCAGAGCGATGATGCCGAGTACGATGCCGGCGACGATTGAGCCGAGGGCTTCGGGAGCCGGTTTCCCAACGTGCATGACTGCAAACGGGATGGTTTGGATTGCGATGGCAGCGGGCCCGCCGACCCGGCGCTCAAACCCGAACAGCAGGTAGCCGCGGCAGAGGAACTCCCACGCGAACATGCCGACCATTCTCACGGTCAGACCGAGAAGCAGGTTGCCGACACCGAAGCGCTCAAAGGCGAAGAACGGATAGCTGCGCTGGAAACTGGGCTGGCGGGAAGCGAGGAAGACCAACGGCAGCATCACCAGGTAGAGGAGTCCGATGTCGCGAAGCCAGAGCCGGGGCCGCCCCAGGCTGAGGCCGACCTTTGCCGGCGGCAGCCGCAGCAGGAAGAGCGACAGCATCGGCAGGGCCAGGTATAGCATGCTCCGCCAGAGCAAGGTGGCTGCACCAAACCACCCCGGACCAAGGGCGGGCAGCCGTGGTCGCCAGTAGTGGGGCAGGAGCGCCGCCAGCGCGAAGGTCGCGGCGACGAGCAGCAGGTCCGGCGCGGCGGTAACGCTTCTGCGCCCGTCGTTCCAGAGCCCGCGGAGATAAGCCATCCGTGAAGATAGGCCGGGGCGGCTCAGCGGTCAAGCCCGCCCAAATCCCGAGATAGAACTGGGTGATTGATGATTGCGGTGGTCGCGGCTGGCGGCAGATTGATGGTAGCGTCCGGAGTCCGAGTCAACGACACACCTGATACCGATATCAGTCATTCAAGGGCCT